>Ga0207747_1001096_pt1 | contig 21834 bp, 22 predicted proteins | sample HigsolmetaGSP11D_FD_184839 | JGI IMG/M metagenome (GOLD analysis project Ga0207747, IMG submission 184839) | High solid enriched microbial communities from the Joint BioEnergy Institute, USA - SP1-1-D (SPAdes) | ecosystem: Engineered > Bioreactor > SSF (Solid state fermentation) > Aerobic >...
ATAAGAAATACTAAGCTGCCACCGGCGTCCTAAAGGACTTGGCGCCAGCCAAGTATTTCTTTAGTCTTATAGAAAGTATAACTTCCCATACATTCTCGTAAGACATAAGAAATACCAAGCTGCCACCGGCGTCCTAAAGGACTTGGCGCCAGCCAAGTATTTCTTTATTTATCCATAAACGATGACAGAAGGGGTTTGATTCACATGGCCAGAGTATTGTCAGGCATACAGCCCAGCGGTCAATTGACGCTCGGCAACTACATCGGCGCGTTGCAAAACTTCGTCAAGCTGCAGCATGAGCATGAGTGCTTCTTCATGGTTGTGGATCTGCATGCCATCACAGTGCCTCAGGACCCTGCTCAGTTGCTCGAGCAGACGAAGTCGGTGGCAGCGTTGTTCCTGGCAGCAGGCATCGATCCGGACAAATCAGCGGTTTATCTCCAATCCCACGTGCCTGCGCACCCGGAACTCGGATGGATCATGACGACGTTGACATACATGGGCGAATTGGAACGGATGACGCAGTTCAAGGAGAAGTCGTCCGGCAAGGAATCGATCGGTGCGGGCTTGTTCGTCTATCCGGCGCTTATGGCAGCCGACATCCTGATCTACAATGCGGACCTTGTCCCAGTCGGGGATGACCAGAAGCAGCATCTGGAGCTGACGCGGGATCTGGCACATCGTTTCAACACGCGCTTCGGGGATACGTTTACGATTCCGGAGCCATACATTCCTGAGGTAGGCGCACGGATCATGTCGCTCGATGACGCTTCGAAGAAGATGAGCAAGAGCAATCCGAATCCGAACAGCTACATCGCCATGCTGGACTCGCCGGACGTCATCCGCAAGAAGATCAGCCGCGCGACGACGGATTCGGGACGTGAGGTTCGATTCGACCCGGTGAACAAGCCGGAGATCAGCAACCTGCTTGGCATCTATACGCACTGTTCCGGCATGTCGATTCCGGAGATCGAGGCGTTGTATGAAGGAAGAGGGTACGGGGATTTCAAGAAGGATCTTGCCGAGCATGTGGTGAATACCCTCGAACCGATCCAGAAACGCTATGCAGAGATTCGTTCCTCCGGTGAACTGGAATCCATCCTGCGCCGCGGCGCGGAACGAGCATCCGCGATCGCGAATGAAACGTTGCGCGTCGTGAAGGAGAAGATGGGCTTCCTCGTTTAATGCTGCGGACTGCGCCGGTGGATGGGCACAGGCTTGACCCATCGAAGAGCAGGCGAAGGCATCCTGGTTTCATAGTGCGGACAGCACCGGTCGAGATGCTGCGCCGGTGGATGGGCACTGGCTTGTCTCATGGAGGATCAGGCGAAGACGTTCTGGTTTACTGGTTTAGAGCTGCTTTCTGCGCATGCGGGCCTTGATGATGAATCCGAGGCCAAGATGCAAGAGAGTCAGGACGGCGAGCAGGATCGTTACTCCCGCATGACGAAAGCTGATTGAACCGGCTGTGGCCGCGAGCAGCAGAGTGCCCATGACCGCGAAATATAGTGCCAGACCTTTGCTCATTGCTGGATCAGTTCCTTTCCTGCAGACGATTATTTTGCTGGCTGCATGTATATTATCTTTTTATTGTATCATACTAATCTCTGCAAGCTTGCATCAATAATCTGAAGAGTGCAGATTGAAAGGAGTGCGTCAAGTAATGGCAAGGGGTCAATCTCGCAGCAGCAACACTTTAGTCGTGCCACAGGCAAGTTATGCGTTGGATCAATTGAAATATGAAGTGGCTCAGGAACTGGGAATTCAGATCCCGCAAGACGGCTACATGGGCAATATGGCAACACGTGACGCAGGTGCAATCGGGGGCCACATCACACGTCGTCTCGTGCAAATTGCCGAACAAGCTCTGTCTGGGGCACAAGTAAGATAATTGCCCGATCGATACATGAATCAAAAAGGGCTGGCATCCGGTTGATCGTGGTCTTCCGGATGGACAGCCCTTTGGTTTGTTGGAGAGCGAGCTTTTATTTCATATTTTTCAGAGTGAAGCACGCTGAAAACTCGAATATAGCGGTTCTGTAATTCGAAGCCAATCGCACATCATCCAGGCAGTTGCTCACGCAGTCTAGGTCAGGCGCAGCTTCTTCTTCAGCTTCGCGTCACTAAGCCAGCCCACGTAGGAGTCGATCGGCCGTAGCTCGTGATCGAACAGCGCAATCGCCACGAACGGGTACTGCTTGCGGTGGCGATAACGCATGTCTGTCCAACGAACCTCATACCCCCATTCATGCTCGATGCAGGTAGCGCAGGCGAAGCTCGTCAATTTCAGGAGTGAGGCGACATCCGCCTGCTTCTTCGAAGCTTCCACCGCCGGATGGTCATCGCAACGGGCATGCGCCACCCACCTTAACTTCCGGTTGCTCCATTCACCGATGCGATACGTACCATCCGCCCGCGTCTTCACAATATTCCATATTCCTATTTTATAGGTAGGGAATATTTCGTACGCATCACGCTGCCGATATTCCGGATCGATTCTCGGGAGCTTGTGCTTCAGCAGCGCATGGGCAAACGTCCGCCACACATAGTACGCGGCGAGCAATCCGTACAGGAAGACGAAGATGCGTTCAGGCGGCCACGCTTGTGACAGCCATAACAGGATGGCGATCAGGTGCGAAGTGAAGATGAACGGATCGAAAATATGGATGATGTTCCATGCGATCCATTTGTTGTTGAATGGGCGCAAGGCCTGGGTACCATAGGCATTGAACAAATCTTGCACAACATGAAAGCATACGGCTGCCAATACCCATGCAGCGAGATGGTCGATATGCTGAGTGCCTGTGATGAGTACAGCCCCGGCTGTGATAAGCGCAGACCAGATGAACAACGCCGGAATCGAATGGGACGCGCCGCGATGATGACGAATGTACAGCACATTGCTTCTGATGCGGAGAATCGTATCCAGATCAGGGGCTTGCGAGCCGGCGATCGTGCCGATGGCCACTGCGACCGCCAGATTCGGTTCGGCGGCAACAAGCGGATCGACATGTGCGAGCCCTGCGAGTCCGATGCCAACAACGAAGTGAGTAGCAGTATCCACCTTCTATCCTCCCGTCAATTGCTTGGATCAATATATTGTATCTCAAACCATAACGTTCGTTGCACCCAATTGGTATGACTCTTGGAGATGCAGAGAGGTTAACGAATCCAGGTGTTGCATCCAATTAGGATTGCCCAGTCGAGACGATGAAAAACCCCATTTTCCGAAAAAAAAAACAACGTTCCAATCGACAAAAAATCCGCCATTTACCAGCAGCATAAGCGGTAAACAGCGGATCCTCGACCTATGTGCGATCAGAAGTAAGTCAATTCCTCATCGAACGTGATATAATCCAGGTTCACCATCAGCAGCAAGAAGCGCATGCCCGTGCGTGGATCGCTGATGATGATGTGATCCCGGCCGGCTGCTTCCAGCACACCCTTGAAGATCTTGGCATTCCATTCGGAATTGTTCTCGTATGTCATGTAGATCGTCGCGACTTTGCCAAGATTGAGGCGCAGGATATTCTCAATGAACGATTCCTCCAGCGGCAGTTGCCCCGGGGTTTGTGTGCTGGTTTGCCCCGTTGGTTGCTGTGTGGAATAACCGGGAATGCCAGGCGGGACAGCAGCTTGCTGCGTCATATACGTTTGCCCGGTTGCCGGGTATCCATACGGAGCAGCCGTGCTGGTTGGGTATTGCGGATAAGCCATTTGTTCACATCCTCCTTGATTGTGATCAGTTTTCTTGTGAGCTTCACGCGGATAGGCGAATATCTTCATTGTTAATGTATTGCAGTCTGATCACAGAGGTGAGCAGAACATCCGCCCATTTTTGGCCTGGGGTTTTGTCACGCATCATACACGTGACAAACCCCCCGTCCCTCTGTCACGAATCGATGACATATGTCAACGCCTGCCGTGAGCGGACAAACCTCAGTTCCGACAATATCTTGAACAATATCATTCGACATTGTAAATCGAAATATCGGTTGCTATGATATATAAAGGCATGAACTGACTATCTGAGTTTTTGTTGACGGCGCTTTTTTGGACAGTATGAAGGAGGAAAATATTTTGGCGGAAGTATCGGCAGTAACACCGCGCATCACATGGAAAGATTTCATCGCGCTGACGAAGCCGGGGATCTTGCGTTCCAATTTGTTCGCGGCATTCGGTGGTTTCTGGGTAGCCTCCCAGTGGGAGATCGATTGGCCGCTCATGATATGGGTACTTATCGGAACCTTGCTCGTGATGGCGTCTTCCTGTGTTTTCAATAATTATCTGGATCGTGATTTTGATATTAAGATGGAAAGAACGCGCGAGAGGGCACTGCCGGCCGGCCGGATTCATCCCCGGGTTGTCTTCTGGTACGGAATCCTGCTTGGTGTTCTGGGCCTTGCGGTCTTCATCGCCTTTACCAATATGCTGACGGTTGCCATGGCGGTCATCGGGATGTTTTTCTACATCGTCGTCTACACCGCATGGCTCAAACGGACTTCAACCTGGTCCACCTCCGTAGGTGGGGTATCTGGCGCGATGCCGCCAGTGATCGGCTACTGTGCTGTTACGGGGCGGGTTGATATGGGCGCTCTACTGCTGTTTGCGATTTTGTTCCTGTGGCAGCCACCGCATTTCTGGGCGCTGGGGATACGCCGGTTGGACGACTATCGCAACGCCGGATATCCGCTGCTTCCTGTCGTAAAGGGAGTGCGCCGCACCCAGATCCAGATGATTCCCTATGTTGCGCTGCTCATCCCGGCAGGTATCCTGTTCTATACGTATGGATATGTGAACATCGTCTTTCCGATCGTCTCCACGATTATGGGCATCATCTGGCTGATCATCTGCCTCCGCGGATTTCAAGCGGAAGATCCGATCAAGTGGTCGAAGCAGCCGTTTCTGTTCTCTATTCAATATTTGACGATCATTATCTTATTGTTGATCTTGACAACCTCAGGGGGGTGGCTCGGTTGAAAGTAATTGGCAATAAATGGTTTCCTCTTGCGGCGGCGGTTATCATCGTCGCGATCATCGCATTTTTCCTGCTCAGTCGCATGGGTGAGGGCTCGAAGCTGCCGGTTGAAGGAGATGCGCCTGCGTTTAGCCTGCAGAACACGGAAGGCGAGACGATTACGCTTGACAATACGGCAGGCAAAACCAGGCTGATCTATTTCTTCTTCGCTCACTGTCCGGATGTATGTCTGCCAACCAACAACATGCTGTCCCAGGTGCAGGAAGGGTTAAAGGAGAAAGGGCTATTCGGGGATGAAGCGATTCTGATGTCGGTTACCTTTGATCCGGAGCGGGACACGGTGGAATATCTGAAGGAATACATGAGCAAGATGAACGCTGATCCGACGGGTTGGCATTACCTGCGCAGCGATGATGTGGAATATGTCCGCAGCGTCGCCGAGTCCTACGGCGTAACGGTGATCCCGAGCGGAGAGGACTTCATCCACGCTAACCTGTACACGCTCATCGACGGCGATGGCAAGATTCGCAAGATCTATTCGCCGAATGAAGTATTGCTCGGGTATTCAGACAAGACGATCGATGAGTTGGTCGACGAGATCGTGCAGGATATGTGGGCGCTCTCGAAGTAAAAGCATCCGTCATCCAGAAGCTGCTCCTGATTGATAGAGGATTATGTCAATCGGGGGCAGGTTTTTGTTAGGCAGCTTACCGCGGGCATATACATCACACGCCCCGGCAGATTGCTCAGCAACAGCCTGCTCGTTGTCCGCCAGACGAGAGTTCGGCGTATTCAGGTGAATGAAGTGGAGTTTCACGCGTAAGGGCAACCGTATGTGGAGACCGCTGGAAGGAACGATAGCCTGAACATGGATCGGCGATTTCTTGGTGAGGGGGGCGTACGGGTTACCTCCGTTGCTGCTCTGGAATGATGTGATCTGCAGACACACTTGGTGTGATCAACAGGCAAAAGCTCGCCACGGAACGCAGCGCCGTTACTAATAGCAAAATGGGCTGTTTCGCGATGCTAACGGAACGAGGTATTTAGCCCCTCAATCTGACAAATGTGTATGATCGCTCTGCCCAAGAGATGAGCGAGATCTACCGATATCGATGGTTGATCGAGCTGTTTCTTCAAATGGATCAAGCAGCATCTGAGGCTGGTGAAACTCTACAGCGCCAATCAGACCGCCATCTGGAACCAAATCTATTTGGCGCTGATCGCATACAGCTTGGTGTTGTTGATCAAGCTGAAGATGCAAACGGACCCAAGCTTATGGCAGATCTTGAAACGCATTCGCTTATATGCTGAGCGATCGAGGGAAGAGTTTCAACAAGCTGTGTTTCGACCGACGTCTCGACCATCCAAAGGCCGACGTAAGAAGGGGCGGCAGTGAAGACCGAGAAAACATCCGTTGAAGCTCAAGAGCGTCAAGATGATACAAGAGTAACCGAATAATCCATCCTTGTTTTGGTAACAGGACTACACTTCACGTCCTGATACCCTTTCAGCACACTATCGGAAAACCGTAATGGAAAAAATTAATCCAGTAAACTGATACAACCATAATTAGCAGATCATCGTATCCGATGTCACTTTAGATGCAAGGCTAGTGCCAGAATTAGGGGGATGGTCCGAAAAAATTCGTCTCTCAGGAGGTTCCGAAGCGGACGAAGCCAGTGAGAGCCGAAAATCGATAATTGCAGTTTGGTGAAAAAGCCAGACTGAAAGTGAAAAGTGTCCAGAATTAGGGTGTTGATCCGCGAGGTGACAATGTTTTCGAGCGTGATCCCCCGTCCAACGTGATCAATAACGGCTGTACATTCCGTTAGCATCTGAAAAAAGTGGGTTTTCCGCAAAATAACGGCTCCTGGTTCCGTTGCGTATACCGGCTTGAACACTGTAGCTGTCTAGGTGCCGTGCCAGCATAAGGAATGTGCGGTACCCGGCTTGATGTGGAGCTGTTCTGTTGGCGCTGGCCTGGTATTCATGTGCCTGTACAGAGTCAAAGCCTATTCGATCATCTTGTCTAACACCGAATAGTTAATGTATTCCTCAAGGCCGGCTTTCTCCAACTGCTGGATGAGGTATTCATCCGGGGTACCTTCCACGCCGGCATAGCCTCTCTTCGTATAGATGTGCTCGGCATCGATAAACGCGTCGCTGAGCAAGGCGCGAATCTTCCTGCCGGAGGCATCATTGTCGGTGAAGATGTATACTTGCGCATCTGCCGCCAGCTTCTTGATCCGTTCGAGCCGCTCGGTGCCCGGCGTTCCGTATGTACATAGAATATCGACCTCGCTGCTGAGCAGCTTGCGAAGCCTGGACTTGTCGTTCTTGCCTTCCACGATGATCATAAGCGACATGGCTCCACCCTCCGAAGATGCAATCATACTTCAGTGTGGGAAATCTTTGTTACCAAGTATACATGATTATCCTCGGGGATGCATCCGGCGGGGCTGATGGACGAGGCGGGTCAAATATCGGGTAGAGTGAAGAGCAGGGGCCTGTGTCTGGATAGTGCCGAAAGGAAAGGCGAGACATGCTCTTGATAGAGCTGTAGGGTAAGACAGGGCATGCATCTGGATAGGGACTGGTCGGAGCTCTGTGGCCGTGGGAAAGGATGTTAGCCTCACATATGCAACTGGTCAGGAGTGGAAAGGGAAGATAGGCTGGCATCGGATAGCCCTTCAAAATCAACAACAAGCGCCGGGACGGCGCTTGTTGATAGATAGGCTATGAACAGACATGACAGCATCATCGGATCAGAACGTGCGAAGAATGATAACCAGCAAGATATACAGAACCAGAATTACGGCGGTGGAAGTATAGAGCGGATAGTAGGAATCTTTAACTGCCGACATATCGTTCACCCCTCTTTCCTTAACAACTGTTGCAGTACAGTAATAACATATGAAGGCTCAGTCCAATGTCGTGTGTACATTCACCTAATTCCGCGGGATAAATTGCAGATTCACATGTACCTGCTTCACGGTACATGAGGAGGAAAATGACTCACTCACGCCCGACTTGATGAGAATACATGAACTAGTGAGGAAATCCGGACGAACATGCGAGCCCAGGCGCTTGCTGCTCAATGCACATGCGAAGGAGGGGGAGTGTCAAGCGCTACTCGGTCCTCCGACAATGGAACGATGATCAAGGCGAGCATGAGACAGAGAAATGCGAGATAATACGGCGACACGTAATCACGGGTGTACCCCGCGACCAGCGGGCCAATGAAGGCGCCGATGGAGTAGGAGATCGAGAGCACAGAGAACACCCGTGGAATAGATGCCCATGATCAGCCCGATGAACGAAGGCACTGCGCCAGGCGATATGGCAAACGGAGTCAGAATCGGGTATTGTGCATGCAGGTCGAAGAACGTGATGAAGATAAACAAATACAACCAGATAGCCGTCTTCAAAACAGATCACCGCCAGATTGGTTCATTATCTAACTTGCACGCGAGAGGTGTACAAGTTATTACGTTTTAATCCATTTCGCACAACTTCGATTTTGCGATATAATAGAATTTGACGCTTGAAGAGACTTAGGGTTGCAGGAGGTAATCATGGATCTGTCTTGGGAACATTTATCCGCCTTTGTCGAGGAGCAATGGTGGATAATCCTGATCGCAGCGCTGGTGCTGCTCGTTGTGATCAAGGTCGTGAAAACATTGGTCAAATGGCTGATCGTTGCTGTTATCCTCATCGCGCTTGTGGTGTACGGAATGAACTATGAGCCGATTCGCGAAGTTGTCGATACGATCACGGAAACTTCGCTCGATGCGGCATTCCAGGCGATCGTCGGCGAGACGGGGAATGCCACCTATACAGAAGGCGCGGACAACACCTTCACCGTAGAGAGCAACAGCATCAAGCTGTCCGGAACGATCGGCGGGGACAAAGTGACGATCTACTTCCACGGTATGAAAGTAGGAGAAGTGTCCATGTCGAAGATCATCGAATCTTATATCGATGCCGCGAAGGGCGCTGCCAAGTGAGCGGGCAACCCTCATCTGCTGTGAAGAGCCTGGATTCGTATCGGGCGGTCTGGTTTGACGCAGCAGATACCCTGATCACGATCAACGATTCACCCAGGCTGTTCGCAGCATACCTGTCCGCACATTCGCTCATCGCAAGCGAGGATCGCATCCGGGATGCGTTGGCTGATGCGTTCAGGAACATGTACTACAGTCGCAAGCCGGAGAAGCATGCCGCCTGCACGCCCGAAACCGAACGGCAGTTCTGGATCACCTTCTACCGCTATGTATTGGAGAAGCTGGAGCTGTCGCCGATGCTGGATACACAGGCTTTGGATCGGATATGTGATGGACTTTATGAGTTGTATCATTCCCCGGAGCATTACACCGTGTTTGATGATGTGCTGCCAGTCATGGAGAAGCTGCGCCGGTCGGGGTATCAACTGGCTGTCGTCTCAAACTTTGCGCCTGCATTGCCTCGAATCTTGAGCGACAAAGGCATCGCTGAGTACGTGAACCCGATCATCGTGTCGACCCTGGTTGGCTTCGAGAAGCCTGATCCGCGCATCTTCCTGTATACTCTGGAGCAGACCGGACTGAAACCGGAGGAAGTGCTCTATGTCGGCGATCATGAGATCAATGATATTTGGGCGCCGGGGCAAGTCGGCATTCAGGCGGTGCGCATCAAGCGTTATGCCGGTCAGCGGGGGGAAGGCATCACTTCTCTGCACGAATTATTCAACCTGTAAACCACTAAAATATAAACCGCCAAAATTCAGAACACGAAGCAGGAGGTGCTACTCATGAGCGGACCAGCTGACAAAGATCCCCAGAAGCTGCAGATTATCAAGAAGCGCAGCTTTGCCTTTCGCTTGAACGTGTTCTTTTTTCTTACCTTTATCGTGTTTTCCATGTTGATCGTCCGGCTTGCCTTCCTGCAGCTCGTGCATGGCGAGTCGTATGCTGCACAGGAGAGTCAGAATGAGCTGAAGACAACGACGATTCCGCCGATCCGCGGCAATATCCTGGATCGGAACGGTTCGCCTATCGCTTATTCCACCTCGACTCAGTCGCTGTACTACAGATTAAACAATCTGGGCAAGGATCAACTGATCGAGATCGCCAACAAGCTGGAGGAGATCTTCCGCACTTACAGCGATAATCCGGAAGAGCAGCCGGATGCCGAGGAGATCATGACGCGGATGGATGCCTGGTTCGGATATGACGGCAATCGGCGTGAGCCGCGCAACTGGTCTTACGTGCCGCGCAGGATCAAGTCGGACCTGACCGACCGGGAGATCGCCTATATCGTCGAGCATCGCGATGAGTTCCCGGGATTTGAGATCATGGAGGAGAGCATTCGCAATTACGTGCTGGAGGATGACGGGAAGACCGGCATCGCGGTGCAGCTCGTTGGCTACCTGCGGCAGTTTTCGACGGCTAGCAACATGGGCGATTCCTATCTGAACTACTACAAGAACCCGGAGAATACCTATGAGTATCTGCCGAACGAAACCGTCGGACTCGACGGGATCGAATTTATGTTCCAGAAGGAACTTCGCGGCAAGAACGGATACCGCACTTATACGGTTGATTCCGTCGGCAACATTACGGGTGAAGTGACGGTGCAGCCGCCGACCAAAGGCAGCGACATCTACCTGACGATCGACACGCAAGTCCAACTTGCCGCCGAACAGGCGATCGAGGATCATCTGGCGCTCATGAAAACCGAGGAGGCGGCGAAGACCAACCTTGGCAAAGGCGCCAATGCAACAACGGGCTACGCCGTAGCAATGGAGGTCGATACCGGCAGGGTGATCGCCATGGCCAGCTACCCGGACTATGATCCAAACGTGTGGCGGGGCGGCACGATCTCGGTAGCCGATTACGAGGAGAATGAATACTTCTTCAAAAACGGCACCATCCGCGAATCCTATCCGAAATATGAGAATGACGAGGAGCGCAAGAAGCACCCGACCTCGCTCGTCTATCTTGGTTCAACTGTTAAGCCGCTCAGCGTGTTGATCGGCCTGCAGGAAGGCTTGATCGGGCCGAATGAGTACTATATGGATACAGGTGAATATTTCTATGGCCGAAACAACAGCTGGCGCATCCAGAACTCCAACTTCCAGAAGAACGGGCGGATCAACGCCGAAGATGCGATTCGCGTATCTTCCAACACCTTCATGGCGGCGATGATCGGGGAACGTCTGGCGAAGCTTGGGCAAGAAGGACTCGACAAATGGGATGATTGGATGGCGCAGTTCGGCCTCGGCGTCTCGACGCAAAGCGGCTTGCCAAGCGAGCATCCCGGCATCAAGGACTATGAATATGAAGCGAAGAATGCGAGCGTGCTGTCCGCTCTCGTCCGTGCGGCATGGGGACAGCAGGCGAAATATACGACGCTGCAGCTCGCCCAATATGCATCGATGCTGGCCAACCGCGGAACGCGCCTGCAACCGCAACTGGTTGAGAAAATCGTCGGCCCGGACGGCTCGATCGAGTATCAGTTTAATGAGAAAGAGCCCAAAGTTTTGAATACCGTGGAGATCAATGACGAATATTGGGATATTGTGCATCGCGCCATGCTGAAGGTGTTCCGCACCGGTTTCGAAGACTTCCCTTATCAGGTTGCGGCCAAGACGGGAACTTCGACGCAGCAGGTCTACGGCGGCGACTATGTCGACAACGCCGTATTCATCGCTTTCGCACCGGCTGACAATCCGAAGCTCGCAGTAGCGGTTGTCGTGCCGGAAGGCGGCTACGGTGCATACGGGGCAGCTCCTATTGCCCGGGCAATATTCGATGCTTATGATCGTGCGATCGGGCTCACCGGAGTTCCGCGTACAGATGCCGCTGACCAAGTAACAGGAGATGGACAATGAATAACAAATACAAGATGGTAGCATTGGACATGGACGGTACCTTGCTCAACGACGAGCTTGAGATCAGCGAGGCGAATATGCAGGCGCTGCGGGATAGCCTCAACAAGGGGATCCTCATCTGCCTGTCGACGGGAAGAGGCATGCCCAGCGTGAAGCCGTATCTTGAGCAGATCGGGGCCGACATCCCGCTGGTAACGACCAATGGCAGCGAGGTGTGGGAACGTTCCGATCGCCTGCACAGCCGTTCTGTCCTCGATGCGAAGCATGTCATGACGCTTCATGATTGGGCAGCCCGCCATCATGTCTGGTATTGGGGAACGGATCCGCATCGCGTGTATAACCGGGAATCGTGGTGCGCGGATCCTGAGCAGATCGAATGGTTAAAGTTCGGCGTCTATACCGAGGATGCCGAGCTGTTGAATCGATTGCGCAGCATGGCGGAAGAGATGGATTGCTTCGAGATTACGAATTCGCATCCCGCCAACCTCGAATTTAATCCAAAGGGCATCAACAAGGCAACCGGATTGCGCCAGGTGTGCCAGCTGTACGGTCTGAACATGGATGAAGTCGTCGCGATGGGCGACAGTCTGAACGATATCGCCATGATTCGCGAAGCCGGGCTGGGGGTTGCCATGGGCAATGCCCAGGAGGAAGTAAAGCGTATCGCCGATGTGATCACATTGAGCAATACTGAAGACGGCGTTGCTCATCTCATCAGGAACTTCGTGTTGCTGGAGGCATGACCGTGAAGGGGAGTACTAGCTTTGGACAATGAATCAACTGCGGTTCAACAGACGTTCCTGCGCGGCACGATGATCCTCGCGCTGGCAGCGTTCACCGCCCGTTTCCTCGGGCTGATCCAGCGCGTCCCGTTGCAGTATCTGCTCGGAGACGCCGGCATGGCGACCTATGGGATCGCCTACAACATCTATTCCGCGCTGCTCGTCGTAGCTACAGCGGGGATACCGAGCGCACTCAGCAAACTGATCTCGGATCGAACGGCGCTTGGCAGACATAAGGAAGCGGCAGATATATTCCGCGCCGCGTCCCGATTCGCCATCTGGGCTGGCGTCATCATCACGCTCTTCCTGCTCGTGATCGCGCCGTACTATGCCGAGTATATCACGCGTGACCCTGATGCGACGCTGGCGATTCGCGCTTTGGCGCCTGCGCTGCTGATCTTCCCGCTGATCGCTGTGATGAGAGGCTATTATCAGGGCAGGCAGATCATGATTGCGCAAGGCATGTCGCAGATTGTCGAACAGATCCTGCGCGTCATCACCGCGGTACTGCTAGCGGCGATCTTCATCTGGACCGGGCACAGCCAGGAGTTCGCCGCTGCCGGTGCGTCCTTCGGCGGCGTCACGGGAGCGATCGGTGCGCTCGCCGTCATGCTGTGGTTCTGGATGCGCAGCCGCAAGCAGGACAAGCCGCTGTATGCGCAGGAGCAGTTTTATTACCGGCAGTCGAACAAGGCGATCTACAAGCGGTTGTTCAGGATCGCGATTCCGATCAGCTTCGTCTCGCTGAATGTGCCGATGATCTACTTCATCGATTCGTCCATCACGATCGGCCTGCTGGAAGGCCAAATCGGATACGAAGCGGCCAAGGAGACGCTTGGCATCCTGTCGGGACGGGCGCAGGCTTTCGCCAGCATCGCGCCGGTCCTGGCGATCGCCGTTGGCCAGACGATCCTGCCCGTCATCAGCTCTGCCTATGCGCAGAGGGACATGAAGCAGGTACGGACGCAAAGCGCTCTGGCTTTGAAGGTGACGATCATAACGGCGCTGCCGATCGTGCTGGTGCTATGCGCATCTGCGCCGTCGTTCAACGGATTCCTGTTCGGAGATGAATCCGGCTCAGGCATCATCGCCCTGCTCGTGGCCAGCACGGTGTTCCAGGTGCTGATGATGACAACCGGCTCGATCCTCACAGGGCTGGATCGCACGCGGCTGACGATGCGCATCGTGATCATCGGCATCGGGGTCAAAATCATCATGAGCCTCGTGCTCGCTCAGTTGCTGGGGATCTATGGCATCGTCGGGGCAACGATGCTCACTTTTGCCTTCATCCTGACGCTGTACTTGAGAATGCTCAAGCGAATCATCCGTTTCCGCGTGTTTGCGCCCAGGCGGTGGTGCCTGCTGTTAGCCTTCACCGCTTTGCTCGGCGGGGTTGGCTATGGCTTGCATGAGCTGCTGGACCTGGTGTTCATTCTGCCGCTTGGCCGACTGAACGACCTGATGAACGCGGTGATCGTCAGCTTCGTCATGGGATTCGGGTACATCGTGCTCGTGTTAAAGTTCCAGCTCGTCACGGATGAGGAGCTGGTCTACATCCCGAAGAAGGTGCAGAAGCTGGTGGTCAAATTGCTTGGCTTGATTCCGAAGAGGTGGCTCTGATCTGGACCGCGCGCTATCCGGTGTGCGGTTTTTATATTGACCGGACATTGGGCGATTGGGATGTTCCGCGTCAGATCATGAACGATTTTCGACAGAATCGCAGTATGCTTGGTTTTGCAGGCAATGACCGCTATAATGGTTATCGGACAACTCAATCTAAAGTAGGTGCATGTTTTTGAAACGTTCAGTCAGTTTGGTCACGCTTCTGTCGTGTATCGGCATGTTCCTTGTGCTCCTGGCCGGCACCATCGTCACTAAGACGGACTCGGGACGCGGCTGCGGTGATGATTGGCCGCTGTGCAACGGCAAGTTTATCCCGGCTTACACGCTTGAATCGATGATCGAATGGAGCCACCGTTTTGTCAGCGGGATCGTTGGCATCCTCGTTGTCGCAGCCTTTGTGCTCGTCTGGCGACATATGAAATCGCGCAAGGACGCGGTATTCTACGCTGCAATGGCGCTTGCCTTCACCATCATCCAGGCGATACTTGGCGCGATGGCGGTTGTGTGGCCGCAGTCTGACGCTGTGCTCGCGATTCACTTCGGCATCTCGTTGATCGCTTTCGCCAGCACGCTGTTGCTCGTAGTTGCGGTCCGCCGCAAGTCCGATCAGCTTCCGATCGTGACTGGCGTATATTCCGCCGGTTATCGGGCTCTGAACTATTTCTCTGTGATCTTCTGCTATATCGTCGTTTATCTGGGCGCATATGTGCGGCATACGGAATCGTTTGGCGGCTGCCCGGACTGGCCGCTCTGCAATGGTCAGATCATTCCTGAACTGTCGGGTCCAACTGGAATCGCTTTTGCTCACCGCGTTGCCGCGCTCATCATGTTCATCCTGATCGTGTGGCTCTATGTGTGGACGATGCGCATCAAGTCGATGCCCGGTTACATGCAAACGGCAGCCAAGGTTGCGCTCCTCTCCGTCATCCTGCAAGTGCTGAGCGGCGGTCTGGTCACCTTCGCCCTGAGTGACGAGGACATCTTTATCTTCACCGCGCTGCTTCATAACATGATCATCGGGGCTCTGTTCTCTGTGCAATGTTATATGGCGATCGAGGTTTGGAGGAGCGTTCGCAAGAACACCGGTTATGAAGCCAGTCCCAACCTGAAATAAAGCTCTGGTATGAAAGCAACCTTCATCAGCATATACTGGTAAGACAAGATGAGGTGAGTGCCGTGCTGCGACGATTGATTGGACAACAGGATGGCGGCGTCAATGAGCAGGTGCAGCGGATCATCGGCATGATCGAACGGTACTGCGGCATGCTCAGGGCCAGCTACGAGGACGGTCTGGACGCCAATGAGCCTGTCTACCGCATCGAAGCGTGGGCTGGCGGCTTCAGGGATTCGCTCAATGAACTGGAGCAGAGCCAGCATGTTGCGGGTTGGTTCAGCCAGCGGGTCACGAAGCGGTTCGAGGAAGAGATGGATGAGGACGAGCAAGCGGACTACCAACTTCACGTTTATTTCTACAAAAATGCGATCGTTCGTGTCTTCTCGGTGTTGGACAAGCTGGGCTTCTTCCTGAATGAGCTGTTTGGGCTCAGAACCGAACAGGTCAAGCCACGGTACTCATTCTTCACCGTGCTGCGCCAGATGAAGGAAGCAGCCGGTCTGGAAGAGCTGTACCAGGAGATGCAGAAGATCAAGTCGGAGTACAAGGACCCGCTTAACGTTCTGCGTAACAAGCGGAACTCCGAGATTCATTACATCAATGTCGAGATGCTCGACGACATCCGCCAGACGAGGAAACACTTCACGAGAGCGAGCCATATCGAGGACCTTCAGCAGAATATGAAGCTGCTTGACCAGGGATGCTCGATGGTGTATCGGACGATGGAGACGGTGTTTGCCTACTGTACTCGTCAACTGGACCATCATCCCGCAAAAAAACTGCCTCAGCGTAATCCGCAACGTCCCTAGTTTCAGATCGATCTGAAACTTGAGGCGCGGCCTTACGTTGAGGCAGTTATGTTTGGATGCCTATGCCGTGCAATTAATATACCTGAATGACTTCCTGAATGCCTTCAACCTCTTCGAACAACGCGCGTTCGATACCGGCTTTCAGGGTGATCGTCGAGCTCGGGCAGCTTCCGCAAGCACCCATCAGCTTCAGCTTGACGATGCCGTCTTCAACGTCGACGAGCTCAACGTCGCCGCCGTCTCTTTGCAGGAATGGACGAAGTTTGTCCAACACTTCAAGAACTTCATCATACTTGGAAGTAGCGTTTGCTTCACTCATGAGTTTCAGCTCCTTTCGTTCCTATTATAGCACATTATAGGCCAACTGAACATGGGACGCAATCACTCCGGGTCAGTCGCCATCATATCGCCATAGTCCGGGCTTCTAACGCCCGCTGGTCAGGATTGGCGAAAGTTCTGAGGATACCCGATGTCAAGTTGAGACGGGTTGTTGCCTTCGCCGGGCAGGTACCGCAGATTGCCAGCGGAGTTGATTCAGGGCGGAGCTCCCCCGTTTATCCTCTTGTGATGGGATGGACTTGATTGATATAATTCTAAATATGGAGGTGGATCACAAATGATCACGATCAGCGATAAAGCATGCGAGAAGTTGAAGGAGATGCTCGCCGAACAGGAATCCCCGAACATGTTTCTGCGCGTAGCCGTACAACCTGGGGGCTGCAGCGGTTTCTCGTATGGAATGGGCTTTGATGATACGCAGGACGAAGGCGATCAAACCTTTGACATGAATGGTCTCAAGGTGGTTGTGGATCCGAACAGCGCGCGGTATCTGTACGGCGTGACGATCGATTACAAGGAGTCGGCGATGGGAGGCGGCTTCACCATCGACAACCCGAACGCCATCGCGACATGCGGCTGCGGCTCTTCCTTCCGGACCAGAGACGAAGAAGGCGTCCCGGAGAAGTGTTAAGCTGAGCAGCAATCGTACAAGCATATTCAGGCAATCGATGATCAGGCATCCTCTGGAGCAGGGGATGCCTTTTTGATATTCTTACTAAAAACGATTTATCGGAGACGAAGAATCCTATAAACAACTTTTATGGAAAACTTATCAACAGATTGTGCATAAGTTCGTCCACATCATCAACCTTCATAAATAGACGAATGACGACATTTGTTAACAATTCATCAACAAGGATATGCACAAAACTGTGGATAAACGGAGGTTGTCCATCTCCCATTGCCATGTTATGATGTTATGCGTAGCCAATGATTTACAAAAGGGGTAAAGCCTGTCGAGTAGTAACAGATGGCTGATGATCATTAAGCAAGGGGAAATGTACGATGAGATTATTAAGCAACGAGACTTTGCTGGAGTCTTATTATCGTGCGGTCGATCTGAAGCTGGATCGTGAATTCATCAACCTGCTCTTGGCTGAGATCGAGCGCCGGAACCTGAAAGTCAACAACACCAAAGGCGCATAATTCGACCCGAAACCGTGCACTTCGTCAGGAAATCATCCTTGCCATTCATTGAACCCAACCAGAAACGATTCATGGCATGTTAGACATTCACACAGGTGTATGCATGAATGTTCAGTGGGCTCTGAAGCGTCATCGATCATCTTCATATCCTCGATGTCCCGGTAAGGGGAGTAGGGGCCGAGCATATCAGTAAACTTGCCGAGATCCTGGGCTTTCTGACCACAATTCCGGCATATGAGCTCCACCGAATAGAAACCGTTACATACCGGGCATAGTCCTGACATGATGAAGATCGACTCCTTCACCTGAATCTGCTAGTAGTATGCCCATCCTTCCTCTAACCATTTATCGGACGAATCCGATCTCCGCCTGATCCGTTCCGGATCACAATTGCTGGCGCTGCATACATGAGCCTGTAACTTGCAGTCCCGAGGCCCTTTGTTGATTCCTACAAAAAACGTTGTTAGGACTTGAAGTTTGACGAAATAAATTATATCATCTATGATGAATTACTTTAATGAAAATGGGTAAGCGGCCTGGATTGTGTATTTTTTCACATGTACTTATGCGCACGTGGTTGTACGGATACGTACTTGTTGATATAAATGGATGGTTAGAGACTAGAGATCATTTATACTAGAGATCATTTATAGGAGTTGGATGAGATCATCATGAACCGATTGCCTAGAATCGTGATATTGGGTGCAGGCTATGGAGGGATCGTGACCGCTATACGTCTGCAGAAGGAACTGAACTATAACGAAGCGGATGTAACGCTTGTGAATAAACATGATTATCATTATATTACAACGCATCTGCATATGCCTGCTGCAGGAACCGACGATCCAAAGAATGCGCGCATCAACATTCTGAACGTGATCGATGAATTCAAGATCGATTTCGTGAAGGCAACCGTCAAGGAGATACGTCCTCATGAACGCAAGGTCGTATTGGATGAAGGCGTCCTGTCCTATGATTATCTGGTGATCGGTTTGGGAGGGGAACCGGAGACATTCGGCATTCCAGGTCTCAAGGAGCATGCGATGAGCATTCGCAGCATCAACTCGGTCAACCTGATCCGCGAGCATATCGAGTATCAATTCGCCAAGTTCAAGCAGGATCCGCATCGTCGCGACTATCTGACGTTCGTCGTGGGCGGAGCGGGACTGACAGGCATCGAATTTGTTGCGGAGCTGGCAGATCGCCTGCCCAAGCTGAGCAAGAAATTCGACGTCGATCCATCCTGGACGAAGCTTTATTGCATCGAAGCAGCGTCGACGATCCTCCCTGGCTTCGATCCGGAGCTGGTCGAATACGCCCGGCAATCGCTGGAGCAGAACGGCGTGCAATTCATCATCGGCACTCCGATCAAGGAATGCCATGCGAACAGCGTAGTGCTCGCATCCGGCGAAGAGATCCGGACTGCAACGATCATCTGGACTGGCGGCATTCGCGGCAACAGCCTGCTAGAGAAGGCAGGCTTCGAAGTGACACGCAGCCGCATCGTCGTCGACTCGTACCTGCGCATCCCTGGCCACGACAACATCTACGTTGTAGGCGACTGCTCGATCTGTCTCAACGAGGAAGGCAAGCCTTATCCTCCATCCGCCCAGATCGCCATGCAGCAAGGGTTCAATTGCGCGCATAATCTGGTCGCGACGATTCGCAATGAGGCGCTTAAGGAGTTCCGCTTCGAGAACAAGGGTATCGTGGCATCCCTAGGGAAGAGGAATGCGATTGGCGTCGTTGGCCAGCACAAGATCAAAGGTTTCAAGGCTGCGTTCTTGAAACGGCTGATCGATATTCGTTACCTGTATATGATCGGAGGCATTCCGCTGGTCATCCGCAAGGCGCGTTTCTAGGCGGCTGGCATGTTCCCGAACGGGAGGTTGTATTAAAATGAGACATTGCAGTGTGCAAGTGCGCGGTTTGCTGACTCGTGAGGAACTGGATCGGTACAACGCGTTAATGGAAGTAGGTCAGTTTCTGGAGCAGAACAATCGTTATGACCTCGCCTATACGGTGCAGAAGGAAGTCGATCGCCTCATCCAACCTGCGATCGAGCGCCTGAAGGAGAAAAGCAGACAAAGGGACCTCATGACGGAGGAGTATATCCGCCAGAAGGCTGAAGCTGAAGAATAGCAACAGAGAGACGGGGGTATCGTCACGCGGCAGATGCGTGACGATACCCCCGTCCCTCGTTTCACGTTATCCTGCATTCCTGGTCGCTTCGTCCTGGACGTTGAAGCGGATTGTGAAGGTGGTACCGACAGACTCCTGCGACTTCACATCGATCTTCGCCTGGTGTCGTTCCACGATGCTGAGGCAGACAGCAAGCCCCAGACCGGTGCCGCTCGGTTTGGTCGTGAAGAACGGCTCGAACAGCTGATCCAGCTTGTCCTGCGGAATGCCGTGTCCGGTATCCTGTACCTCCAGCAACGCGGCATCGGACAATTGAACCGTACGAATGTACAATTTGCCGCCTCCGCTCATCGATTCCATTCCGTTGCGCGTCAGATTCAGGATGAGCTGTTTGATCTCCTTGTCGTTCAGGAGCAGATCCTGCAGATTCGGATCCTTCTCGATGATCAATTCGATGTTGCTGTGATTCGCTTCCGCGATGAGGAGCGTCTCGATCTCTTCGATGATCCGGTTGAGGTTGATCATGTCTTTCTGCAGGAAGCGGTTCTGCGAGAGAGACAGGAAATTGCCGATGATCTCATTGGATCGGTCGAGTTCGCTGATAACCATCTTGAGATAGTCCTGGATCTTCATCGGATCCATCTGCCGCTGCATGAGTTGCATGAAACCGCGGATGACCGTCAGCGGATTGCGCACCTCATGGGCGAAGCTGGCCGCCATCTGGCCGATAATCTGCAGCCGATCGATCCGATGAAGCTCGTTGCGCAGCTTCTCGATCTCCGTAATATCCTGGCATATCCCCAGAGCGCCGGTGATCGTCTGATTCTCATCGTAGATCGGATAAGCATAAACAAGCAGCACGCGTTGATCATACTCGAGCATGCTGGCATGGGTAACGACACCGGTCAATGCTTGCTCGATGCTGTTCTCCACATCCGGCATTCGTGAGTGTTTGGACAGCGAACGAATATTCTTGCCAATCAGTCGTTCCTGCTCCATATCCGGATAGAACTGCGCATACGTGGCATTGCAAGCGGTGATCGTGCCGCGCTCATCGATGGACAGGATGCCGAGCGGCGTCATGTCCATCAGTTGCTTCATCTTATAGGTTTCGTTGATGTATTTCTGGGCCATGGTGCGCAGATCGATGTTCTTGCGGCTGATCCGTTCCAGGATCGGCTTGATCTCCGGATAGAGAAGGACGTTGTCACAGTGTTCCTCGTCTTTCTCGATCTGGTAGCTGAGAATCTCCAGGTTGCGGTTGAAGCGGGACGTAAGGGCGCGGAAGAGCAGCAAGACCAATATCCAGACCATGCAGATGGCAACCGTCGGAATGATGATGTCCATCAGATATTCGCGGCGTATATCCCTGATATCGATGATGGTGATGATATAACCCGAATCACCGTTGCGGAAAGCAACCGGTCGAGCGATCCGGATGTCATCTTCCAGGATCACATCGACCTGCTGATCTGACGAAAGGTTCTCCGTTGCCGCGATCAACCAGTTGGTGATGGGGGCAGTTTGCACTTCCATGGAAGCAGCGATGATGCGCTCGCTGTCCTTCAGGAAGATGAGAATATCATGGTCAGGAATCAGATCGGATATGTAATCGATGAACAAGCCAGGGTCGTCGGCTGCAGCGAAGTGCCCGCTGTCCAGCATGCGTTCGATCTGCGAGGCAATATAGCTAGCTTGACGATGTCGTTCCGCGATCTCCCGGTCGCGATGATTTATGCAATCGAACAGGTTCAGGAAGAATAACGGCACCAGGATAATCAGGGAGACAGCGATCAATATCGGCTTGGAGCGCATATAGGACATGAACCGTTAATCCTCCCTACGATACCAATTACACCAATAAGAATTATAGCATATAATGGGTAATTTGTACTTACTAAATATGGAAGAATTATACTCACCTGAATCCGTGATCTTACAGTAGACCACATTCCTGTATTGGTATAATTTAGGGTAGAATGAGCCTAACCTTGAGAAAGTGTGTCGTTCCAACAATCCAATTCGTATCA
>Ga0207747_1001097_pt1 | contig 21814 bp, 18 predicted proteins | sample HigsolmetaGSP11D_FD_184839 | JGI IMG/M metagenome (GOLD analysis project Ga0207747, IMG submission 184839) | High solid enriched microbial communities from the Joint BioEnergy Institute, USA - SP1-1-D (SPAdes) | ecosystem: Engineered > Bioreactor > SSF (Solid state fermentation) > Aerobic >...
TCTTGGAGCTTGGAGAAGGCCGGAAGGCCCTCGGTGTCCAAGAGGGGATTGCTGCTGTCCGCCATGATCGTCCTTTTTCGGTTGAGCCTGTTTACCGGCTTAAGCTGCCGGTCGTCAGGGGGATTTTGAAGCGCCGGCGGGCCGCGCGCCTGGCCTCGTCCGAACGGATCGGTTTCCGCTGTGGAAGGCGCTTGCTATCTTTCCGGCGGAGGCGGCGATGGATGCCGCTGAATATCAATAACAATTCAAGGATGAACTGATGCCTGAAATCCTATTCACGCAGCAGCCTTGCTCGATCGAACAGCTGGCGGGCAACGACCCCGGTGCCGTAGCGGCGTTCTGCCGCGGCAATCGCCTGACACCCAACGCCACCCTGCTGCCGGGGCTGCCCTACAGCTTCGACGGGGACCACCCGCAGACCCTGGCGATTCTCAATCGCCTAAACGCGCTTAGCGCGGACGAGCGTGGCCGATTAGCGTGCTGTGTCGAACAGTGGGGCGACCTCACTACCGCGCTAGCCGACTTCTACCACAAGCACTTGGCTACCCTCGATTTGCAGGATACCGCCGGCCTGGTCGGCGCGGGAGCCACCGCGCACGGGGCGTATGCGACCCGCTTTCAGGGGCTCTTGCGCCAATATCAACAGGCGCTGCTCGATCTTCACGAGTTTGAGAAGCAGGGGGGAGGCCGCGGCGCCCGCCGGGTCGAGCTGCAAGCTCGCGTACGCGACGCGTACAACGAACTGAACCGTGTCTTCCGCTCCGAGATCGAACGATTGGTGCCTCGCCAGCACTTCGGCAAGAACCGCGGCAACGCCCTGACCAGCGCCGAGCGCGGCATTACCCTGGCCAGCCGGCGCAAAGGCCGAGGGTTGCACGTCGCCGATCAGGGTGGTGCGGTGCGCATCGGCGGCTTCGCGAAGGCAATCAAGTTCGTCGGCAATGGTGCGATCGTGCTGGACGCGGGGATCCGAGCGCATGGGGTCTATACGACCTACCAGCAAGGGGGTAATTGGCAGCGGCAAGCGGTGGTTCAGGCCACGGGCTTCGGATTGGGTGGGGCAGTCGGTCTGTATGTAGGTGAAGCTGTTGTAGGGAGCTTGGTGGCGGTAGGTCTGGCGGCAACCCCCTTAGGTTGGCTTGTTGTGATGGGTGCAGGGGTTGCGGTGGGTTTAGGTGCCGCGAATGCAGCGGATTTCGTGGGTGGTAAAGTGGCGGAATCCGTCTGGGATAGAAATTGGTAACCAAAGAAGACTGCGAGCAGTCATGAACGGCTGGTTATTGCTGATTCTTCTTATGAGTATGTTCGCTTACTTTCTGTCCTGGCTTGTGTTCGCGCGGCTGTCCATGGCCCGCATAGAGCGGGCGATTCTCGCTGACGGTCACCCCCGTCCCTGTCCTTGGGACGGTCCAGGCGTGCGTACCTTGTGGTACGCGCGTGCGATCGCGTTTCCGGTCGGTAGGAGGAACCCCGTCGACGATAGGCTGATCGACGTGCCTTTGGTGAGGCGCTATGCCACGCGGGCCGACCGCATCCGCGGCTGGTTCCTGATGGTTAGCGGGTTCGTATGCACGGTGGTAACCCTGGGAACTTGGTTCCTGTTGGATTCAAACTAGGCCCAAGGTCGAAAAGGCGCATCGCGCATTGGGGGCGCTTGGAGATCACGAGTGCACGATTGGTGCTTGCCGCTCGTTTTCATCGCCATGCTGTCGAGCGTCTGCGCCGTGGCCGTTTTCGAGCGCATGGGGGTGTCCCGGGTAGAGCGGGCGATCGTGGCCGAGGAGCAGCGGCCTCGCCCATGCCCCTGGGATGGCCCTAGCGTCAGAGCGTTCTGGTATGCCTGGGCCATAGCGCTCCCCATTGGCCACCGTAAGTTGGCCGACGACAGGCTGATCGACGTGCCCCTCCTGAGGCGCCATGCCGGCTGGGCCGATCGCGTCCGCGCCTGGCAATGATGGCGGCTGTGTGTTCGCTCTTGGTGACGCCGCTCCTCGGCTGGTTCGTGGTCGACATGAACTAGAGACTCTTAGCGGGCGACTAGGAATGTGCTGCTCGAACTGCCCTCACTCCGCAACGGAAGAAGGACATCTACCGCCCCAGCAGCGCTGAGGCACGGCCGGCATCCACTCACAGCAACTTTTCTCACCAACGGCAACGGCGAGCGCCGCATCGATGGCGGTCGGGGTGGCTATCCATGCGCCAGCGGAAGGTACCGCACCTCGAACGGCTCGTTGCTACGGATTCGGGCCGCACAAAAGGCTTGGATTCCATCGGGGGGGGCGGCGGCGGTGTGAAGTGATCGATATAGGTGCTGATGGCTATGGTCAACGCCCGCTGAACAGCCCGATGTTGCTCATGGGGAAGACGGTAACGTCCTCGCCGTTGTCGCCGATCAGCACCACTTCCGGCCGGGCCAATACGTCGTCGGTGCGGCGCAGGCTGAAATGGTTGGCCGTGTCCTCGATGTCGTACATGTTGTTCGGGTCGTAGAGTTCCTGATCGACCACGAAATGCAGTACCTGCAGTCCCTCGCGATTGATCCGCAGGGGCGGATCGAAGCGAATGGTCTGCCAGTCGGTGGTGATCTGGAACGGACCGCCGATCCGGCGATCCTCCGGGAAGCCGTGGCTGCCGCAGCCGCTTATCGCCGGCGGCTTCGCCCTCCGCAGTGCGGACCCGGCCATAGGCGCATCCCGCCGCCGATGTTATGTTGCCTGCAATCTGTGTGGTCTATGCGGAATAGCTTATGAGCCGGCATTTCGACTTCATCTCCATCGGCGGCGGCAGCGGCGGCATGGCGGCGGCGCGGCGCGCGGCCAAGCACGGCGCCAAGACGGCGGTGATCGAGGCCTCCCGCCTGGGCGGTACCTGCGTCAACGTCGGCTGCGTGCCCAAGAAGGTCATGTGGAACGCCGCCCATCTGGGCTGGGGCCTGCATCATGCGACCGATTACGGATTCCGGGTGGAGGATTTCCGCCTCGACTGGTCCGATTTGCATGCCCGCCGCGAGGCTTACGTCCGGCGCCTCAACGACATTTACGCGCGTAACCTGGAGCGCGAGCAGGTCACCCACATCCAGGGCCATGCCCGCTTCGTCGATGCGCACACCGTGGAGGTCAACGGCGAGCGCTACAGCGCCGACCATATCTGCATCGCCACCGGCGGCCGGCCGAAGTGGCCGGACATTCCCGGCGCCGAGTGCGCCATCGATTCGGACGGCTTCTTCGCCCTGGACCGTCAACCGAAGAAGGTGGCGGTGATCGGCGCCGGCTACATCGCCGTGGAGCTGGTGGGCGTGCTGCACCACCTGGGCAGCGACGCGACCCTGGTGTTGCGCTACGACAAGCCGCTGCGCGGCTTCGACGAGATGCTGCGCGACGGCTTCATGGAAGCCACCCAAGCCGACGCCATCACCATCGTCACCGGCTTCTCCACCAACCGCTTGCAGCGCGAGGACGACGGCACGGTGACGCTGTTCGCCGACGACGGCCGCAGCCTCGGCGGCTACGACGTGGTGATCTGGGCGGTGGGCCGCGTGCCGAACACCGACGACCTTGGCCTGGAGCGCGCCGGGGTGAAGGTTGACGAGCGCGGCTACATTCCGGTCGACAAGTATCAGCAGACCAACGTGCCGGGCGTGTACGCCATCGGTGACGTCACTGGTGTCTTCCCGCTCACGCCGGTGGCCATCGCCGCCGGCCGCCGGCTGTGTGACCGCCTGTTCGGCGGCATGCCGGACCGCCATCTGCCGTACGAGAACATCCCGACGGTGGTGTTCACGCATCCGCCGCTCGGCACGGTCGGCTTGACCGAGGAGGAGGCGCGCGCCAAGTACGGCGATGCGGTGAAGGTCTACACCTCGCGCTTCATCTCCATGGACTACGCCATGGGCCCCGATAAGCGTCGTTCACTGATGAAGCTGGTCTGCGTCGGCCCCGAGGAGAAGGTCATCGGCGTCCACGTGTTCGGGCCGCACGCCGACGAGATGCTGCAGGGCTTCGCGGTGGCGGTGCGGATGGGTGCGACCAAGCGCGATTTCGACGATACCGTCGCCATCCATCCCACCAGCGCCGAGGAGCTGGTGACCATGGTCTGAGGACGCGGCCGGTGATCCGTCCGTTCCAGGGCATCGTCCCCACGGTGCCGGCCAGCAGCTGGGTGGACGACAGCGCCGTGGTGATCGGCGACGTCGTGCTCGGCGAGGACGTGTCGATCTGGCCGCAGGCCGTGCTGCGCGGCGACGTCAACGCCATCCGCATCGGCGACCGGACCAACATCCAGGACGCCGCCGTGGTGCATGTCAGCCACGTGGGACCGTTCAATCCGAAAGGGGCGCGTACGGTGATCGGCGCCGACGTCACCGTCGGCCACCGGGCGGTGCTGCATGGCTGCACCCTGCACGACCGCATCCTGGTCGGCATCGGCGCGATCCTGATGGACGACGTGGTGGTGGAATCGGACGTGATCATCGGCGCCGGCAGCCTGGTGCCGCCCGGCAAGGTGCTGGCCGCCGGTTATCTGTACGTCGGCAGTCCGGCGCGGCGGGTGCGGCCGCTGACCGATAGCGAGCGGGCGCAGTTGCGCTACTCGGCCCGTTATTATGCCGACCTCAAGAACCGCCACCGCGGCGGCTGAAGCGGGGGGAATCCATGGACGAGGTCACACGTCCGCCGTTCGTGCTCGCCGACCGTGAGGTCGCGGCGGGCAGCCGGCTCACCATCGATCTGCCGGTGGCGCAGCTCTACACCCACACGCCGGTGAACATGCCGGTGCACGTGGTGCACGGTCGCAAACCGGGGCCGACCTTGCTGGTGTGCGCCGCCATCCACGGCGACGAAATCAACGGCGTGGAAATCATCCGCCGGCTGCTCAAGCTGCCGATGATCGGCCGCATCGCCGGCACGCTGCTGGCGGTGCCCATCGTCAACGTGCTGGGCTTCATCGACCGCACCCGCTACTTGCCCGACCGGCGCGACCTCAACCGCTCCTTCCCCGGCAGCGAGCACGGCTCCATGGCCAGCCGCATCGCCTACATGTTCAAGACCGAGATCCTGGACAAGTCCACGCACGTGGTGGATCTGCACACGGCCGCCGTACACCGCGCCAACCTGCCGCAGGTGCGGGTGAACTTGGCCGACAAGGGCTCCGCCGAGCTGGCGCGCGCCTTCGGTGTGCCGGTCATCATCAACTCGGCGCTGATCGAAGGCTCGCTGCGCTATGCCGCCGATCTCAAGAACATCCCGGTGGTGACCTACGAGGCCGGCGAGGCGCTGCGTTTCGACGAAGCCGGCATCCGCGCCGGCGTGCAGGGCATCGTGCGGGTGATGCGCCATCTGCGCATGCTGCCGCCGCTGCCCGGCAAGGCCCCCGTGGTGCGCAAGCACTTCGTCGCCGACTCCAGCACCTGGGTGCGGGCCGAGCAGGACGGGATCTTCCGCGCCGTGGTCGACCTCGGCGCCCATGTCCGCAAGGGGCAGGTGCTGGGGTTCATCGCCGATCCGTTCGGGGAGCGCGAGATGCAGGTCACGGCCACGCTCGGCGGCATCATCGTCGGCCGCGCCAATCTGCCGCTGGTGCACGAAGGCGAGGCGCTGTTCCACATCGCCAAGGTGGAAGCCGCCAGCAAGGTGGCGCGCCACGTCGAGGTGTTCCGCGAGCGGTTGGCGGGCGAGGACGACGTGCTGCTCGACGAGCCGCCCATCGTCTGAGCGCGCCGCCTCAGGCGCGCGGCCGCTCGCTGATCAGCGCCAGCGGATTGCCTTCGGAGTCGCGGAAGAACGCCAGCCACAGGTCGTAGCTCGGCAGTCGGTTGACGATGTGCGGCTGCCGCTCCAGCGCCACCCCGCGCCGTTCCAGCTCGCGGGCGGCGGCCTGGATGTCCGGTACCGTGAAGTACACCAGGCAGCGCGCAGGCTCGCGCTCGGCGCGATCCGATTCCGCCAGCATCAGCCGGATGCCCGCGCAGTCGAAAAAGGCCGCGTTGGAATGCTCGAACAGCAGCAGCAGACCGAGCGTATCCCGGTAGAATTCGATGGCGCGCCGCAGGTCGCGCACCGGCAGCGCGATTTGTCCGATCACCGCGGTGGAGAGCAAGCCGAATCCCCTCTCGAGCTGTGAGTGAATACGGTTCAGGCTAGGCTGCGCGCAAGCGCTTCGCCAGTGAATAAATCACTGGCGCGGCGGCGCTTCCCCGCGCAGTGGGGCGACGGTGGCGACCGCGCGCCCGCTACAGGCCGAACTCCTTGGGCCAGCTCACCAGCGCGTCGTGATCCATGGTGTCGATGGCGCTGGGGCCGATCCGACGAGTGTTCCAAGCGTAGTTGAGCTTGGCGTAAATGGCCGCCATGCGTTCCTCCATGAGTTCTTCGGCGGCGTCGGGGTCGTCCTCGATGTCGTTGACCAGCTCCTCCAACGCGCCGAGCGCGTCCTGCAGGGTCACCAGTATCCAATCGGCGTCCATTTGCGGGCTCCTGTGGTGGCGGCACCCGCTGCGGGGCGCCGCGTGATGTCGTAAATCGGCCGTGCGGCCGCTGGATTCTACCCGCTACGCCGGGTAATGCCGCCCAAGAAAATCCAGCAGATGGGCGTTGACCTCGGCGGCCCGCTCGACCTGGGTCCAGTGGCCGCAGTCTTCCAGCACGTGCTGCTCCACCCGCGGCACGACCGAGGGCATGCGGCTGAGCGAGTTGGCTTCGAGCAGCCGCACCGGGTCCTTATCGCCGATCAGGAACAGCGCCGGCTGCTCGATCCGGCGGCTGGCCAGCGGCGCGGTGCGCTCCCAGTTGCGGTCGAAGTTGCGGTACCAGTTGAGCCCGCCGTAGAAACCCCGCCCCTCGAAGGTGCGCACGTACTCCTCGAAGTCCGCCTCGCTCATCCACGCCGGCCAGCCATCCGGTTCGAGCGCGCCGTCGAACAGCCGGGCGTCGGCCGGCTTGTCGCGCAGGAAGCTATTGGCGGGCACGGCGGCGGACCAATTGTGGAAGGTCAGGCGCAGGGTGCGGCGGATGTCGGCGTCCAGTTCCGCTTCCGCCACGCCGGGCGTCTGGAAGTACAGGATGTAGTTGAACCGGCCCTCGTAGTGCTTGCGCAGGTACTGCAGCGGCGAGGCTTTGGGGCGGCCGCCGAACGGCACCGACATGCCGACCACTGCCTTGACCCGCTCCGGCTCCAACAGCGCCGTGTGCCAGGCCACCGGCGCGCCCCAGTCGTGGCCCACCACCACGGCCTCCTTTTGACCGAGATAGTCCATGACGGCGCGGATGTCGCCGCAGAGCGTGAGCAGCTCGTAGGCGGCCGGATCGCGCGGCGCGTCGCTGCGGCCGTAGCCGCGCATCTCCGGCACCAGCACGCGGTAGCCGGCGGCGGTCAGGGCCGGCACTTGAAAGCGCCAGGAATGCCAGCATTCCGGAAAGCCGTGCAGCAGCCAGACCGGCCGGCCATGTTCCGGGCCGGCCTCATGAACGCACAGATGGATGCCGTTGACAGCGTAGTTGTGAATTTCCATGGCGATCTTCTCTCTCCTGGACTTTTGGGCGAGTCTTGGCCGCTCGCGGTCCCATCACGGCCATTAAGCTGGCATGATCACCTCCTCTGAGGAGGATGAGCATGACGACACAACAACAGATCGTTATCGACCGGCGCTTCAACGGTCCCCCGAATTCCGGCAACGGCGGCTACGTCAGCGGCGTGCTGGCGCGCGGCTTGAGCGGCGCGGCGGCGGTGACGCTGCGCTCGCCCCCACCACTGGACCGGCCGCTGGACCTGGTATGCGACCAGGGCGGGCGGCGCCGCCTGCTCGACGGCGAGCGGCTGGTCGGGGAGGCTCAGGCAACCGCGCTCGACGATCTGGAGGTGCCGCCGCCGGTGTCGCTGGCCGAGGCCGAAGCGGCGGTGCAGCGTTACCGCGGCTTCAAGGATCACACCTTCGGCACCTGTTTCGTCTGCGGCCCGCGCCGGGACGAGGGCGATGGGCTGCGCATCTTCCCCGGCCAGGTCGGCGATCGGGCGCTGGTGGCGGCGCCCTGGACGCCCGACGCGTCGCTGGCCGATGCCGATGGCCTGGTGCGCAGCGAATTCGTCTGGGCGGCGCTGGATTGCCCCGGCGCGTTCGCCGTGTATATCGAATATCCCGATATCGTCACCGTGCTCGGCCGGTTCGAGGTCGAGGTGCTGGCGCCGGTGCGCGCCGGCGAGCCGCACGTGGTCACCGGCTGGCCAATCCGTCACGACGGCCGCAAGCATGTCGCCGGTACCGCGCTGTTCGACCGCGACGGCCGCCTGCTCGGGCGGGCGCGCGCCGTTTGGATCGAAATCCCGCGCACGTTCTGAAGCCCTGACCGGGACGGCGGCGGGGCATTGCGCGCGTCGGCGCCGCTCACGCGCCGACGCCGCGCTCGACCGCCGGCGCCGCCGCGGGGCGGCGGAAGCTGCGCACCTGCCAGCTCAGGTACACTCCGGCCAGCATGACCACGCAGCTGATGGCGAAGGTGACGCGGAAGCTGCCGCTCCAGTCGATCAGCAGCCCCGCGGCGCCCGGTCCGACCAGCTGGCCAATGGCGTAGAACAGCGTGACGTAGCTCACCGCCAGCGGCGCCTCGCGCGGCTGCACCTGATCGGTGGCCGCCGCCAGCACCGACGTGAACATGCCGGACACGGTCACGCCGAGCACCAGGTAGTGCACCACGAAGCCGGTGAGCGTCGGCCAGAGCACCGGCAGCAGCGTGCCCAGCAGGGTCAGCGTGGTCGACAGCAGCAGCGTGTTGCCCCGGCCGGTGCGGTCCGACAGTCCGCCCCACAGCGGCCCCGCGAAGATCGACAGCACCCCCATCAGCGCCGTCAGCCGGCCGGCCGTGAGCGGCGACAGCCCGGCGTCCAGCGCGAAGCTGAACATGAAGATGGTGTGCACGATGTAGGTGATGCCGACGATGCCGTACAGCAGCCCGACCGTGATGACACGGCGGTTGCGGTACACCGCCCCCTTGTTCACCGGCGGCAGGGGCTGGCCATCGACCGCGCCGGGCGGCGGCGGAGGGTTGTGGATAAAGGCCAGCAGCGCCGCGCCGGCGATCACCCCGCACGCCGCGAACACCGCCCAGCTCAGGCGCCAGCCGTGCGGGACGAAGGTCTCGGTCATGAACGGGATCAGCGCGCCGGCGACCAGCATGCCCACGCCCACGCCAGCGTTGAGCGCGCCGATCACCGCGCCGCGCCGTTCCGGATACCAGCTCGCCAGCAGCGACACCAGCGGCGTATAGGAGAATGCGGTCCCGATGCCCAGCAGCGTCATCAACGCCAGCAGCAGCCAGTAATGGGTGGCCACGCTCAGCCCGATGCAGCCCAGCGTCACCAGGATCACGCCGAGCAGCACCGTGCGCCGCCCGCCCCAGCGCGCCGCCGTCACGCCGGCGGTCATCACCAGCGCCAGGTAGCCTAGCGCCGACATGGTGCCGAGGTTGCCCACCTGCTGGTAGCTTAGACCCAGGTCGTCGCGCATGGGCGGCAGGATCAGGCCGAAAGCGAGGCGGGCGAAAACCAGGGTGACGATGACGATCAGCATGCCGGTGCCGATCATCGGCAGGGCGGGCGGCCGCTGCGGTGCGGGCATGGTGGTTACTCCTCCGGTGCTCCCGGTCGTGCCGCCGGGGGCGATCGTTTTAGTTCTAGGTATGGCGCGGCGGCTTGGAATGGCCGCCGAGGATTCTTAGATAGCCGGCTAACATGTTGGGCGCAACGCGGCGCGATTACCAGCGGCTGTCCCGTCTCGAATAATGCCATGCGACCAAGGAACTATGGTTTATCGCGCGCCAGCCTCGTAAGCTGCGCGGATAGGCTTTTTTTGCGCGAGAACTGAGTCAAACGTTTGTTTTAGAACATCGCTCGCTCGTAAAATGCGGCTGACTCGGCCGTCATGCGGCGGCGATGCCGCGCGTGCCGCCCATAGAGAGGCTTGAAGCCGTTCCACGGCCACCGCGTCTCAATAGAAGTAATTGAGGAGAGCCCAATCGTGACCGCCTACACCGCTCCCACGCGCGACATGCGCTTCGTCATCACCGAGCTGCTCGACTTCGCCTCGCTGACGGCCCTGCCCGGCTTCGAGGAGCTCGGTCCCGACGTGGTCGAGTCGATTCTGACCGAGGCCGGCAAGTTCAGCGCGCAGGAGCTGGCACCGCTCAATCGGGTCGGCGACACCCAGCCGGCGCGGTGGCAGGACGGCGAGGTCACGGTCTCGCCCGGCTTCGCCGAGGCCTATCACCGCTTCGTGGAGGGCGGCTGGAATGGCGTGGTCGCCGATCCCGCCTACGGCGGCATGGGCCTGCCGCAGCTGCTGGGCTCGGCGACGCAGGAGATGTGGCAGTCCGCCAACATGGCTTGGGGCCTGTGCCCGATGCTCACCGCCGGCGCCATCGAGGCGCTGTCCCAGCACGGCAGCGAGGAGCAGAAGGCCACTTATCTGCACAAGCTGGTGTCCGGCGAATGGACCGGCACCATGAACCTCACCGAGCCGCAGGCCGGCTCCGACCTCGCCGCCGTGCGCACCCGCGCCGTACGCCAGGACGACGGCACCTACCGCATCTCCGGCCAGAAGATTTTCATCACCTGGGGCGAGCACAGCGTCACCAAGAACATCATCCACCTGGTGCTGGCCCGCACCCCGGATGCCCCGCCCGGCGTGAAGGGCATCTCGCTGTTCATCGTGCCCAAGTTCCTGGTCAACCCCGACGGCAGTCTCGGTGCGCGCAACGACGTGCGCTGCGTCTCCATCGAGCACAAGCTCGGCATCCACGGCAGCCCGACCTGCACCATGGTGTTCGGCGACCAGGGCGGCGCCGTCGGCTACCTGGTCGGCGAGGAAGGACGCGGCCTCGAGTACATGTTCACCATGATGAACGAGGCCCGCCACAAGGTCGGCGTGCAGGGCATCGGCGTCGCCGAGCGCGCCTACCAGCACGCCCTGGCCTACGCCCGCGAGCGCGTGCAGGGCAAGCCGCTGGGCTACACGGGGCAGGACAAGGCCACCATCATCCACCACCCCGACGTGCGGCGCATGCTGCTCACCATGAAGGCGCTCACCGAAGCCGGCCGCGCCTTGGCCTATCTGGCCGGCTACCACCTCGACGTCGCCCACCGTCACCCCGACGCCGAGCAGCGCCGCGTCCATCAGAGCCGCGTCGATCTGCTCATCCCGGTGGTCAAGGGTTGGGGCACCGAGATCGGCGTCGAGGTGGCCTCGCTCGGCGTGCAGGTGCACGGCGGCATGGGGTTCATCGAGGAAACCGGCGCCGCCCAGTACTACCGCGACGCTCGCATCACGCCGATCTACGAAGGCACCAACGGCATCCAGGCCAACGACCTGATCGGCCGCAAGCTGCTGCGCGACAAGGGCAACGCCATGAACGCCCTGCTGGCCGAGCTGGACGCGCTCACCGCCGGTCTCGGCCAGATCGGCTACCAGGAGCGCCTGGGCGAGGCCGTGCGGCTGCTGCGCCGCGCCACTGAGAGCGTGCTGGCCGACGGCGACCCCGCCCGCGCCCAGGCCATCAGCCACCACTACCTGATGCTGACCGCCTACACCCTGGGCGGCGCCCTGATGGCGCGCGCCGCGCTCAAGGCCCAGGCCGCGCTCGACGCCGGCAGCGACGAGACCAGCTTCTACCGCGCGAAGCTCGCCACCGCCCGCTTCTACATGGACCAGATCCTGCCGCGCGCCCAGGCGCACGGCTTGGCGATCCTGGCCGGCGCGGACGCGGTCCTGGCGCCGGAAGTGGAGCTGTTCTGACCGCACGCGCGTAGCGTTCCCTTCCGCCTAGAAAGCCCCTCGCTCGCGAGGGGCTACCCTGCCTACGTATCGAAGGCGGCGTCGGTGTGCCGAGCGCCTTCGATGCTGTCGCCGCGACGCCAAGGGGCTTTCGCGCACCTTTCTCCCTGTGCCAGCGGGTCGCCCGCGAGCGGCTGTTTGCCTGCCCAATACGGCTATGACGGAACGAGGCTGCACAGCGCCATGGCCCCGCGTATGGCGAGTGTGGGCCGTGTGATTAGGGAAAGCCGCTGCTTTACGTAAAGGAACCAGGAACCGTCGGCAGCCGATAGAGCCGCTCTGCCCGCGTTGCAGCACTGCTTAGCAGTGTCTTGTTAGGCTGGTTCTGTTCGGTAGATTTTTGAGGCCGTATTTTGATATTTGTAATCAACGGCTTATGCTAAGTGTGTTCCCCGCGCACGCGGGGATGAACCGCTATCGCTACAACGGTCAAACCTGCGCGACCCGTGTTCCCCGCGCACGCGGGGATGAACCGGCGTTGTACTGCGCCGGGGAGCACAGCAGCACGTGTTCCCCGCGTACGCGGGGATGAACCGTTCAACCAGGGCATGCAGCCGACCAAGAGCACGTGTTCCCCCGCATACGCAGGGAAAGGTCCCGTTTCGCCGCATGCTTGCGAAGCGTGTCGTTGTTGGCCTGCCCGGTGGTGCGGCGGACTCGGTCAGCCGATCACCGTCGCGGGCTGACGTCTTGACTCACGCCTTGTGCGCGCTTTCTTCGCCGCCGTTCCTGCCGTGTTCTAGTGATCTTCCTAGGTATTGTCTGAAGCGATTCACCGCCGCCTGCCAGGCGCTAATCGTCAGCGTCGATGCGGGAGATTCAGGTGACGGTTTCGCATGATAAACAGCTTGTTGCGGCTAACCGATTTGTGATGGTTGCGTGCAACTCTTTGATGGGTAAGGTCATGGTTTATGAATGACTTGTCATGTCAGCGGCTTCATTTAATTCATTTATGAAGCAGTCGGTCAACAGTTCCGCTATGCAGACAAAGCCGCGGCTCGTTGTTCCTTGTGGGCGTGGGTTCGGTGAGTTAGCTTCTGTCCAGCGGCCCTGATTAGGCCGCCCGGTTGACGAGAAGAACGTTTGGAGGAGCAGTCGATGGCCAAGCTTACGTCTTGGAGGGGTGTGCGGTCCGTACTGGTTTCCGCTGTGGCCGCCGTGGCGCTGGCGCCGGCGGTGGGTGCGGCGCAGGAGAAGGTGACCTGGAAGCTGCAGTCGCATTGGCCGAGCTCGAGTAGCTCTTACAAGGACAGCCTGGGCCGCTTGCAGACGCGACTGACCGCCTGCACCAACGGTCAGTTCGAGATCCAGATGCACGAGGCGGGTGCGCTGTTCCCGGCGAAGGAAACTTTCAACGCCGTCAAGCGCGGCATCATCCAGATGGGCACGATTTCGCCGGCCTATCTGCCGGAGACGATCACCACCGCCGGTATTGCCTCGGGTCTGCCGTTCGCTTTCCGCAACGTCTGGGAGACGGCGTACTTCCACAAGCATCTCGGCTTCGAGGACATGATCCGCGAGGAGGTGGCCGCTCACGGCGTCTACTACTCCACCGATAAGGTCTATCCGACCGAGATCGTGTCGAAGATTCCGGTCAACTCGCTGGAGGATTTCCGCAAGCTGAAGATCCGTTCCTCCGGCGCGCTGCAGCGCTTCCTGACCGAGGCCGGCGCCGGTGCGTCGTATCTGGCCGGGCCTGAGCTGTACCCGGCGCTGTCCACTGGCGTGGTGAACGCGGCGCACTGGGGCGCGGTGCAGGGCGCGTACAGCATGGGCTTGTACGAGGTGGCGAAGTACCACATCCGCCCGGCGCTCAACATCGCCGGTACCGACGCCTTCATCATCAACCAGAAGGCGCTGGACAAGCTGCCCGCGCGGCATCGCGAGTGCCTGATCAACATCCTCGATGAGCAGTTCTGGGCGCGCACCAACGAGTACGAGTATCAGGAAGAGATCACGCTGGCCAAGGCCATCAAGACCCAGGGCGTGACCGTCAACCAGCTGCCGCCCGAGGTGCTTAATCATCTCTCCAAGGTCGCCATGAAGACCTGGGAGGACGAGGGCAAGAAGGGGCCGATGGCGCAGAAGGCGCTGACCACCCTGAAGAACTTCCTGCGCGACCTGGGTTACATCGAGTGATCCGTGCGGTCCGGCGGGGGTAATCCGCCGTCGTCCATGGCATGCCGGGCTCCGGTGCGGTGAATCCGCCCGGAGCCCGGGGAGTTTCTTATCCGAATTGCGGGTAACGCTATGCGCGCACTTTATTGCTTGATGCGCGGCATCACGCGGTTCAACGATCGCTTCGGCAAATGGGTGTCCTATTTGCTGTTGGCGATCTTCGTGCTGCTGATCGCCGAGATCACCATCCGCCTGGTTAGCGGTTCCCCGGTGGTATGGACCGGCGAGCTGTCGCAGCTGCTGTTCGGTGCCTATGCGGCGCTCTCTGGTGGCTACGTCATGGCCCACCACGGCCACGTCAACGTCGATCTGCTGTACACGCGCTTTTCGCCGCGGACTAAAGCGGTGGTCGATGTGCTCACCGCGTCGATGTTCTTCGTGTTCATGGGTGCGTTGATCTATTTCGGCAGCTCCATGGCTTATGAGTCCATGTCGTTCTGGGAGCGCTCGCAGTCGGCATGGAATCCGCCGATCTGGCCAGTGAAGCTGGCGATTCCGGTCGGGGCGGTGCTGTTGTTCATTCAGGGGACGGTGAAGTTCGTTCAGGACGTGCTCATTGCGCTCAATGTGCCGCCGCCCGAGGGGGTGACGTCCTGGCATTACGTGCCGGAGGAGCACGCATGAGCATCGAGTGGCTGACCCTTCTCTTCTTCGGCGCGCTGCTGCTGTTCCTGCTGCTCGGCTTGCCGCTGGTGTTCGTGCTCGGCGGCGTGTCGATCATATTCCTCTATTTCACCTGGGGCCCCGAGGCCTTCTACATGGTGGCCTCCCAGATGTGGGGCAGCATGAACAGCTTCACGCTGCTGGCGATTCCGCTGTTCGTGTTCATGGCGATGATCCTGGAGCGCACCGGTGTGGCGAACGCGCTCTACCGGATGATGCACGTGTGGTGCGGCGGCCTGCGCGGCGGTTTGGCCATCGGCACGGTGGTGATCTGCACCATCTTCGCGGCCATGGTCGGCATCAGCGGTGCCGCGGTGGTGACCATGGGCACCATCGCGTTGCCGGCCATGCTCGAACGCGGCTACGACAAGAAAATGGCGATCGGCTGCATCAGCGCCGGTGGCGGTCTGGGCATCCTCATCCCGCCTAGCGTGCTGATGGTGCTGTATTCGCTGATCACCGGCGTGTCGGTGGGCAAGCTGTTCGCGGCCGGTGTGATTCCGGGCATCATGCTGGCGGTCATGATCGCCGCCTACGTCGCCATCCGCTGCTGGCTGCAGCCCGAGATGGGACCGGCCTTGCCCAAGGAGGAGCGCGGCACGTGGCGCGACAAGCTCCTGGCGCTGCGGGCGGTGTTGCTGCCGCTGGTGATCGTCACCATGGTGCTGGGCTCGATCATGATCGGCATCGCCACGCCCACCGAGGCGGCGGCGGTCGGCGTGCTCGGCGCGCTGATCTCGGCGGCGGTGCACCGGACCCTCACCTGGGCGCTGGTGCGCGAGTCGCTGCTGCGCACCATGAAGCTGACCGGCATGATCGTGTGGATCCTGTTCGCCGCCCACGCCTTCAGCTCGGCCTATCAGGGCATGGGCGCCCAGGCCTTCATCCAGAGCTTGATGGCGTACATTCCCGGCGGGCCGTGGGGCACGATCATCTTCATTCAGATCGTGCTGTTCCTGCTGGGCATGGTGCTGGATCCGGTGGGCATCATGCTCATCACCCTGCCGGTGTTCCTGCCGGTGGTGACGGCCCTCGGCTTCGATCCGATCTGGTTCGGGGTGCTGTTCATCATCAACATGGAGATCGGCTACCAGACCCCGCCGTTCGGCTTCAACCTGTTCTATCTCAAGGGTATCGTGCCGAAGGACATCACCATGGGCGACATCTACGCCTCGGTGATTCCGTACACCCTGGTGCTGATCGGCGGCATGATCCTGATGATGATCTTCCCGGGTCTGGTGACCTGGCTGCCGGGGTTGGTGATGTAAGTCCGCGGCCCGGGCGTCGAGCGATCGGTCGCTCCGGGCAGCTTCCCGCTCCAGGCGCGGTTTCGGCGCGGCGCGTGCGTGTATAAAAGAGGCGTGCGCGGGCGCGCCGGCTGGCGCTGGGGCGGGGATGCTCAGGCGGAGGAGGAGGAGGTGCGAGAGCATCCACCTCCCCGCGCCCGGCACCATGCGCGCCCGCGCACATACTGCCCGCGGCGGACTCGCGGACAGTACGTAACACTCTAGTCGCGGTTGGTGGGGATTCAAGTAAAAGAAGCGTCTCATTGGGAGACGCTTTTCTTTATGTGGTTCGTTGCTTTCGGGCATTTGTCGCTGGAGATGCGGTCGCGGCCGAGCCGTTGGGGGAACCGCGTCGCCGCCCATGTCTTTCGGTCTCCAAGCCAAGCCTCCGTTTTCGTAGCGCGAGCCGCAACGATGCAGGTGTGATGGAGGAAGAAGATGGCGATGGGGGCTTCCACCGTCGCCAGCGATGCCGAGGTGCGTTGGTCGTCGCGGCTGGCGTTCGTGCTGGCGGCGACCGGATCGGCCGTTGGCTTGGGCAATATCTGGAAGTTTCCGTACGTCACCGGCGCTTATGGCGGTAGTGCCTTCGTGCTGGTGTACCTGTTGTGCGTGGCGGGCATCGGCCTGCCGCTGCTGATCTCGGAAGTGATGCTGGGTCGGCTCGGGCGCGGTAGCCCTGTGCACAGCATCGGTGCGGTCGCGCGCGCCGCCGGCCGTAGCGGCGCCTGGAGCGCGGTCGGCAAGCTGGGTGTGGTGGCGGTGCTGATGATTCTGACCTTCTACAGCGTGGTCGGCGGCTGGACGCTGGCGTACATCTACTTCGCCGCCGACGCGCGCTTCCAGGCCGCGGCAGGGGCGTCGGAGGGCACCGCCGCGGCGATCGGTGCCTTGTTCTCGGGGCTGCTGGCGGACCCCTGGGCGCTGCTGCTCTGGCATAGCCTGTTCATGCTGCTGACCGTGGTCATCGTCGCCCGCGGCGTGCACGGCGGTCTGGAGCGCGCCACCAAGGTGCTGATGCCCGGGCTGTTCCTGCTGCTGCTGGGGTTGGTGGTGTACGCGGCGGTCACCACCGACCGCTTCGCCGAGACCGTGAGCTATCTCTTCAAGCCCGAATGGGGCAATCTCAGCGCCACGGCCGTGCTGGTGGCCATGGGCCAAGCCTTCTTCAGCTTGAGTCTGGGCATGGCGATCATGCTCGCCTACGGCTCCTATCTGCCGGAGCGCTTCAACATCGGCCGCATGGCGCTGACCGTGGCGGGGCTGGACACGCTGGTGGCGCTGCTGGCCGGGCTGGCGATTTTCCCGCTGGTGTTCGCCCATGGGCTGGAGCCGGGCGCCGGACCGGGACTGGTATTCATCAGCCTGCCGATCGCCTTCGCCGACATGCCCGCCGGGGTGCTGGTCGGTGGCCTGTTCTTCCTGTTCGTGTTCATCGCCGCTATGACCTCGTCCATTTCCATGCTGGAGCCGGCGGTGGAATATCTCGTGGCTGAGCGCGGCTGGCGCCGGCACCGTGCCGCCTGGCTGGTGGCCGGTCTGGTGTGGCTGGTGGGCCTCGGGCCGTTGCTGAGCTTGAATCTCTGGTCGGAGTTCAAGGTGGCCGGCAAGAACCTGTTCGACCTGCTCGACTTCGTCACCGCCAACCTCATGCTGCCGCTCGGCGGTTTCCTGATAGCGGTGTTCGTCGGCTGGCGCCTGTCGCAGCCGATGCTGCGCGAGGCGCTGGGCATGAGCGAGGCCGCGTTCCGCGCCTGGCATCTGGCGATACGGTTCGTCACCCCGGTGGGCGTGGCGGCGATACTGGCCTATGGGCTGACGTAGCGGCGCCATAGGCCGTGGGGCGTGTCGGTTTCATTCATGACGTGCTGGCTCCGCCGCGGTGCGCGGCCAGCAGTGCGCCGAAGCGCTCGGCGGGCTGCGGTTCGCCGATCAGGAAGCCCTGCGCGCTATCGCACTGACGGTCGCTCAAGAACGCCAGCCCGGCTTCGCTCTCCACGCCTTCGGCGAGCACCGCCAGCCGCAGGCTATGGCCGAGCCGGATCACCGCTTGCACCACCGCGCCGGCGTCCGCATCGATGTGGGCGCTGCGCACGAACGAGCGGTCTATCTTCAGGCTGTCCACCGGTAGCCGTCGCAGGTGGCCCAGGCTGGTGTAGCCGGTGCCGAAGTCATCGAGCACCACGCGCACGCCCAGTTGCTTGAGCTCGCGCAGGCGTTGGGCGGTCTGCTCGGGATCGTGCATCACCACGCTCTCGGTCAACTCCAGCTCCAGCCGCTGCGCCGCCAGCCCGCTTTGCGCCAGGGCGCGTCTTACCACGTTCACGATGTCGCGGTGACGGAACTGCAGCGTGGAGACGTTGACCGCCACCCGCGGCGGTGCGCCGCCGGCGCTTCGCCAGGTTTGGGCGTCCAGGCAGGCGTGGCGGATGACCCACTCGCCGATGGGCAGGATCAGCCCGGAGTCCTCGGCGATCGGAATGAACGCGGTCGGCGGGATCAGGCCGCGTTCCGGATGGCGCCAGCGCAGCAGCGCCTCGGCGCCGACGATCTCGCCCGAGGGCAGGGCGATTTGCGGCTGGTAGTAGAGGGTCAGCTCGTCGCGCTCCAGCGCTCGCCGCAGGCTGTGTTCCAGATATGTCCGCTCCAGGGCGCGCTGGTTCATCGACTCGGTGAAGAACTGGTAGCTGTTACGGCCGTTTTCCTTGGCGTGGTACATGGCGACGTCGGCGTGCTTGATCAGCGCGGTGCTGGTGCGGCCGTCGTCCGGATAGACGCTGATGCCGATGCTGGTGGTCACGTGCAGCTCGTGGTCGCCGATGCAGTAGGGCTGCGCCAGGCTGACGAGCATCTTCTGCGCGACCTCGGTGACGTGCTCGGGGCGGTCCACCTCGGCCAGCAGCACCACGAACTCGTCGCCCCCCAGGCGGCCGACCGTATCGTTGCGGCGCACGCAGCCGCACAGCCGGGCGGCGACCTCGCGCAGCAGTTGGTCGCCGACCGGGTGGCCGAGCGTGTCGTTGATCTCCTTGAACCGGTCCAGATCCAGGAACAGCACCGCCAGGCGCTGGTGATGGCGTCGGGCGCTGGCGATCGCCTGCTCCAACCGGTCGACGAACAGTTCGCGGTTGGGCAGCTCGGTGAGCGGGTCATGGGTGGCCCGGTGGCTGAGCTGCGCCGCCAGCAGGCGGCTGGCGCTGACGTCGTGGAAGGCCACCACCACGCCCACCGTTTCGCCGTGGCTGCCGCGGATGGGGGTGGCGTTGTGCTCCACCGCCAGCGTGCTGCCGTCGCGCCGGCGCAGACGGCACTCGCGGCTCAGTTTCACGGCGTCGTTGCGGGTCAGCACTTCCGCCGCCGGGCAGGGGCAACGCTCGCCGCTGCGCTCGTCCTCCAGCCGCAGCACTTCCGCCAGCGGTCGTCCTTGCGCTTCCGCCATGCGCCAGCCGCACAGCGCCTCGGCGGCCGGGTTGAGGTAGCGCACCCGGCCGGCGGTGTCGGTGGTGATGACGCCGTCGGCAATCGCCTCCAGTGTCACCTGCGCCCGTTCCCGCTCTTGCTGCAGCGCTTCCTCGGAGCGCCGTTGCTTGGTGATGTCGAGGGCGATTCCCAGGGTGCCGACGATGTCGCCGGCGGCGTTGCGTAGCGGCTGCACGCGGGTGTGGAACAGTCTGCCGCGGCGTTCCTCCTCGAACGCGCCGCCGCCGCCGCGCAGCGCCTGCCGGCTCAGCTCGACCAGTGGGTCGTTGCCGCGCGCCAGCACGGTATCGGTCAGGCGCCGGCCCACCAGCCGTTCGGCATGCGCGCCGATCACGCCGCGCGCGCTGCCGCGCGAGGAGGTGATCACCAGCTCGGTGTCGGTGGTCCACACCGCCGCCGGCAATTGCTCCAGCACTTGCCGCAGCTGCTCCTCGCTGGAGCGCAGCGCCTCTTCGGTGCGCTTCAGCTCGGAAATGTCGGTGGCGGTGCCGGTGACGCCGACCACGCGCCCCTGTTCGTCGCGCACCGCCACGGCGTTGAAGCTCAGGAACACCAGCGCACCGTCCTTGCGCCGGTGCACGGTCTCGTAGCGCTCGAACGGCTCGCCGTTGCGCATGCGCTCGAACACCTGCCAGCAGTTGTCCGCGGCCTCTGGATCCTGAAAGTCGGTGAAGCGGCGGCCGAGCATTTCCTCGGGGCTGTAGCCGAAGATGGTCTGGGCGGCGGGGTTGAGGAAGGTGTAGCGGCCGTCTAGATCCATGTACCAGATCAGATCCCGCGAGGTTTCCACCAGGAGCCGATACTTTTCCTCGCTGTGCCGCAGCGCCAGCTCCGCGCGGCGCCGCTCGGCGATGTCCACCAGCAGCGCGAAGGCGCCGCTGTAGCGGCCGTCGGCGGCGAAGATCGGCTGCGCCGCCAGCAGAACCCACAGATCGCTGCCATCGCGACGGCGAAAGCGCATGTCGCAGCGCAGGCGTTCGCCCCGGCGGTGTTGCTGCAGTACGCGGTGGAAGGCGTCGCGGTCTTCGGGGTGTACGAACGCCAGGATCGGCTGCCCCAGCATTTGCTCGATGCGGTAATCCAGCATCTCGGCGAGGCGGGGGTTTACGTAGACGGTGAGGTCGCGCTCGTCGATCTGCCAGACGCCCTCCATGGCGCTGTTGACCACGTGGCTGTAGCGATCGGCTTCGCGCCGCAAGCGCTCCATGCGCAGCGCCGCCGCCAGCGCGGCGGCGGCCGGCTCGGCCAGCCGTTGCAGTAGCTCGAGCCGGTCGGGATGGGGCGGAGCGCCGGTCAGGCGGATCACGCCCACCGGTTCGCGCCGGTGGAGCAGCGATAGCTGGATATCGCCGTTGGAGTCGATCAGCAGGCGCTGCTCGGCGCCGAGCAGCAGCGGCGTCGGCGGCAGCGAGATCAGTTCGAGTCGTCCACCGACCAGGCGCGCGGCCACGCACATCGCCGGGCCGTTGTCGCGCGGCAGCTGCAGGCGCGCGCTATCGGCACCGCTGACGCGCAGCGCCGCCTTGAGTACCTTGCCGGCGATCGGTTCCAGTTCGAGTTCTCCGGCAAGCGCTCGGTAGAGGGCGGCGACGGGGTCGGGCGCCGATGCGTCGTTTTCGCTCCCGGTGCCGGCGTCCGGGAGATTGCTGTCGGCGTGATGCATGACCTTGTCTCGTCAGCCGAGAGTTGCTCGCTACGAATTCCGGAGTGGCGACGGCTGGGGCCGCCGCGGCTGGGAATCTGGCTGAGCCCTGCTCAATCAAGCTTGGGGCTGGCGCGGCGTTCGCAAAGTCCGCCGCTGCGGAATGAGTATGAAATTTGCTCAAAAATTCGCCAAGCGGTCGGCAAAGTCCGCCCGTTACGGCGAATTGGCCATAACTCGCCAACGATCCCGTATAGTTGGCGGCAAAACTCAACTAAGGGAGGAGAAATGGACAGGGGGCTCTCCGCCGCCGGTGGCGAGGCGGTGCGCTGGTCGTCGCGGCTGATGTTCGTGCTGGCGGCGACCGGATCGGCCGTTGGCTTGGGCAATATCTGGAAGTTTCCATACATCGTCGGTGCGTACGGCGGCGGTGCCTTCGTGCTGGTGTATCTGCTGTGCGTGGCGGGCATCGGCCTGCCGCTGCTGATCTCGGAAGTGATGCTGGGTCGGCTCGGGCGCGGCAGCCCGATGAGCAGCATCGGCACGGTCGCGCGTGCCGCCGGCCGTAGCGGCGCCTGGAGCGCGGTCGGCAAGCTGGGTGTGGTGGCGGTGCTGATGATTCTCACCTTCTACAGCGTGGTCGGCGGCTGGACGCTGGCGTACATCTACTTCGCCGCCGACGCGCGCTTCCAGGCCGCGGCAGGGGCGTCGGAGGGCACCGCCGCGGCGATCGGTGCCTTGTTCTCGGGG
>Ga0207747_1001098_pt1 | contig 21813 bp, 20 predicted proteins | sample HigsolmetaGSP11D_FD_184839 | JGI IMG/M metagenome (GOLD analysis project Ga0207747, IMG submission 184839) | High solid enriched microbial communities from the Joint BioEnergy Institute, USA - SP1-1-D (SPAdes) | ecosystem: Engineered > Bioreactor > SSF (Solid state fermentation) > Aerobic >...
TGTGGAAATTGTTAGACACACCTGCGAAGGATTTGTTATAATTGATGGGAAATTTGTGAACAATCCATGAACGGAGGCGGTTAGATGGGTTTCGGCAACAATTACGTCATTGTGGTCATCTTTATCTCGCTGGGCATTCTATTGCCGATTGTCGCGCTTACGCTTGGCAGATTTCTTCGTCCGAACAAGCCTGACAAGACGAAGCTGTCTACCTATGAGAGCGGCAATATTCCCGTTGGAGAAAGCCATATTCGATTCAATATTCGCTACTATCTATTCGCGCTAATGTTCGTCATCTTCGATGTTGAGACCGCTTTCCTATATCCCTGGGCGGTCGCCTATGACAAGTTAGGTCTGTTTGCCTTGATCGAAATGTTCATATTCGTCGCATTACTCGTAGTAGGATTAATATATGCCTGGAAGAAGAAGGTGCTGAAATGGAACTCGATCTGAGCACAGTCAAATTGGATGAAGAAGAGCAGTTGCAACGCAATGTATTCCTGGGGACGCTGGAGCAGATCAAGGGCTGGGCGCGCAGCCATTCGCTCTGGCCGCTGCAGTTCGGACTCGCTTGCTGCGCGATCGAGATGATGGGAACGGGCGGTTCACACTATGACCTGGACCGGTTCGGCGTCATCTTCCGCGCATCGCCCCGGCAGTCGGACGTGATGATCGTGGCAGGCACGGTAACGAAGAAGATGGCTCCTCTTCTCAGGCGTCTGTATGATCAGATGCCGGAGCCGAAATGGGTGATTGCCATGGGATCGTGCGCAACGGCCGGAGGTCCGTATGTCAAATCATACTCCGTTGTGAAGGGCGTCGATCAGATCGTCCCTGTCGATGTCTACATACCTGGTTGTCCGCCGAACCCGGCAGCCCTTATCTATGGGATCAACAAGCTTCAGGAGAAGATCCGTTACGAAGCGAAGACAGGGAAGCGGGTGACAGATCGTGACTGAACATAAGGACCAGGAGCAATTGCAAGAGCAGCAGGTGAACGCGAACGGAGAAGCGCCTGCCGGTGAGGATACGAAGAGGCTGGAAGCCGCCGGACAAGGCGATGTGTCGGCTGCGCAGTCTGCGGAACAGAGGAGCGCAGCGGAGACACATGCGGCTGAAGCCCCGGATAGCGGAGTTGCTGTATCGGAAACCGTCGAGCCAGCAGCGAACAGCCCGGCAGAATCAGATGCAGGCAAGTCTGATACAAGCGGTGTTGCTGAATCGAATGCAGACACACCAGTTGAGAACAGCGCAGAAGCGAAACCTGCCGAAGCCCCGGCGGGAGGCACAACTGAAGCGAACAAGGCCGAAACATCCGCGAGCAGCGGTGTGAAAGCGGAATCATCCAGTCCGGAAGCGGTCTCGGGCGAGAGTGGAGCGGCTGAAGGCGAGAAGCCGAAGCGGCTCGACCCTGCCGAACGCGAGGCGAGGAGGGCGGCTGCATTGGCTGCCAAAGCAGCGGCCAAAGCCGCAGCCGAAGGCGGAGGAGACGGTGGAGAGGCAGCGGAGCCTAAGCCGAAAGAGCCTTCTCCGAACCAGCCGCTTCTGGACAAGATTACAGCGCTGATCAGGGAACAGGTCGCCCCGGATGCGGTCGAGGACCAATATATCAACGAGGCGGACAGCCATCTGCCGGTTGTGGTTGTGAAGAACGAGCACTGGCTGAAGACGGCGAAGCTGCTGAAGCAATCCCTGCAGCTCGACTATCTGATCAACTTGTCCGGCGTTGATTATGAATCATATATGGAAGTTGTCTATCATATCGAATCATTCCAGACCGGTGAGAGGTATTGCCTGAAAGTGCGCACGGACCGGGAGGCGCCAAGCATCGCGTCGGTGGCTCCGGTGTGGAGCACGGCGAATTGGCCGGAGCGTGAGGTTTATGACCTCCTCGGCATTCAGTTCCCCGGACATCCCGATCTGCGCCGCATCCTGATGCCGGATGATTGGGTCGGACATCCACTTCGCAAAGACTATGTACCGCTGGATCCGGAGGTGTGAGCATTGGCATTACGCACGGAAGAATTATTGCTGAACGTAGGCCCGCAGCATCCAAGCACGCATGGCGTGTTCCGCATCGTCGTGAAGATCGACGGGGAGATCATCAAGGAGGCAACCCCGGTGATGGGATACTTGCATCGCGGGACGGAGAAGCTGGCGGAGAATCTGAATTATACGCAGATCATACCTTATACGGACCGAATGGATTATGTGTCCGCCATGACCAACAACTATGTGCTCGTGTCAGCGGTGGAGAAGCTCATGCAGCTGGAGGTTCCGGAGCGGGCCGAATTCCTGCGCGTCATCGTGATGGAGCTGCAACGGATCGCCAGCCACCTCCTCTGGTGGGGAACGTATCTGCTCGACATCGGGGCGATGAGTCCATTCCTGTTCGCTTTCCGCGACCGCGAGATCATCATCGAACTGTTCAACGAATTGTGCGGAGCGCGGTTGACCTATTTCTACATGCGCGTCGGCGGCGTCAAATGGGATGCGCCGGACGGCTGGATCGAGAAGGTGCGCGACTTCGTTCCTTACATGCGGGAACGCCTGAAGCTGTACGATGATCTCGTCAGCGGCAATGAGATCTTCCTCGCCCGCATCAAGGGAGTGGGCCGTTACGATGCGCAAACGGCGATCGATTATGGCCTGAGCGGCGCCAACCTGCGCTGCACCGGCGTAAAGCGCGACCTGCGCAAGGACCATCCTTACAGCGTCTACGACCGTTTCGAGTTCGACGTGCCGACGAGAACGGAAGGGGATTGCTACGCGAGATACCTGATCCGCCTGGAGGAGATCAAGGAGAGCCTGCGTATCCTCGAGCAAGCGGTCGAGATGTTTCCGGAAGGGCCAGTGATGGCAAAAGTGCCGCGCGTGCTTCGTCCGCCGGAAGGGGAAGTGTACTCGCGCGTCGAATCTCCTCGTGGAGAGATCGGCTGTTACGTCGTGTCCAGGGGCAAAGACAGCCCTTATCGTCTCAAATTCAGAAGACCATCCTTCGTCAATCTTCAGATCTTGCCTAAGCTGCTCGTCGGTGAGAGCATCACGAACCTGATCACGATATTGGGCGCGACGGATATCGTCGTAGGGGAGGTCGACGCTTGATGGGTGAATTGCTCACTCTGCCTCTGTCCTGGGGCAGTTTCCTGACATTTGTGCTGATGGCAGTGGTGCTGCTGCTCATTATATTGTTCATGGTTACCTATGCGATCTATGCGGAGCGGAAGATCCTCGGCTATATGCAATCGCGCATAGGTCCGAACCGCACGGGCAAGTTTGGCTTGCTGCAGACGCCTGCGGATGTGCTCAAGCTGCTGATCAAGGAGGACGTCATTCCGGAGAAGGCGGAACGACCGCTCTTCAAGCTTGCGCCGATCATCGCCTTTGTGCCGTCCTTTGTGGTGCTGGCTACCATCCCGTACTCGGAGAATATGTATTTTGCCAATCTCGATATCGGCGTGCTCTATTACGTGGCTCTGTCCGGCTTGTCGGTGATTGGCATCGTGCTCGGCGGTTGGGCGTCGAACAACAAATACTCGCTGATCGGCGGCATGCGTTCGGCAGCGCAGCTGGTCAGCTATGCGATCCCGCTCGTCATCTCGGCGGTTGGCGTCGTCCTGATGAGCGGCACGATGAACCTGATGGGCATCGTCGAACGCCAGTCCGGCTGGTTCTGGAACTGGAACTTCATCCCGCAGATTCTCGCGTTTGTCGTGTTTGTCATCTCGGCGATCGCGGAACTGAACCGCACGCCTTTCGACCTGCCGGAAGCGGAGTCGGAGCTTGTCGCGGGCTATCACGTGGAATACAGCGGATTTCGCTTCGCCTTCTTCATGTTGACCGAATACGTGTACATGATCGCGATGTCCGCATTGATCACAAACCTGTTCTTCGGCGGATGGCATGCGCCTGCGCCGTTTTTGGAGTTCATACCGGGCTTCATCTGGTTCCTGCTCAAGTTCTGCGGCGTGTTTTTCTTCATCATCTGGCTGCGCGGCACGATGCCTCGCATACGCATCGACCAATTGATGAGCCTCGGTTGGAGAGTGCTGTTGCCGATGTCACTCGCGAACATCTTCGTCACGGCGATCGTGATGGAGATCATCAAGGCAATTAACGGATAATGCACACAGACAAGGGGTGATAAGATGAAAGGCTTGGTCAAAGGTTTGGGCGTCACGCTGCGGAATATGACGAAGAAGAAAGTGACGTACAAGTATCCGGATGAACCGATGAAGATGCCGAACCGATTCCGCGGGGTACAGCACTTCGAACCGGAGAAATGCATCGTTTGCAACCAGTGCGCTCGCATCTGTCCGACAGAGTGCATCACGCTGACCGGCAAGAAGAATCCGGATCCGGAGAGCAAGGTCAAGCTGGTCATCGACACCTTCGACTTGAACTTCGAAATCTGCATCCTGTGCGACCTGTGCACGGAGGTATGCCCGACGGAAGCGATCGTCATGACGAACAACTTCGAGCTGGCTGCATACAGCAGAGATGAGCTGTTCAAGGACAAGGAGTGGCTGACCGCGAATAACACGAATGTGCGGGAAGAGAACAACGTTTCCTTGCTGAAGGCCAAAAAAGGAGGCGCCGAATAACCGATGCAATGGATCGACAATATAATGAGCTTCTTCGGAAGCGGGTCTAACATCATGTTCATGGTGTTCGCTTTGCTCGCGATCGGTGGGGCGGTGTTCATGCTGAACTTTACGAAGGTCGTGCACATGGTGATCTCGCTCGCCGTCACCTTCATCAGTCTCGCCGGCATCTACATCCTGCTGCAGGCTGAGTTCGTTGCAGTCGTGCAAGTGCTTATCTATGCGAGCGCGATTACGATCCTCATGATCTTCGGCATCGTGATGACGAACCACCAGGAGATCGAGCAGCCGTTGGAACGCCCCTTGCATCATGTGTTGGTGATCGTCGGCATATTGGCATTCTTCGGCATCGTATTCTATTCGGTGCAGCAAGCTGTTTTCCCGGATGCAACGGTCGAACATGCGGTGAACAATACGGAGAAGATCGGTCTGCAGTTGTTCACGCAGCATGTCATCCCGTTCGAGCTCATGTCTGCACTGCTTACGGTAGCGTTTATCGGCGCGATCATCATCGCCAAGCGGGAGGAGGAATGAGCGCATGAATGTGGTCGCTTCTTATCTGATACTGGCCGCGATCCTGTTCTGCATTGGCTTGTACGGCGCGCTTACGAAGCGTCATGCCATCATTGTGCTGCTGTCGGTGGAACTGATGCTGAATGCGGTGAATTTGAATCTGATCGCCTTTTCGAGATGGGGCATCGCGCCGAATCTCACCGGACAGATCTTCTCGCTGTTCAACATGACCATCGCCGCGGCGGAAGTAGGCGTCGGCATTGCGATTCTGATCGCTTACTATCGCAGCAGAGGAAGCTCCAATGTGCGCGATATGAATTCGCTCAAGCGCTAAAGTCAATGTCAAGGAGCCAATTCCCAACGTTAGGAGGCTAAACCGATCATGGAAGCTGTATATGCACAATACGCATGGCTCGTTCCCCTGTTTCCGCTGATCGCCTTCCTGGTGCTTCTCGCTGTAGGGCGAACGGCGAACAGATCCGGTCCGGTCATCGGTGTGATCGCCACCCTGGCATCCTTCGTCATGGCTCTGCTCGTCCTGTTTGAACAGACAACGGAGGGCGGCATGGCCTATGTATGGAATGATCTGGAGTGGATACGGGCGGGAGACTTCGTGCTTGCGATGGGTTTTGAAGTGAATCCGCTCAATGCGCTGATGCTGGTCATCGTCTCCTTCGTCAGCTTGCTGGTGAACCTGTACTCAGTGGGCTATATGAAGGATGATCCGCGCGACACCGTATTTTTCTCGTATATTGCATTATTTACGTTCTCGATGCTGGCTTTGGTCATCTCCGAGAACATCGTTCAGCTGTACATATTCTGGGAGCTCGTCGGCGTCTGTTCGTTCCTCCTGATCGGCTTCTGGTATACGAAGCCAGAGGCGAAGGCCGCCGCCAAGAAAGCTTTCATCGTCACCAGAATCGGTGACGTCGGCTTGTTCATCGGCATCCTGCTGCTCGTCTGGAACATGCCGGGATATGCGATTGACTTCACGAATATCGGCAATGCGTTCGAAAACGGCGATATATCCGGCGGACTTGCCACGCTGATCGCGATCCTGATCTTCGTCGGCGCGGTTGGCAAATCCGGCCAGTTCCCGCTGCATACATGGCTCCCCGATGCGATGGAAGGTCCGACGCCGATCAGCGCCTTGATCCACGCGGCGACGATGGTCGCTGCCGGCGTCTATCTGGTGGCGCGCACCTATCCCGTCTTCGAAGCTTCGGAGAGCGCGATGCAAGTCGTGGCTATCGTCGGCGCCTTCACCGCGATCTTCGCTGCCTTGATCGCGCTGACGCAGACGGATATCAAGCGGGTGCTCGCGTACTCCACGGTCAGCCAGCTCGGCTATATGATGCTGGCGCTGGGAATTGGCGCTTATGCAGCCGGCATCTTTCACCTGTTCACGCACGCATTCTTCAAGGCGCTTCTGTTCCTGGCAGCGGGCAGCGTCATCCACGTGCTGCATGAGCAGAACATCTTCAAGATGGGTGGACTGCTGGGCAAGATGAAGATCACCGGCTGGACGTTCGTCATCGGCGCCCTCGCCCTCGCCGGCATCTTCCCGTTCGCCGGATTCTGGTCGAAGGACGCGATCCTGGCTGAAGCCTATGAGTCGCATCCGGCGCTGTTCTGGGTGGCGCTCATTACGGCATTCCTGACCGCACTCTACATGGCGAGGCTGTTCTTCCTCGTGTTCACCGGCAAGTCGCGGGCGGAATCAGCGGATGCGGACCATGCGCATGAATCTCCGCTAGTCATGACGCTGCCGATGATCATCCTGGCTATCTTCGCGATTGGCGCCGGATTCTTCAACATACCAGGCAGCGATCGGCTGGCCGCATGGCTGACCGGGGAAGCGCCGGAGCATCACGCCAGCGTGCTGGTGATGGTGCTGTCGAACGTCTTCGCTCTCGCCGGCATCCTGCTCGGATGGCTGATGTACGGCAAACGGATCATTCCGCAGGATTGGCTGTCGGCTCGGGCGACATGGCTGTACAGGCTATCCTGGCGCAAGTTCTATATCGATGAAATCTATGATTATATCATCGTCAGACCTCTTCGGGTGTTCGGATATTTCCTGCACCTGTTCGACGAATTTATCGTGGACGGCATCGTTCGTTTGATCGCGAACATCACGCTGGCGATCGGTAAGGCCGGCACCAGATTACAGAATGGGCAGTTGCAGACCTACGGCCTTGTGTCGATGCTGGGTCTGGTGATCCTGGCTGTCGCATTCGTAGGATGGAGGTTTGTCATCAATGCTGGATAATATCCCGATCTTGTCTTTGCTTCTGTTCTCGCCGCTTGTTGGAATTCTGGCCTTGCTCTTCATCCGAAGCGATAACGGACGAGCGCTGCGCATCGTGGGCACGGCGGGCACGGCGTTGCCGCTCCTGCTTGCGATCTGGCTGTTCAGCGGCTTCGACTTCGGAGGCGGACAGCAGTTCGCAGAAGATGCCGTATGGATACATCTGCCGCTTCCGACGGAGTTCGTTCCCGGAGGCGTCCAGTATTATCTGGAGCTCGGATATTCTCTGGCGGTTGACGGCATCTCGCTGGCGCTTGTGTTCCTGACGGCGCTCATCAGCACGATGGCTGCGCTGGCGTCGTTCAGTCACATCAAGAAGCGCTGGAAGGCGTTTTATATCTGGTTCCTGGTGATGGAGATCGGCATGCTGGGCGTCTTTATGGCGCAGGATCTGTTCCTGTTCTTCATCTTCTTCGAGATGACGCTCGTTCCTCTGTTCTTCCTGATCGGCATCTGGGGATACAAGGAGCGGGAGAAGACCGCGAACAAGTTTCTGATCTATAACGGCATCGGTTCTGCGTTTATGCTGCTCGCGTTCATCATGATGATCCCCACGGGCGGGTTTGAGATTCGCGAAACTGCCGACTCGGCGGATTATGTCTACACCAGCAACATGCAGACGATCATGCACAACATGGTCTCCGCCGATTCCTACGTGAACAGTGCGACGTATGAGCTAAGTCCATTCCATCTGAATGAGAGCACGCTCGTGCTGATCTTCTTCCTGTTGCTCCTGGCCTTTGGCATCAAGCTGCCGATCTTTCCGTTCCACACGTGGATGCTGAAGGTGCACACGGAAGCGGCGCCGAGCGTCGTTATGCTACACTCCGGCATCCTGCTGAAGATCGGCGCATACGGTCTGATCCGTTTCGGCATGCAGTTCTTTCCGGAGCAGATCGAGACTTACGCCTTGTTGATCGCGGTGCTCGGCGTGATCAATATCCTGTACGGAGCAGTGCTTGCCCTCGTGCAGAGCGACTTCAAGCTCGTGCTCGCTTATTCGAGCATCAGCCATATGGGTATCGTGCTGCTGGGTATCGCTTCTCTGTCCGAGATCGGCGTCAAGGGAGCGGTCTTCCAGATGGTCTCCCACGGGTTCATCTCCGCGCTGATGTTCTTGCTCGTCGGCAGCTTCTACGAGCGGACGGAGACTACAGCGCTGGAGAAGCTGGGGGGACTGGCACAGTCGATGCCATTCATGAGCAGCATCCTGCTGACCGCGGGACTCGCGCTTCTCGGACTGCCCGGGTTGTCGGGCTTCATCAGCGAATTCCTGGCGTTCGTTGGTTTGTTCGAATCACGTCCGGTGCTGACGGTGCTCGGGGTATCTGGACTCATCCTCGCATCTGCTTATGTGCTCCGTTCGGTGCTTCGCATGACATACGGTCAGTTGGATGCCAAGTTTGCGGAAGTGAAGGATGCGCGATTGATCGAGGCGATTCCGATGATCATCCTGGTCGCATTCATCGTGCTCATCGGCATCTATCCTGCGGTGCTCAGCGAGACGATCGGAACGGCTGTAACAGATATTATCAAAGGGATAGGGGGTTAGACCAATGGAACGACTTCAAGCAAGTGACCTGATCTATCTGGCGCCGGAGTTGACATTGGTCATCTCGGCTATCGTCATCAGTTTGCTCGATCTGTTCCTGCCGCGGCGCGTGAACCGTGATCTGATCGGTTGGCTGAGCCTGATTGGCATCATCGTATCTGCAGGTTTCGTCGCACTGCATGCGATTCCGCTCATCAACGGGGACGGTACGAAGTTGGTCTCGCTCCTCGGCGGAAGCTATCGGGTCGATGACTTTGCGAATATGCTCAAGCTGATCATGCTTGGCGGAGCAGCTCTGATCACCTTCATGAGCATCGGTACGGTGAAGGAGCGGGAGATTCCGCATCGGGGCGAGTTTTATTATCTGATCTTGCCGGCTCTGCTCGGCGCGATGATCATGGCGTCCTCCTCCGAGATGATCACGTTGTATGTTGGGTTGGAACTGCTCAGCATCACCACGTATATCCTCGTCGCCATCCGGAAGAATCATGCGGAAGCGACGGAAGGTGCATTCAAGTATCTGGTGACGGGCAGCATCGCCTCCGCCTTCATTATGTATGGCATGTCGTTCCTGTACGGCATGACGGGAACGACGGAACTGGGAGCGATCCGCCAGTTGCTGAACGATCCGCAGTTCTATCCGCTGATCTACGTCAGCTTTATCCTGATGATCGCCGGTTTTGCCTTTAAGGTGGCGGCGGCTCCATTCCATACCTGGGCGCCGGATGTTTATCAGGGCGCAGCGACGCCGGTAACTGCGTTCCTGGCGACGATCTCCAAGGCAGCGGGCTTCGCGATCCTGTTCCGTACAGTCTACACGGCCTTCTATGGACTGGGGACGCAGACGATACATAAGGATTTCTTCTTCATCCTCATGCTGCTCGCCGCGATCGCGATGATTCTCGGCAACTTCATGGCGCTGAAGGAGAAAAATGTGAAGCGTCTGATGGCTTATTCGGGTGTCGCCAACGCCGGCTACTTGCTCGTGCCGATCATGAACGATCCGTATTTCGCGGAATCGTCGATGCATTACTCGATGTTTTCCGAGTTTGTGTACTATCTGATCGCCTATGTGCTGATGAACATCGGCATGTTCGCCGCCATCCTGATCGTCACCGGCGAAACCCGCAGCGATGAGATGAGCGCATTTGCCGGCCTGTATTACCGCGCTCCGGGGCGGGCGATCGCGATCATCCTGATCGTCCTGTCGCTCGCGGGCATCCCGGTAACGGGCGGTTTCTTCGGCAAGTTCTATATCCTGTTCGGCACGGTTCAGTCGCAGATGTACTGGCTGGCAGCGGTTATGATCATCACCAGCGTTGTCTCGTACTATTACTACTTCTCCATCGTTCGCCAGATGTTTATGCGCTCATCCTTCCAGGCGTCGGAGCTGGCGAAGGGCATCCCGCTTACCGCAGTGCTCTGGATATGCGCGATTCTCGGCGTCGTGATCGGCATTGTCCCTCATTGGATCATCGGCTATATCGAATCGATCTTCCAATACGGCTTTGATCTGCTTGGTTAACAGGCTGCACAGGCACGCGATCGGAAAGGTTGTCCGCAAGGATTCTGCAGAAATCCCGGGACAACCTTTTTTTCAGTCTTATAGAAAGTATAACTTCCCATACATTCTCGTAAGACATAAGAAATACTAAGCTGCCACCGGCGTCCTAAAGGACTTGGCGCCAGCCAAGTATTTCTTATGATTCACCAGTGGAATATGATATAATTCTAATGTTGAAAAAACCGCAACTTGGCAATCTATTTCTAATGTTTCATCATTCACAATCTGCTATGATAGAGATGTCATCAAATAGATGATAGAATTTGGAAGTTGGATTCATGTTTGTCTGGTCTGTTATGTTGAAATCGGAATACAAGATCAACACAAAAAGGTTGAACTATGATGAAAGATTCGTGGAAAACGACAATGGCAATTTTGATCGTAGTGGCGCTGATCCTCTCGGCGATTCCGTCTCAACTGATCATTGCTGAGGAATCGATGCCGAATGCCACCATGAACGAATCGATCGACGACAAGCTTAAAGATGAAGCTGTCGATAGCTGGATTATACGCTGGGATGGGGAGATAGATCCGGAGTTTGCGGAGCTGAGCATCATCATTGATAAACAGGACTTCCTGCACGTAACGGTTGCGAAGCCCCGCGAAGGAATCGATCCGGAAGAGTGGTTCAAGCGTTGGCAGAGCTCTCCTCTTGTCCGATATATTCAGCCTAATCACAAAGTCCACGCAACCGCCGTGGCCGATGACAGTCACCGAGCCCAGCAGCGTTATCTCGATATGATCAACGTAAACGCGGCTTGGGATCATGTCACGGGGAATACCTCGATTACGATCGCGGTCGTCGATACAGGGGTTGATCTGAATCATCCCGATCTTCAGGCAAACCTCGTGGCTGGTTATAACTTCAAAGATAATAATGACTTGCCGCAAGACGACAACGGCCACGGCACCAATGTGGCTGGCGTCATCGCCGCGGTAGGCAACAATCGGCTCGGAACCTCGGGAATCCTGTGGAATGCCAAGATCATGCCGCTGAAAGCGCTGGATAAGAAAGGTACCGGGGATGAGGATACGCTCGGCAAGGCGATCCAATATGCAGTGGACAATGGCGCCAAGATCGTTGTGATGTCGCTTGGTCTGCATCGGTATTCGCCGTATATGCAAGACATCGTCAACTACGCGGAGGAGCATGGCGTGCTCTTGGTCGCTGCTGCCGGCAACGAAGGCAACGATATCAAATATCCGGCAGCATACAAGACCGTTCTGGCGGTTGGCGGCATCGGCTCCAGTGGTGCGATCGTCCAGGAGTCCAATTATGGACCGGAGCTGGATCTTGTCGCGCCTTGGGAAGTCTACACGACTGCGCTCGATGGCAAATACCAGGTCAACTATGGCACGTCGATGGCTGCTCCGCAGGTCGCAGCTGTAGCGGCTATGGTGCTCGCGCAGCATCCGGATTGGAAGCCGGCGCAAGTGCGCAACCACCTTAGACATACCGCAGAGGACATCAGTGTGCGAGGCTGGGATGAGCGGACCGGCTATGGATTGCTCAGGGCTGATCTGGCCGTTACAACTCCGTATACGGCTGATATGTACGAACCGAATAACAGCCGCGTGACATCCGCACAATTGCCGATCGATCACATCGTATACGGCGAGATGTCCCGTTCCGATACCGACTGGTTCTACTTGCAGGCTCCGTATAATGGCAAGGTGAGCGTTGAACTGACATCGTTGGGAGCGGAATCGGACATGCAACTAACGCTGGAGCATTACGATGCCAACGGCAATCTGCTGAATTCCTATCCGAACATGCTCGGCAAGACCATGACCATGAGCGTGACCACTGCACGCAGCTACTTCCGCCTGGTGCCGACGAACCCGAATTCGAATGCCAGCGTGCAATATGCATTGTCGGCATCTTTCACGATCTATAGCGATGAATACGAGGACAATGACCGGCAGTACAAGGCCTATCGCCTCCAGGCACGCAGTCAGGTGCTGAAAGGGACGTTCCATCAGCAGGACGATTACGACTGGTTTCAGATTCCAATCACGCAGAATGGCACATTGCGTGTCAAAGTCACAGTGGATACGATGCGTATTGACCCGAAGATACTGATCCAGCGCCAGGGAAGCGCAGCGATCGAGGTAGATTCCGGTACTGAAGGGCAGATGGAGTATTCGGATGCGATTGATGTGACTCCGGGAACCTATTATCTGCAGATCCGTAATGTGATCTCGGATACGACGACGTATCCGGTCACCGGTGAATATACGGTTACGATTGAATACGCGCCGAAGTATATCGATCCGAACGAACCGAACGACAAGTCTTATAATGCTGTCATGATGGTTCCGGGGACAGTCTATAACGGAGTCATCTCGACCTCCAGCGATCAGGACTGGTTCACGTTCAAGATGGACGCTGACGCAGTAGCCGAGTTTGATCTGAGCCGCATTCCGAAAGACCGGACGATGACGATAACGATCTATGATTCGGTTCAGAAGATGTTGGCGGTGCATACATCAAAGCTCGGATCCGAGAAGCTGAATGTCCGGATGTCGCTGAACAAGGGCATGTACTACGTCAGATTGACAGCGAACTCGGCGTTCCAGGATCAGATGTACAGTTGGACTGTTCATATCAAGGAGTTGACGGGCGGTTTTATCGATATTAGCAACAATTGGGCGAAAGATGCCATCGTCAATTTGGTGGAACGAGGGGTCGTTGAAGGATTTGGCGACTATACCTTCCGTCCGGACGCGCCGCTCATGAGGTCTGAGGCTGTGACGATGATCGTCCGGGCATTCGGTCTGGAGCAGCAACGGAACGTCTCCTACAAGGATGTGCCGATCCGCCACTGGGCGCACCAGTCGATCATTCGCGCTACCGCAGCAGGTGTCGTGCAAGGCTACCCGGATGGTACCTTCCGGCCTGACAATTATGTAACCAGGGTTGAGATGGCACAGATGCTGGGCAACGCGATGAAGCTCACGCCGCTCGCGGAGAATCCGGGATTCAAGGACATCTCCGCCGATTATTGGGCTGCAGGTATGCTCGCTGCATTGAAACGCAACAACATCCTCACCGGTTATCCGGATGGCACTTTCCGTCCGAATGAAACGGCTACGAGAGCGGAATTTGCCAACTTGTTGTACAAAGCACTACAATAGATCACGATTTGGATCAGGATTTTCTATGTGAAATGCTATTACATTGCGAGGAAGAGTGGTGAGGTTCACCGTGTCCGGCATTGCGATTGAGACAGCAACACAAGCGATTGCTTATCTGATCGTCATCTTGCTTGGCATCCTCCTGGCATGGTGGGCCTTGCAGGCTTTTCGCTTTGACATATTCGTGAAGGAGCCGAAGAGTCTCAAGGCCAGAGTGCTGCAGCTGATCTTCGCAGTCGTGATCGGTTACAATCTGGCCAAGTTTCTGCTCGACTACGCCTATTTCGCGTCGTTCATGTCATGGATCGCATGAAACTGTCGCATAACATGTGCTGCATTAGTAAACAATGGATAGTACAACCGTCATAAAACGGAGCATGCTTGCGAATTGTTTGCAAAGAGTCTGAAATTGTCTTGCTGCTTGCTATATTTTGCTTTATGTATAAGGTCTCCAGTAAGGTTAACGAGAAATCAAGACGCGGAGGGAATCCTAGATGAGCAGATTTATCGTCCGCGGTGGCCAGCGCTTATCCGGAACAGTTAAGGTACATGGTGCCAAGAATTCGGTACTGCCGATCATCGCAGCTTCAATACTCGCTTCAGAAGGCAAGAGTGTGATATACGATGTGCCGCTCCTGGACGATGTCATCACGATAAGCAAGGTGCTGAAATCAATCGGAGTGGACATTATATGTGATGAAGAGCGCGCAGTGATAGACGCCACATACATATCCAATTGCGAGGCGCCTTATGATCTGGTGCGCCAGATGAGGGCGTCGTTCCTTGTCATGGGGCCACTTCTTGCACGTTGCGGCGAAGCGCGAGTTGCGTTGCCAGGAGGTTGTGCGATCGGGACGAGGCCCATCGATCAGCATCTGAAGGGCTTCGAAGCGATGGGGGCTTCGATCAATCTTGGGCAGGGCTATATCGAGGCTCGTACCGAGCATCGACTCAGAGGCGCCAAGATCTATCTGGACGTCGCCAGCGTGGGGGCGACGGAGAATATCATGATGGCGGCAACCCTGGCCGAAGGAACGACCGTGATCGAGAATGCGGCCAAGGAGCCGGAAATTGTGGATCTTGCGAATTACCTGAACGCGATGGGCGCCAAGGTTCGCGGAGCCGGAACCGGCGTGATCCGCATTGAAGGTGTGGAGAAATTGCACGGCGTATCCCATACCGTCATTCCAGATCGGATTGAGGCGGGTACCTATATGATCGCAGCCGCGATCACCGGCGGAGAAGTTTATGTGGAAGGCGCGATCGCGGATCATCTGAAGCCGGTCATCTCCAAGCTGCAGGAGATGGGCGTGGAGATTCGTGAGGACGAGAACGGCGTTCATGTATCCGCTGCAGGCAAGAAGCTGCGCGCAGTGGATGTGAAAACCCTCCCGTACCCGGGCTTCCCAACGGATATGCAGGCGCCGATGATGGCGCTGCTCATGGTATCAGAGGGCACGAGCATCGTCACAGAGACCGTGTTCGAGAATCGGTTCATGCATGTCGGCGAGCTGAAGAACATGAACGCAGATATTAAAGTGGAAGGGCGTACGGCGATCGTAACGGGCGGCGCGAGGCTGACCGGAGCGAAGGTGTGTGCTACCGATCTGCGCGCTGGTGCTGCGCTCATCCTGGCTGCGTTGGCAGCGGAAGGGGAGACGGAGATCACCGGCGTACAGCATATTGATCGGGGCTATGTGAACATCGCAGAGAATCTGCAGGCGCTCGGAGCGGATATCCGCAGGGTGTACGACGAACGTCCAGCCGAGCAGGAGCAAGAGCAGGGCGGCGCTGCGGCGGCCATCGGCTTCGGCAGCATCCAACCAACGCTTGCTTGAATACACGGAATCAACCCTTGAACTGGGTGATGATAGGATATGCTCCCCTCAAAGTAGACACCTGAAATAACAAAAAATCAGGACTACTTCGAGGGGAGTATTTCTATTGGGAAGACACGGGAAAGGTATTAGCTCCGGCAGCAAAATCGAAGCGGTAGAGAAGTATCTCCAAGGGCAAGGGAGTCTGGACAGTATCGCTCGTGAGTACGGAATCGATGGAAGCACATTTCTAGATTGGATCACCAAATATGAAGTTTGGGGTCCGACTGGACTCATCACGACACACACAAACAACCACTACCCTGCAGAACTGAAAACTGCGGCGGTGGAGGCCTATCTTCGCGGTGAAGGAAGTTTGAAAGACATATGCAAGAAGTTTAGAATCCGTAACAAGAGACAACTTCGCGACTGGATTGCGTTGTATAATAAGGGTCATATCAATCCCCGAGCCGGAGCAGGCCAAAGGAGACGGATCCCTATGACCAAAGGTCGCAAAACCATGTTGGACGAGCGTGTGGAAATCGTCAGCTTCTGCATCGCAAACGGAAAAGATACGGCCTCGCCATTGAGAAGTACGGCGTATCGTATCAGCAAGTTTACAGTTGGGTGCGCAAATATGAGGAACACGGCATCGATGGACTCATGGACAAGCGTGGAAAAAGCAAGCCGCTGGAAGCCCTGAATGAAGTCGAGCGTTTGCGAGCGGAAAACAAGATGCTCAGAGCCGAAATCAAGCGGAAGGAAATGGAGAACGCTATCCTAAAAAAACTCAAGGAAATCGAAAGGAGGCGGTCTTGAGCGGCGTAAGGCAGAAGAAGCTGTACCTGGCCGTAAAGGAGCTTCATGAACAAGAAGGCTATCCCGTTGCGACGATTTGCGATCTATTGGACTTGAACCGGTCGTCATACTACAAATGGCTGCGGCGCGAAAAGAGTGCCCGGGAGCGCGAGAATGAAGAACTGCTTCACAAGCTGGGGCATCTTTATGCCGAAGTTCACGGGATCTACGGATACCGGCGGCTCACCGACGAACTGAATGCCAGGTACGGGACCCAATACAATTACAAGCGAATTTATCGTCTGGCCCGTCTGGCGGGGATCAAAGCGGTGATTCGCAGGAAACGTCCGCATTACCAACGCTCCACACCGGAGGTTACGGCGGAGAACTTGCTGAATCGGGACTTCACGGCCGAGAAGCTGAATGAAAAATGGCTGACGGACGTGACGGAATTCAAGTATGGCCCGGGCGAAAAACTGTACCTGAGCGCCATTATGGACCTCATGGACAACAGCATTGTGTCCTACGCCATGGGCAAAAGCAACAATAACCAATTGGTATTCGACACCTTCGATCTCGCTGTTGCCAAGTACCCGGATGCACATCCGATCTTTCACAGCGACAGGGGCTTTCAGTACACCAGCAGGACATTCAAGGCCAAGTTGGAGAAGGCCGAAATGAAGCAAAGCATGTCCCGTGTGGGACGCTGCATTGACAACGGCCCCATGGAGGGCTTCTGGGGCATCCTCAAGTGTGAGATGTATTACCTGAGTGAGTTCAAGGACTACGAAAGCTTGGCAAAAGCCATTGAGGATTACATTCACTTCTACAATTACGAGCGAAGACAGAATAGGCTAAACAAGCTTGCTCCAATGAATTATCGACAGTTGCTTGAACAAGCAGCATAAAAATGGACTCCGCATTTCACGGAGTCCAGACGGAAAGTTTTTGTTATTTCCACTGTCTACTTGACAGGGAGCGGTTCATGATGGGCAAGTCACTCAGATCAAGGGTTGTTTTTTAAACCCGACTTCTTCTCCTTGTTATAGACGAAAAACAGTACCATGCAGGCTCGATGATTAGACTGTGTGAATCGAAGCATCTCCTTCTCTCCGGTTCTACCAACTGCGACGCGAAGGCATGTAGGCAGGGCGACCTGAATGGTTGCGGACATCCGTCGGGTGTATAATGAGAGGCCTGCCGAACAGGAGCAGGAATAGAGCGGCGCAACGGCGGCAGCATCCAAGTCGCTGGCGTGATTAAGGGGGCATCTGGATGGTTCCTTGCATCATGGACGCCTGGAAGAGTTGGATCGTTCTGAGCGCCACCAGATGATCGCGTACGTTATTCCAGGGAAGAATAAGGAAGCGACTATCTCGACTGGAACGACGAACATCATCCAGTATACGGTCGTGAAGTCATATTCCCCTTTGAATATATCTTGAAAAAAATAAGGATAAAAAGCAGCTGATATGAACAAGAATAAGCACAAGATGACCAATGGAGCAAGCCAGATCAGTCTGGGTCTCCACAGATAAAAAACGATGCAGCAGATGATCGGGACGATGAGATGACAAAGGACTAAATACAGGTCATACTTCCCCTCGAAAAAAGGAATCATTGAGAGTGCCTCCAAAGCAGAAGTTATATGGATAATCTAAATAGGGAGCGTAGAAAAAGTCTACTGCTCCCTTTCTTTTAGTAACTTTCAATATCAGAATATACTGACTGTATTATTATACTACCAGATATACCACCAGTTTGTGGAATGAAGAGTGGAACGGACAGTGGAAGTAACCGCGGATGATTCATTTTTAATGAGTTGATTCGCGTTCCAAGCTGTGGTGAAAACGGAGTCGGTTGTTGACGTGGGGTGGCTCTTCCCGTAGTCCCTTCCGATCTTATTATTCCAAAAATCCATAATGTACGCGTTGCTGGAAAACGTGGAATTGAACACAGCTAAGCTATTTTTACAACTAGCTATTAATTGGTCACGGTATGTTATTGCATATGCATCTGCGTCGGCTTTTGCATAGCTCCAAATATCAGTCGTGCTCATGAGCCCTAACAGTATTAGTAAACGATATTGGTCATAGTAGTAATCAAATCGCTCTAACTCATATCTATTCACTTCTGGAAGTATAAGGTACGCCCATTCGTGATTAATAGTCGCAACACGTGTTTTGTGCTCGCCTACATCAATAATTGATCGAAAATTCCATGTCATATGGCGAAAAGCATCTCGTTTCATTTCGGTAGATGTATCTTCATACAATTCAATTGCTTCATCTCTAGCAGCATTAGCATGTGTCACACCGATCTTAAATATATCTATAACACTCAATCCATCATTCAAATCCAGTATAGTTTCGAGTGATACAGAATCATAAGTCGCAAGTGGGGTTACAACTCCGTTTGGTGCAACATTTGGCACAACATTTGAAATGATATTATTTTTTACTAATTCAGTTCTTATTTTCTTAACCTTTTCTATTAATTGTGGAGTAATTGCTGCCTGTGCTTTGAGTCTGATATCCTCTAAAACAGCGTTATATTCCTCATCCGTAAGATAGTCCCTGCCATATGTAGTGCTCAGAGCAACATTAGGAATGTCTGAGTCTTGTGTGAGTATAAATGGTAGTTGGTTATTATTTAATTCTGATGCAAACGTTGAAGTAGATACTGATGTAGAAATTAATGAAATAACAAAAATCACGCAAATAAAAAGTCTAGCGCTTTTATCTCTCAATCTCATAATTGAATTACCACCTTTCATGAAATTTAAATTTTTTGAAACAGTCCTTGCTTTTCTTATAGAACATGCCCCTTTACACCAAAATAAAGTCGCCTCCGTTCTGTATGATTCAAATAAATATATTTAAAATACCATAAATGTAACTATATGTAAATAGTTTTTTGATTATATTTTGCAAGGTGTACACGAGTCTTTCCGTTGTAACATTTTCAACATATTGGTGGAATCTAATGCCTTATTAGCTGTATAATGATACGTTTCATATTTACAGATCCATATCATTTAGACGTATATGAGGTAAAATTGTTTACATTTATGCCCTGTAATTACATTTATTACTTGTCTGTCCTGGAAGATGGACCACGGGAGCAGTTCGCAAATCATATCTTCTCTCCGGTTCTACCAACTCTTCCTTCTTCATAGTCATAGTAATAGATTGCGATGGCCATACTATAGACGATAGACACGATGAAGGAGGAAACCATATGCGGCGCGCTGGATCGGAGAGGGCGTGGATCTTGCTGTGGGCGGGCATTCTGATCCTCTGTACGCTTGTCATCCCGATGATCCTGGTCAAGAAAGGGAAGGTCGAAATATCCTGGCTTGAACCGCTCGATTCGCCAGATCCATATGAAGAACTGCCAACAGCAGAGCAGCCCGGTGAACCGACCTTGTACGTCCCCGTCTACCTGTCCGAGCAGAAGCGCGTTGAACAGGTACCGCTGGAGCTCTATGTGCGCGGGGTCGTCGCAGCTGAGATGCCGCCGGATTTCGAACTGGAAGCGCTCAAGGCGCAGGCGATCGCTGCGAGAACTTACATCGTGCGCAAGATCGTGCGGCAAGACTTCCTGAAGGCACCAGTTCCGGGTGCCTGGGTGTCCGATACGGTCGAAGACCAGGCGTATGCAACGGAGGAGCAGCTCATGTCCCGCTGGGGCCGCAGAGGGTATGCAACGAACATCAGCCGGATCAATCGAGCAGTAGCAGAGACGAGAGGGCTGATCATCACTTATGAGGGGGAGCCGATCGATGCCACCTACTTCTCTACCAGTAACGGTTATACGGAGAATTCAGAGGAGTACTGGTCGGTAGAGATTCCATATCTGCGAAGTGTGGAGAGTCCCTGGGACAAGGAGCTGTCGCCCAAATACACAACCGTTATCCGCATGCCTCTGGCGGAGGTGATGTTGAAGCTCGGTCTGCAAGAGATTCCCGCCTCCACCGGCAGCAAACTAGGCATGGCTGTAACAGCTAGAACGAGCGGCAACCGGATCAAGACGATCGTCATCAATGGCACTGCGTACAGTGGCAGGGAGGTCAGGGAGAAGCTCGGTCTGCCCTCTGCCGAGTTCACTTGGCGGCTGAGCGGGGATGAGATTGAATTTACAACATACGGTTACGGTCACGGCGTCGGCATGAGCCAGTATGGCGCCAACGGGATGGCGATGCAGGGGAGCCGGGCAGAGGAGATTCTGACCTATTACTATCAAGGTGTGAGGGTCGTTCATATGAATCAGATCAACGGCTGGCAAGCTTATGCGAAGCGTAACGCTGAAGGATCATCATGATGGGCAAGTTATAGAAAAAAATCTCTCACCTCACGTTTAAATTCCATTCTAGCGGCAAGAATGGTAGATGAGGTGATGGAAATGAGTGATCAAAAGAGAGACCAATTCGAAAAAAACACGTCCAAACCAACCAATGCCGCACCGAATCAAATGGCTCACGGTGAACAAGCAGGCAACAAAACGCCGCAGGTGTCAGCTTGGAAGAGAAGACTGACGGCCAGGAAGTGGGTTTTCCCGGCAGCCTATCTGGCAGCAGCGGCTATCATCCTGGGCATCATGATCGTTTACCAGAGTTCGCAGAAAGAGACACTGACCGATGAGAATCTGGGACTCGAAGTCGATCAGGTCGAAGAGACGAACGAAGTGGAGAACGATCTGCCGGTAATTGCCCTGCAAGAGGACTTCGCATGGCCGGTAACCGACACGACGGAGATCGAGGTCGTCATGCCGTACTATGAAGACAGCCTGTCCAACGAAGAGAAGACGATGGCGGTCATTCAGTATGAGAATACGTTCGTGACAAGCGAAGGCATCGCACTCGCACGGCAGGACAATCAGCCGTTCGATGTCACGGCAGCGCTCAGCGGCAAGGTCATCCGTGCGGAGAATGCGCCGATCATCGGCAATATCGTCGAGATCGAACATACGAATGGGCTGTCTACCATCTATTACAGCCTCGCTGATGTTCAGGTCAGCACAGGCCAGGAAGTGCGGCAAGGTGAAGTGATCGCGAAGGCCGGTCAGAACGAATACGAGAAGGATCTGGGCGTCCATCTGCACTTCGAGGTGCATCAGGACGGCGAACCGGTCAACCCGTACACCTATCTGCCTGAGATCGATTAACGGTTTGGAAATGCACAAGGGGCTGTCCAGCAAGTCAGGATAATCTGACGGCTGGACGTGCCCCTTTCTTTCTGCAAGATATCCCCCGAAATCCGGAGCAAGCCCAAGTTTTTGGGCTTGTCAGGCTTGGATACGACGAATATATGGCCTTCCGACTCATATAATGTACCAAACTTAAATCGAGCAGGGAGGCGAAGGGAGTGCACGATTACATCAAGGAACGCACGATCAAGATCGGCAACTGCATCGTCGAGACGAGAAATACCGTTCGCACCATCGCGAAGCAGTTCGGCGTCTCGAAGAGCACAGTGCACAAGGACTTGACGGAACGATTACCCGAGATTAATCCC
>Ga0207747_1001101_pt1 | contig 21688 bp, 28 predicted proteins | sample HigsolmetaGSP11D_FD_184839 | JGI IMG/M metagenome (GOLD analysis project Ga0207747, IMG submission 184839) | High solid enriched microbial communities from the Joint BioEnergy Institute, USA - SP1-1-D (SPAdes) | ecosystem: Engineered > Bioreactor > SSF (Solid state fermentation) > Aerobic >...
AACTGGCGTTTTTCTTAGTCTTATAGAAAGTATAACTTCCCATACATTCTCGTAAGACATAAGAAATACTAAGCTGCCACCTGCGTCCTAAAGGACTTGGCGCCAGCCAAGTATTTCTTTATTATCAGGATAGCGTGTGATAGGCACCTCTCACGGGTTCCCTGTATATCCTGTCATAGAGGGTTTCATAAGGGAGTGATTGTGCATGCCTGTGACTGAAAGCGTCCATATCATTTATACCGTCAGGCCTGGCGATACGTTATATTCGATCGCCCGGCGCTTCGGCAGCGAGGTGCAACTGATCGAGCAGACGAATACGCTGTATCCGCCGATCACCGATCCGGGCCTCATCTATCCGGGTCAAGTTCTGACGATTCCGGAGACCGGGATCGGCCAGCCGCGGAAGATCTCCTATATCGTCAATCCGGGAGACAGCCTGTACAAGATCGGGCTCAGATTCTCCGCGACACCAGATCTGCTCGTTGGGCTGAATCCGCAGATTGTCGATGCCAATGTCATCATTGTCAATGTGCCGCTGGATGTGCCGGCCTTCATTTATCGTGTTGAGCAAGGCCAGACCTTGTACCGCATCTCGCGGGAGCTTGGCATACCGATGAATGAGCTGATCCAGGCGAATCGCGGTCGCCCGGGATTCTCGCCGGAGCTGCTGTTCGAGGGCTTCGATCTGATCGTGCCGCTGCCGTCCTCGCGAAATATCGTCGTCTCGGAGCCGCTGCCGGGAAGCAACATCACGCCGGGACAGGCGCTGGAAGGAACAGCTCGCGCTTTCGAAGGGACGCTCAACTATCAATTATTCGATGACAATGGGAGAAATGTGATCACGGAGAAAGTGCTTCAGGTGTCTATCGGCGCGCCGCTCTTCGGCACCTTCTCGACGGCGCTCCAGTTCGACATTCAACCGACGACTCCACACGGAGAGTTATGGGTATACGCCCGAAGTGCGGTGGATGACCGGATCATCGATCTGGTGCAGGTGAGGGTCCGGTTTGCTGGTGTATAGGGATTTTTTGACAGCGGATGGTGATCAACGGATGGTGATCAACGGATGGTGATCCCCCGGAACCGATTCGCATTCTCCAGACCGATGACACGGCGCAAGGAATATCGACAAGTTTTCGTATATAATAGTCCTATATACCGGATGAACAGACCAGATAGACATGGGGGACAGGACGGACTATGAGAATCGGCATCCGCACGATCAAGACGGCAACAGGCGTCAGTATATCCGTTATACTGGCGCAAGCATTCCAACTGACGTACTTTACAGCGGCCGGTCTGCTGACGCTGCTCAGCATCCAGCGAACGCGCAAGCAATCGCTGCGCACCGTATCGCATCGCTTCTTCGCCTGTCTGGTCGGGCTCGCGGTTGCCAGCGTCTGCTTCAGCCTGAACGAATTCCGCGCCTGGATCTTTCCCGTGATCTTCCTCGTGACGATTCCACTGTGCGTCATGCTCAAGATCCAGGAAGGGGTGCCGAGCAGCTCCGTCGTCATCATGCACGCATATATGAATGGGTATGTTGATCTGGCTTTTCTGTGGAATGAGTTGGGGATCGTCGTTGTTGGACTGGGGACAGGCTTGCTCGTCAATCTGTACATGCCCAGCATCGACAAGCAGATCGAGAATGATAAACGGCAGATCGAGCGGCTCATCTCCGTCAACCTGGGGCATTATGCGAAGCATCTGCGGGTTGGGAACCTGGAATGGGACGGCAAGGAGCTGATCGAGCTCGAAGACATGCTGAAGGCAGCGCAGAAGCTGGCTGAGCAGGATGTGGAGAATCATCCGCGCCGCAAGGATCATCATTACTACGATTATTACCGGAACAAGGTTGAGCAGTTCCAGATCCTGCAGCGCATGCTGCCGCTCGTCTCGCAGATCGATCCGCATCTGGAGCAGAGCGTGCGCATCGGTGAGCTGATGGACGAGCTGAGCGAAGATATCCTGCATCGTCGCGATACAAGCAGCTACAATCAACGCTTGCGCGGCATCCGGGAGTATCACAAGGCACTGCCTCTGCCAGCCACACGGGCGGAGTTCGAGAGCCGTGCATGCCTGTTCAATCTGGCCAACGAGCTGGAGCTGCTCATAGAGAAGGTGAGTGATGATGCTGAACGGCGCGTTCAGACAGCAGGATGAGGCTGGAGATAGCGGAAGGGACGGACACAAGTAACCTTACGGGAGGATATGATGAGCAGAAAAAATACGCGTGACAAAAGCCGAAACACCAACTTTCCCCATATGGAAACGGCGGCTCACCACAACAGTTCGCGACCCGGGATAGGCGCGGCAGCGAGGCACAGCCGCGTTGCCTTCACTGGTCAAGGAGGAGGCGCGAATCGCGGCGACGTAGTCCGATTCGGGCGCGGTGCGGGCGCGAAGCGAAGTGACGCTGCCCGGACCGGACGTGGTGCAGGGCTAATGCGTGGCGACGCGACCATGCACGGCGCAGCCGTTCGGAAGATACGGGACGCAGGCAGGGACAGGGCGGTTGAGTCAACGAAGGAGACGACCTGGATCGTCGAGCAGGAGGCGGAGTTGCTGCCATTTCTGCTGGAGAGGATCAAGCACAAGAGCCGCAACAATATCAAATCGATCCTCGCTCGCGGGCAAGTGAGCGTTGGTGGCATGAAGACGACCCGGCACAATCATCCGTTAAATCCGGGAGACAGGGTAACCGTCAGTTGGGAGCGAGTAGTGCAGGACGAACCGCTTCCGGGAGTGACGATCGTCTACGAGGATGAAGATCTGATCGTCATCGACAAGCAGGCCGGACTCCTGTCGATTGCATCGGAGAAGGAGCAGGAGGAGACAGCTTACCGATACCTGATGGAATATGTGCGCAGAAAGGACCCGGCAAGCCGCATCTTCATCGTTCACAGGCTCGACCGCGACACTTCAGGCCTCATGCTCTTCGCGAAGAGTGAAGAGATCCAGCAACTGCTGCAGGAGGCGTGGAAGGAGGCCGTTCCTGAGCGCAAGTATTATGCGTTGGTGGAAGGCGAAGTCCGCAAGGATAAGGATACGATCCGCACCTGGTTGAAGGAGACTAAGACGCTTCACATGTATTCGAGCCCGGTGCCGAACGGCGGCCAGGAGGCGATCACTCACTACAAGGTGTTGCAGAGGTCGAAGGCGTACTCCTTGCTGGAAGTATGGCTCGAGACAGGGCGGAAGAATCAGATTCGCGTACATATGGAAGCGATCGGCCACAGCGTTATCGGCGACAAGAAATACGGTGCCAAGTCTGATCCGATCGGCAGGCTGGGCCTGCACGCCGGGACGATCGCTTTCTATCACCCGACGACCGGGGAGCTGATGCACTTCGAGTCGAAGATTCCCGGGAGATTCCTGAGCGTGTTTAAACAGTGAGCAGCAGACAGATCCGGTGGTCGAGAGGGCGTGAGAGCGGGTGAAGCCGCGTCTCAGGCGATTCAAAGCGAATGGGCCAGGAACCAGGTTCCTGGCCCATTCGCTTTGGATATGGTTATACGTGTTTCGGTTCCGGTCTGACCGCCGTTCCGCCTTCGTCCTTGTGGACACCGCCTCTCATGCGATTGAACCATTTTCTCAGAAGCGGCATCAGGTAGTAGTCGACGCCGAATCTGCCGGCATTCATGCCTGCCATGAAGATGATGCCGCCGATCAGCACCATCCACGGATTCGTGCTGATCGTTCCTGCGAACATGAACATGAAGTTCATCAGCAATCCGAAGAATACGGCTACTGTGGTCAGAGCGCCGAGGATAAGGCCAAGACCAACGAGGAATTCACCCAATGGAACCAGGAAGTTGAACAACTTCACATTCGGCAGGGCGAAATGTTCCAGGAACGCTGTATACGTCGGATAGATCACTTCATCGCCCTTCATGACCGGATTAGCAATCGCATTCTTCAGGAAGCCTTCCGCGTTAAATCCGTTTACGAGCTTGCCCCACCCCGAGGTCATCCATTTCCATCCGATATACACCCGCAGAAAGAGCAGAACCGCCGCCATGTATTTGTTTTCTCTCAGAAATTTCATCATGATACCCATCTCCTTTTAAAGGTTAATTTTCTTTTTTCTTTTCATTCGATGATTGAGCAGGTTATCTCCACGCCTGATATTGTGATCAAATTCACAAATATAAGTAAAAAAATCACAACCCTCCGAATAAGAAAGATCGTTCATCGCAGATCATTTGGCGCAGATAGTGGGGTCGATATGGTGTGCGCTTCATCTCCATCGACTCCTTTCCTAGAAGGTGAAAGTTGGTGTTGCTGTTCTTGATTAACAATTGATCTTCTTTACACTTTTAATATAGCACATAAAGGGGAGTTTGTGAATGTGATAATTTTCACAAATTTGTGAACATGATTATGTCGATGAAGGAATATGATTATATCGATAAAGATCATCTATTATGGTATGATACTGTCGTAAAAAGCACTACCAAAACTCATTAAAGGTGGTTGTATCAATGACAGAAGCGAAACCAGCAAAGAAAGGCGGCTATATCGTCGTCAAGGAAAATCCCGTATCCATGTTTCTGTTCAACAGCACGAAGTCAGCCTGGATCTGGCTCATCATCCGTCTGTATGTCGGGTATGTGTGGCTCTCATCCGGCATCGGCAAACTTGGCAGACCGGCCTGGATCGGTGAGGATGCCGGCAAGGCGATCCAGGGGTTTGTTAGCGGCGCGTTGGCCAAGGCGGAATCCGGGTCTGATGTAACCGGCTGGTATGCGTGGTTCCTGGAGAATATCGTGCTGCCAAATGCCAAAGTATTCTCTTACCTGGTCGTATTCGGCGAAATCGCGGTCGGTCTGGGCTTGATCATAGGGCTCCTGACGGGTATCGCGGCATTCTTCGGCTCGCTTATGAATGCCAGCTTCCTGTTCGCCGGAACAGTCAGCTCCAATCCGTTGCTCTTCATCCTGGCTACATGGCTCGTTCTTGCCTGGAAGGTGGCAGGTTGGTATGGTCTGGACCGCTGGGCGCTCATGAAGCTGGGAACCCCATGGTCCCGCGCTTCCGGCAAGCTTGATGAGCAATAAAGTCCGGTACGGCATCGGACCAGAAAGTCCGTACATATACAAGCGGCGATGATGGACGCCAGAAGCGTCTCTCTACGCCGCTTTTTTAGCGATGGTCGTGAGCATCTTCAAGCAAGCATTAGTCTTAGAAAGTATAACTTCCCATACATTCTCGTAAGACATAAGAAATACTTGGCTGCCACCGGCGTCTTAAAGGACTTGGCGCCAGCCAAGTATTTCTTTAGTCTTATAGAAAGTATAACTTCCCATACATTCTCGTAAGACATAAGAAATACTAAGCTGCCACCGGCATCCTAAAGGACTTGGCGCCAGCCAAGTATTTCTTTACAGGCTCATGCGCAGGATTTCCTTGACGTCTTCCTTGAGCAGCGGCTTGAACTTGCCGATCGGACCGAAGGTGACCGCTTGCTCAGCCATGCGGTCCAGCTGTTCATCGCCGATGCCGACGTCGCGCAGCGTTGCCGGCGCCCCGATGCGGGTGAAGAATTCCCGCGTCGCATCGATCCCCGCAAGCGCAGTCTCTTCATCGCTCTTGCCTGCCGGATCGATGTTCCATACGCGTACCGCATATTGCACGAAGCGGTCAACTCTCTCCTTGTACACATAGCGCATCCAGTTCGGGAAGAGGATCGCCAGACCCGCTCCGTGGGCGATGTCGTAGAGCGCGCTGACTTCATGCTCGATGCCGTGCGTTGCCCAGTCGCCCTGCATGCCGAGGCTGATCTGCCCGCCGTTCAGGGCCATCGTGCCGCACCACATGATGTTGGCGCGAGCGTCATAGTCATCCGGCTTCGCCAGTGCGGCTTCCGCGTTTTCGATGACTGTCTGCAGCACGGATTCGCAGAATCTCTCCTGAAGCGGGGCGTTCCTGGTCTGGCTGAAATATTGCTCGAACACGTGCGACATCATGTCGACGATGCCGTTAACGACATGTTCCCGCGGCACGGTGTATGTCAACTCCGGGTCCAGGATCGAGAATTTCGGATAAGCGTGCAGGCTGCCGCAGCCGCGCTTTAGATTAAGTTCCCAGTTCGTGATGACGAAATTGCCGTTCGCTTCCGAGCCGGTAGCCGACAGCGTCAGGATCGAGCCAAGCGGCAATGCCGATTCCGGCCTTGCCTTGCGCTCGAAGAAATCCCACACATCCCCTTCATAAGGGATGCCAACAGCAACTGCCTTGGCTGCATCGATGACGCTGCCCCCGCCAGCTGCCAGGATGAACTCAACGCCTTCCTTGCGGCAGATGTCGATGCCTCGACGTACCGTAGATACGCGCGGATTCGGTTCAACTCCAGGAAGTTCATAGACGGCAGCGCCGATGCTGCTGAGCTGCTGCATGATTTTGTCGTACAACCCGGTCCGCTTGATGCTGCCTCCTCCATAGACGAGAAGCACGCGCGTGCCGTAGGGTTTCACATGGGCGCCCAACTGGTCAACGGTTCCGCGGCCGAAGATGATCTTCGTCGGATTCTGAAACATAAAATTGTCCATAGTCCCACACCTCGCTCCTTTGTATGTATGTGCGGCTGGTAGCCGCCAGTGACGGATCCCCACATAGGAAAGTATAGCCTTGTTCACAGACTTCGCGCAATGTTTCTGACGAGCTCGACGTAAGTACGTGGTTCAAGAGACGCGCTGGATAAGGAAGTGTCGCATACGCGAATGTATGGGTAAGGAGTGCGCATGACGGAAGAACGAAGGTATTTGCCGGGAAAATCATAATAGGAGTTGCGACATGAGGAGCAGGATTGCATCGGCGGGGAGATGAGTCCATAATAAGAGCACAGGGATATCGAGGGACGTGAAATGGGAAGCAATCATCAATATCGTACTGCCAGTAAAGTGGGGAGGAACAGGCTTGAAACTGCAAGTTCAGATCCTGTGGGAAGACAATACCGTCAAGGAAGCGGAGATTGAACTGAACGCCGACAAGTTCGCGCCGCTGAGCGAAGAAGAGAAGGAAGCCGCCGTTGAGACGATCATCCGCGATTATGTGAACCAGCATCTCGCTGTCCGATGGGAACTTACGGAATAGCCTGGCGGAGCGTATGAACGGTTGCGTTGCTCCGCATGCTACAAGCAAAGAAATACCTGGCTGGTGCCGAGTCTGACTGGACGCCCGGATGCAGCTTCGTATTTCTTGTGTCTTACGTGAAGGTATGGTGCTTATCCATTCGATATGATCCAAAAAGGCAGGCGAGAACCATGGCCAGAAGACGGCGAACACCGCTTGTGCCCGAAGCGAGACATAAGCTGGAGTTGTTTCAGGCGCAGGTAATGAGAAATGCCGGTTTTTCGATCAATCCGAACCGACCGGATACGGTCAAGTATGAGGTGGCCAGGGCGATCGGCGTCGATCTGAAACCGGGGTACAACGGCAAGTTAAGTACGGAAGATGCCGGCAAGGTAGGCGGCCGTATAGGCGGCGCGATGGTCAAGGAGATGATCCGCCTTGCTCAGGAGCAACTTGCGCGCAAGCAGGGGAGCTGAGTAGTTCGTGGATGTTCGGGAACTGGCCGCTGCGAAAAAGGGGTGTCCGATCAGTGAAGGCTGATTCATGGACACCCCTTAATTGCGCTCAGTTGATAGTGGAAATCTGGTCAGTAACATAAATTGGACAGATCATGCCGGGCTCTTGCCTCAGAAGCGGATCAGGCCTTGTTGCGCAGTTGGCCAAGTTCGCTGACGATCGCTTCCATCTCGTTGATGCTGAAGCGATCCTTGCTCATGACCAGCTCGTAGATGTCGCGCACGTCATCATAGCTGTCCAGGCTGAACGCTTCCGGTCGCATCGCGGCAGCAGTCGCCATCTTCAGCCTGGCGATGATCGCTTCGATCATATATGTGAGATGTTCGGTTGTTTTTTGGTCGAGGTCCATGATAAACATCCTTTCGGTATTGCGGCAGGGCAGAGGCGATCAGCTGTCCTCACGAAAGTACGCCGCTTATCCTAATATCGCGCTGCATACGGCATATAAATAGCCGGCAACGGCTGCCGATCATATCTTCCATATCGTAACGTTGCCATGCAGGCACGTCAAGTCAAGATATCGCGTCATTGACATGTAGCGCTGCAGACCGGCCAGTCAGGAGTCTTCGTCTCCCAGGACAAGCTGGGTTGCCGCCGCTTCTGCGTGAGGTTCGATGCAGGCTGGCGAATCGTTCGCCACATTGCCGACCATCGGATGCACAGGGTACGCCTGCATATCCGAAGCCGAGTAAGGTTTCAGGAGCGGGAGCAGATCCGACAGTGACCGGATGCTCCGATCCAGCCAGTGCGATTCCGCCTCACGCGGCAGGATGACAGGCATGCGGTCATGGATGGCGCTCATCCATTCATTGGCTTCGGTGGTGATGATCGAGCAGGTGTGGATCGTACTATCGTCCGGACTTGTCCAGGTCTCGTAGATGCCAGCCATCGCGAACAGTGGTCTGGAGCGCAGCATAATGCGAAGCGGCCTCTTGCCGCGGCTCGTCTGCTGCCATTCGTAGAAGCTGTCCGCCGGGATGAGGCAACGCCGCCTGAGCAGCGGTTCGCGGAATGAGCGCTTCTCGGCGATCGTCTCGGCGCGCGCATTGATCATCTTGTTGCCGATCTTCGGCGAATCGGCCCATGGCGGCACCAGCCCCCAGCGTAGCTTGCCGGCGCGTCTCGATCCGCTGTCATCCGCGATGATCGCAGCGATGTCCTGGCCTGGTGCGACATTGAAGCGAGGCTCGAACTTGAGCCGCACCGCCTGCACATAGAAAAAGGATACCCATTCCTCCTCGGAAACGGTCAGGGTGAAACGTCCGCACATGATCAGAGCCTCCTCGCCTAATCTGGTACCTTATCTGTCGGTTAATCGCACGACCTGCAGATGCCCAGGCACTATTCCCATGATGGCCGGCGTCTCTCCTGCGTATTCGCCATCCGCCTGGACCGCAAGCGGTTTGTCCGATTCGACGCGGACGCTCCTGCCGCGCAGGAAGGTCACGGCTTTCAGGCTCGTGTGTGTACCTTTGTACACGCGCGGGAAAGCAAACAGCAGTCCGAGCCGCGAGATGCCGCTGACGATACAGACATCTGCGTAGCCGTCATCCGGCGGCCGTCGACGGTGACGACGGCGGTTCTTGGCCGGTAGGTCAGCAGCGCGCGAAGCAAGGTCAGCGGATAGACAAGCGTACCGAGGCCGATGCGATTGAGCCAGCGCTTGTACTTCGCTTCGTTCGTATGGTCTATTGTACCACATTCAACGCAATCTGTGACAGGGGGACGGGGGTTTTGTCACCTCGCATGACAAAGCCCCCGTCCCCCTGTCACGCTTAACCGCCGAAGGCATCGCGGAACGCCTGGGCCAGGGCTGTGGCGTCAACGTCCCAGATGGCGGCGATGTCACCGGCTACCTCTTGCTCGAACCAGTCAGCGAGCACTTTGCGATTGCTGCCGTTCTCGTGAATCCACAGCAGGTTGCCGATCACCTTGCGGTAATACAGCTTCTCTGCTTCCTCTATCTTCTCATGCGGCACCCACAGGTTCATCCGCTTGCGCGTGCGGTACAGCTCCTTGCTGCAAGCGCGGCGAATCCCGCGAGCTGTCGGGAGCGGTCTGGCATGTTTGTCTTTGGTGAATTTGTGCAAATGCATAACGCCTCCTCTCCTGATACCTAAAGTGTATGCATGGGAGGAGGAGGCGGTTACCCGGTTAACGTGGTCTTAGCCTACAACGAGGTAGCCGACCATCGGCACGAGGTTGGATTGCTCGTCATGGGTTTCGCAGAGGATGCGGAAGGTGCCTTTTTTGTTCGCTGTGAATGTGACGGATGTTGCCTCGCCTTTGCTGACGTGATCCTGAATGTTGTAGCCTTCGATGACGATCGGATGGTGCGCGCCGTGCAATCCGTGGAAAGTCAGAGTCACCCGTTGCCCATGCTGCACATAGATCGTGCCGGGGTCGAAGCGATACACCTCATAGTCCTTGCCGTCCTTGGTGGAGCCTTCATACTCGACAATCGCGATGTGATACTCGGCAGTGGTTGCGGCAACCGGTACCGCTTCATTGTCGAACAACGATCGTACATATAAAGTGCCGACCACCGCAGCAACGAACAAGATGCCGACCAGGATGAGCGTCGAACGCCTGAAAACGAATATCTTGGCCATCAGTTTCATCCCTCCTTTGCTTCTTATCTGTACATGCCGTTAGTTCATATGTATGTCGTGCATGGGCAAGACATGCCGGGGGGTGGTCCATTTTGAACAAGAAAAACCCGCCTTTGCGAGAAGGTGGCATACGTATGGCCACTTCATGCTATTAAGTCATCAAACTGCTTCACAAGATCACCGTCACCAGATAGGCAAACATGATCGCACCCCAGCCGGTATGATTCGCCGTATCTTGATCTCCATTTCTGATTTTCTTGGCGAGTGCGACACAATTGACAATAAAGATCAAAGCCACAATAGGCGTTAGAAACGCGGGAATTTCCAGCATCGCAACACCTTCCATCCAGTCTCATGGATAACCTGATCTTACCAGACAGTAGCAGGATGTGTCACTCTTTCCGCTTGCCGATGGACTTGAAGCTGGCTGAGAATTTCGATAACATGATCACAAAGGATGCATGAACGGTTATCAACAAGGAGGAAATCCTATATGCTCAAGATTGAAAGTTACTCGTTGGGTCCTCTGGAGACAAACGCGTACCTGATCATGACGGAGGATGAGAGCAAGGCGATTGTCATCGACCCAGGCATGGAGCCTGAACGATTACTCACGCGCATTCGCCATATGGAGATCGAAGCGGTGCTGCTTACCCATGCGCATTTCGATCATATCGGCGGGGTCGAGGCGGTTCGCATGAGCAAAGGCTGTCCGGTGTACGTCCATGAAGTCGAACAGGAATGGCTGACGAGCGGTGAGCTGAACGGATCGCTGCTCTGGCCGGAGCTGGGCGGAGAGATCAGGACGTCGGCGGCAGAGCGGTTGTTGAAGGGAGGCGAGCAGCTCACCTTGCTGGGCGAAACGTTCGATGTTTACCATACGCCCGGCCACTCTCCGGGCAGCGTCAGCTTCCACCTCAAATCGCAGAAGCTGCTGTTCGGCGGAGACGTGCTGTTCCGCTTGTCGGTTGGCCGTACAGACCTTTCCGGAGGCAGCTCGCGCGAGCTGTACGCCTCCATTCACGACAAGCTGTTCCAGCTTGAGGAGGACACACAGGTGCTGCCGGGTCATGGATCAGCGACGACGATCGGTTACGAGAAGCGTTACAATCCTTATGTATGAACCGAAGCAAAGCCAGCCAAGCGGCAGTCAGATCACAATCATTCAAGATTCGTCGAAAAAATGGATCAACATATAGACAAAGAGCTGAATATTTGGTAATATTTCCTTAGTCATACAATTCCAATATATAGATTGGGTTGCTTGGTTTGCGAAGGACGCATAACCTGGGCTTTGATGCCCGGATTGCGTCCTTTTTTGCTTATCCAGACTACAACGGGAGTGATGAAAGTTGCGCATTCGCCGACTAATCGTCAGCCTGATCTCCATGGTGGCGGCTGCGGCGCTCGTATATGCGGTGTACATCATGCTGCTTAGGCAGGTGGAACTGCAGGAAACGGTGCATGTGGTCGTGCCGAAGCAGTTTATTTCAGCCGGGACGATGTTGACTGAGCAGTTGCTCGAGCATCGGAAGCTGGCTGTGGCTGGTCTCGCCGAGCAGATGTTCACATCCCTGAGCGATGTCGTTGGCCAGCAGACGCTGGTGCCGCTGGGAGCGGGAGAGCCGGTGCTTGCCTGGAAGCTGACGCCGCTCATGCTGCTGCCGGAGGCGCAAGAAGCATCGTTCGAGATCCCCCGCGAATACATCCGCTCCATATCCAGCGGCATCAGGCCAGGCGACCGCGTCCGGATCTATGTCTCAAGCGAGTTTGGGCGCAGGCTGCTGGCGGAAGATGTCGTGGTTGCCTCCGTCAAGCTGTCGGACAGCGGACGCGATGGATCGGACGCGGCAAGCTCCAGCCAGGAAGCGGACAATCGCAGACGGCTGCTGGCCTTCCGCGATGGGAAACAGGTTGAACGCATCAATCTGAACCTGACGGAAGAGCAGTGGCTGGCGATCGACCGCGCCTGCCAGGGCGCCGAAGGGGGCAGATTGATCATCGCCTTGCCTGGTGGGCAGAACCCGCTGGCTTCATGGCAGTCAGGGAAAGGTTGGGAAGCCGATGAACGCGATACATGAGGCGGCATATCCGAACCTGGTCATGTTCTGCGGAACCACGCCGAATATCGGGACGACCGCAGCAGCATTCGGCGCTGCAGTTGCGCTTGCCGCCGGAGCTGCTGAGCTGAGCGTCGCTTACCTGTGCCTGAATCTGAAAAGTTCCAAGATCGGCCGATATATCGGGCGAGCAGTGCCGGATACCGGGCTTGGCGCGTTGCGCACGGATCTCAAGGCACGGACGCTGACACCCGAACGGCTCGAGAAGCATTGCCTTAGGCTCAAGGGGATCCCGAATCTGCGCGTGCTGCCCGGCAATATGCAGCGAGCCCAGGCGGAGTTGTACGAGCCGGAGGACATCGAGCATCTGCTGCAGACGGCCGCCAGAACGTATGACATCATCATCGCGGACTGTCATGCATACTGGGACAATGCCGCTACGATCGTCACAGCCCTGCGGGCCGGAACGAAGCTGCTCGTCACGCTGCCTCGACTTGACTCGTTCCAGGATGATTTCCATGCGTGGATCAGGGAGACGGCATGCCTGTTCGAGATCGAACCGCAGCAGTTCGAGCTGGTCCTCTTGCAGACGGGGCTATACCCGGAGGAATATCGGGCGGGCGAGATCGAGCAGGTGACGCGTCTGACTGTGGCGGGAACGCTGCCGTATGACAGGCAACTCGCGATCGAGATGCAGCGAGGGCAGTTGCATGAGTGGCTCCTCCAGGATACGGCTGTGAAGTCCGTGGAGAAAATAGCCGAGCGAATCGCAGCTCGTCTCCATGTCGCTTGGGAGCCTCCAGGTGAGACGCGGCTGATGGCGAGATTCAAGCTGCGTGCCATCAAACGGGCGATGGAGGTGCGAACATGAACGAACAAGCTTCTTCCGGGTCCGGGGGCAAGCGTGAAACTCGCTTCTCCATGTGGGAGTACGCAGCGAAGTTCCGGCGCGGCAGCCCTGGGGGATCGAAGGCGAACGGAGCAGACTCTATGCAGGCGTTCATGAGTCAGGCACTCAAGCGCTGGGCGACAAGTCGATGACGGAGAAGGCTCGGGAAGTGCGTTCGCCGCCCCGGCGGCAGGTTCTGGACAGCGAGGATGACTACTCTGTCCAATATGTGCGTTCGCATGAGGAATTTATGTCGATCGTCGAGGATATGCGCGCTTATCTCGTAGAGAATCGGACGGAAAACGAGGAGGAACAGATCGAATACGGCACAGCGTTGAATCGTGCGGTGCTCGGGTATGCGCGTGAGAGGCAGGCTTTTATGGCGATCATTCAGGATCGGCTGGCCGCGTTAAGGCTGCATCATCTGCGTCCTCTGTCGGACCAGTACGAGACGATGAGCGAAGCGGTGTTCGCGGAAGTGATCGGCATGAATGTGCTGGAGTCAGTGCTGAAGGAGAGGGAGACCCTCGAGGAGGTGCAGGTGATCGGCACGCGGATCTTCGAGGTACGTCGCGGTAAGTCCAGGAGGTCGCCGTACAGTTTCCGCTCGGTGGAAGAGGTGGAGAGACTGCAGCAGAACCTCGTCTTGTACAATCGCGACGCGATCAATACGCGCAAACGATGGGCGGAAGTGTCGCTGCCCGACGGTTCTCGCGTGACGATGACCGGCTTCGGATACACGAGAGAGCCGACGATCACGATTCGTTTCTTCCCGCTGAGCGAGGCAACGCTCGACAGTCTGGTCGGCGAGCCGTATGACACGTTGGACAGTGAAACGGCCAGGTTGCTCAAGGCTATCGTCGCAGCGCGGCTGAATCTCGTGGTGATCGGCGCGACCAATACGGGCAAGTCCCATCTGCTGAAGGCGCTGATCTCGGTGATCCCCGATGATCAGCGGATCGTCACGATCGAGCAGCGTTGCGAGCTGCAGCTCAGCAAGGTCTATCCCGACAAGAACATCGTCGAATTCGAAGCGCCGGACGACGATCCGCTGCATAACGGGGAGCAGGCTTTTCGCCTGGCGCTCAGGCAATCGCCGGAACGCATCATCCTCGCCGAGATTCGCGACCAGGAAGCGAATCTGTATGTGCGGGCGTGCACGCGCGGACACATGGGAAGCATGACGACCGCGCATGTGAATACGCTTGAGGATGTCCCTGATGCGATCACCGATATGTGCATGCTCGACAAGCGGGGCATGGATCCGAACCGCTTGCGCCGACGCATCGCCCGGTTCGTTGCGCAGATCGGCATCGAGATGCGGAACATCGGGGGCAAGAGGAAAATTATGCGCATCGGAGCGATCCACGAGCAGGAGGGACATATCGAGGTGCGCGATCTGATCCTGTACGATTACAGGCAGGGGGTCTGGCGGAAGGTCCAGTCCTTTGACAAACATTTCAGCGAGCATATCCGGAGGCATGCGCCGGAGCATTATGATGAGCTTCTGGGCAGGGGGTGGGTCACGCCATGAAGGTGACACAACTGGTCATGCAGGGGGCGCTTCTCCTGGCGCTGTTCATCCTGATATACGTCGCCTGCCGCGGGGTGCTCGAGGTGTTGCTTCTGACTGCCGAGCGGCGTTTCAGCTTGCGAACCGTCCAATTGCAAAGAGCACGCCAGGCAGCGGCGGCAAGGCAAGCTTCGGGTTGGCTGCTCAGACATATGCAAGATTTGCTGGAGGCATTGAATATCCGGGCCAAACCAGAATCGATCCTGCTCATCTCTGTCATCGGATTCCTGATCGGCCTTGCAGTTGGAGGCTATCTGTTTCAACACATCCGGGGCATGCTGATGCTTGCCGTTATGCTCTTCTCTCTGCCCTATATCGTGCTGCGCATGCGGCTGGTCAGCAAACAGATGGCATCACGGCTGGAATTTCTCCCGGCAGTGGAGGTGTTCTATCAGTATTACGTCATGACTGATCCTCGCAACATCCGGCAGGCACTGGCCCTGTGCCTGGAGGAACGGCGTATGCGCATGCCTGTGAGGGCGTGCTTCGAGCGGCTCTTCCGGCATCTGTCGACGAATCGATCCGTCGATGACGCGCTGCGCGTATTTTCTTTCTCGCTTGGGCATGTGTGGGGGATGTATCTGACCAACCTGTTGCGAGTCGGCTTGACGGAAGGCATCGATATATCGGCCAGCTTGCAGGAGCTCATCCTGGATATGCGGCAGTCACAGACGGCAGATCAGGCAGCGCGTAATCGCCTGCTTGAGATTCGCATCGCCAATTTCTCACCGCCCATTTTCTTCGTGTTGTTCATCCTGGTCAACTTCCGGCTCAACGGACAGCAGGCTTTCCACTACTATCTGGTTGATGCAGGCGGCAAGAACATGCTGCTCAATGGCATCATCCTGATGTTCGCGTCCTTCGTGATGGGCTTGTGGCTGTCGATTCGCCGCATGTAGCCAGGCAGCGGTTCATTTCAGTAGTGGAAGGAGGTGATGGTGTGGCGGAGTTGTACCGAATTCTGCTGCTGGTTGGTGTGATGCTGGCTTTATTTGGAACCACCTATGCCGCTGTGTCTTCCCTGCTTCTCTATCTTCTTCCGAGGAAGCCAGTACTGCCACTGCAACGGGTCAGGCTGATGCTGGAGAAACGCCGCAGGTACCGCTTGCTCCGCTCTCTGTTCCTCGTGCCGAAGGAGGAGTCGCGCCTGACCGAGCTTGGAAGCTTGCTGGAAGCCTGCGGCTGGCCGATCGATGCAGCAGATTATACGGCGGGCAAGAGGCTGTTGATCATCAGCTTCGCGTTGATCGGGGCCCTTGCTTATTGGGGATGGGAGAAGCAATGGATCGCAGGCATGGCTCTGCTCGCAGTGGCGGCAGTTTGCGTCGCAGTGCTCGTTGTGCTCGGCTGCGACAAGCTGATCTGGAGAGCCATGCGCGAGCAGCGGCGGGCGCGAATCGTGCGCGAGATACAGCTGGTCAGCTCGCAGCTCCTTTATTACAAACATTCACGGATGAATCTGCACCATCAGCTGCAGAGATGCGTGCCGCTCACCAGTTATATCCGCAAAGAGCTGCAACTGCTGGTCAATGAATGGTATGAAGGGGCTGGAGAAGCGATTCGCCGTTTCCGCAAGCGGCTGGCAACCGATGAAGCGGATGATTTCGCCGAGACGCTGAACGCGCTCCGCCTCCACGGCAGCGAGACGTATTACGAGCTTCTGGAAGAGAGGATACACTCCTACAAGGAGAAGCTGGCGCTCATCCGCGAAGGCCGCAAGGAAGCCACGTCATACCTGTTGTTCGTCATGTCCGGCGTGCCGATCTTCTATACCTTCCTGATCTTTATCTATCCGTGGGTGGCGGAGTCACGCGTCCTGTTCCAGTCGTTAGGCTGACCCTGGAGGCGGAAATATCGGATCGGCCTGGGCTGCGGGACGATGGGGATCAGTTGTTCGATCAAAGTGTTTTCATCCATTTCCATTAGATAAATCCAATTTCTAAATGAGGTGAGTAGAATGAGAAGTATTTTGATTACGGTGATGATGCTGATTGTCGTGGCGGTCATTTTCGTGAATGTGGTGACTCAGGATGGCGGTTTGCAGGATGCGATCGAAGATCAGGGCGACAATGCCATTAAGCGCATCAATGAACTGTATGAACCGGATACTCCTTGAGGCGGTCTAGCCATGCGGTCGATTCTGGTGACAGTTCTGCTGTTGATCGTCGTAATCGGTTTGTATCAGGTGCTGTTCGCCGGAGAGGATGGCATGCTCGATCACCTGGAAGAGCGCGAGGAAACGGTCAGTGAGCGGATCGTTCGGCTGAACCCCTGAAGCTGAGTTGCGGATCAGAAGCTGGCGTACAGGAGGAATGAGGTTTGAAGCAAATACTGGCTTTCGTCCTGCTCTCGGGTATCATCTGCTGGTTTATGTTCAGTCCGATCTACCGGCATGTGCTCATCATGAGGCAGGCTGCGCTGCAGCAAGAGGTGGATTACCTCCTGGAGATCGGAGCAAATGCTTCGCATGGATATCTCGATGCTGCCATGATCGGAGCATCGAAGGCGCGGCTTGCAGCCAAAGGCTTCGACGTGACGCGGCTGGAGTACATCGTCGGTTCGGATGCGGGGCTGCCCGCTGATTCGCCAGCTGCACCGCTCTTGCGCGGTACGGGTCTCGAACTGACGATCCGTTATCCACTGGACAATCTGCTCTTCATCGATCGGCTGATCGGAATTACTCCGCCGGACAGCACGGCGCACATCCAGGCATCAGGCGTGAAGATGAGCGAGTATGTTCCATAGACTGGGGTGTGCGAGTTGAGTATATCCGATCAATCAGTGATGCTCAGAGATGATCGCGCATACCTCTCAGACCTTTAGCTTGTAAATGCGAGAGCCTCTCAAACCATTAGCGTGAGGACATATGCGAGTATTTTCCACAAACCTGTGGTGTGAAGACGGCGGATTCATCTCATAGATCTGGAGGAGCGAAATGTACAAGCTGATCCTGGTGTTCCTTATGGCGGTTGCTTTCTTCACCCTGTATGCCGTACAGATGGATGAAGAAGCGGCGGTCCGGGTGTTTTTCCAGTTGAAGCATGCGGTGAACCGGGCGGCACATGCCGCAGCGCAGCAGATCGATCTGAAGAGCTTGGCGGAAGGAATCATCATCTATGATGAAGATGCAGCACGTGAGGAGGCAGAGCGATACTTGCGGCTGAACCTGAAGCTGGACGAGCGGTTGATGGCGGAGGATGACTCTTACCTGAAAGGCGCGGTTGTGGTTCGAGAGCTGGCATTGGTCGATGATACTTATGCATTTCCCTATCACTATGAGAACGCCCAGTATGACTATGCTGTGACGCTGCACAAGCCGGGTGTGATCCTGATCATCGAGGCGGAGTATGATCGGATGTTTCGGGCGATCGGGCCGATCATCTGGCAGGTGAAGGGGGCGGCGGAAATCGTCCATTAATGAACTGGAGCTGGCGGTTGGGACGATCCCTTCATCGTCAGCTCTTTCCATGCGTGCGATCCCATTTGGCAAGGACAAATCGATTTGAGTTCGATGCTTCCATTCCGCTACAATAGGAAGAAACGAACGTGTGGGGGAACAGTGGATGGGAGCAAAGGAACGAATCGAGCGATTACAGGCGAGACTGACTGCTGATGGCTATGATGGTTATCTCGTTACGCAAAATATCGACCTCTACTATCTGACGGGATCGATGCAGACCGGCTATTTGTTCGTTCCGGCAGTTGGAGAACCTGTTTTCTATGTGAGGAGGAGCGTGTCGCGTGCCGTTCAGGAGAGCGCTGTGCGGACTGAGCCGCTTGGATCATTCAGGCAATTTGGCGACAAGCTGGCGGCAGCATATCCGACCCTGTGGGCGAACAAGCAACCGGTTATTGCTACCGAATATGATGTGTTGCCCGTGCAGCAGTTCGACCGGTTGAAACAGGTGATCCCAGGTGCCGAGTGGCGGGATGGGTCTGTGATCATGCGCGAGCTGCGGATGATCAAGTCTCCGGAGGAAATCGAGCTCATCCGCCAGTCCGGACAGCTGATCGGGGAAGCTCTGGAGCATGTGCTTGGGCTCATCAAGGTCGGAATGACGGATCTGGAGCTGGTCACCGAGATCGAATATTATGTCAGACGCCGCAGTCATATGGGGATCATGCGCATGCGCGGATACAATCAGGAGATCATCACCGGCATGGTCGGCTCCGGTTGGGCAGGAGCTATGCCGACTTATTTTGACGGGCCGGCCGGCGGGCAAGGATTGGGCCCGGCAAGTCCGCAAGGCGCAGGCATCAAGCCGATCGCGCGGGATGAGCCGATCCTGATCGACATCGGCTGTTGCGTGAACGGCTATGTCATCGACCAGACGAGAACGGCGGTCATCGGCCGTCTGTCCGACGAACTGCGTACGGCCTATGAGGCTTCCGAACGCATCCTGCGGCAGACGGAAGCTTCGCTTTGTCCGGGCACCGTGTGTGAGTCGCTGTATGCCGACGCGCTGAGGACCGCCCGGGAATCGGGGCTGGCTGACCACTTTATGGGCTATGGGGAGGACCAGGTGAAGTTCCTCGGCCACGGCATCGGCCTTGAGGTAGACGAATGGCCGGTGCTCGCCCGCGGTTTCCAGTACAAGTTGCAGCCCGGCATGGTGATCGCGATCGAGCCGAAGTTCACGTTCCCGGACAAGGGCGTCGTCGGCATCGAGAACAGCTACCATATTACCGATGACGGCTGGGAGAATCTCACGCCGTTCCGCGAAGGTGTCATCGAGCTGTGAACATCAATCACATATGGATCGAACAAAGGAGAGGATCGTTATGAGCATCATCGTCCAACCTCGCTGGTTGCTGGCCAGAATGTATGAACCGGATCTGGTGATCGTCGATTGCCGTTTTCAGCTGGGTGCGCTGGAAGCGGGACGCAAGGCTTATGAGCAGGATCATATTCCCGGGGCGTTGTATGCCGACCTGGAGACGGACCTGTCCGCGCCGATCACGGAGCATGGCGGACGCCATCCGCTGCCGGATACTCGAGACTTCGCAGCGTTCATCGGCAAGCTCGGCATCGATCAGGACACGCGTGTCGTTGCCTATGACGACCAGGGCGGAGCTTTTGCAACGCGGCTGTGGTGGCTGCTCCGGTATCACGGGCACAAGAAGACGTATATCCTCGACGGCGGATACAGCAAGTGGAAGGAGCTCGGCTATCCGATCAGCGATGCGAAGCCGTCGGTCATCGTGCCGAAGACTTTCGTTCCCGAGCTCCAGCCGGATCTGCTGGTCAGTGTGAAGGATGTGCGGGAACGTCTTGGCAACCCGCATACGGTGCTGATCGACTCGCGCGAACCGCGCAGATACCGCGGCGAGGAAGAGCCGATCGACAAGAAAGCCGGACACATCCCGGGTGCGCGCAATCTGTTCTGGAAGGAAAACCTGAACAGCGAAGGCTTGTGGAAATCACCAGAGGAGCAGCAAGAGCGGTTCACCGCTGCCGGGCTCGATCCGGAAAGCGAGCAAGAGATCATCGTCTACTGCGGTTCCGGCGTCACAGCCTGCCCGAATGTGTTGGCTCTGGAGCAAGCAGGATACCGCAACGTCAAGCTCTATGCAGGCAGTTGGAGCGACTGGATCTCGTACGAGGACAATCCGGTGGCGAAGGAGTAAACCGCGTCGAAACGAGCAAGAGGATTGCAACCCGTGACGGGTGCAATCCTCTAAATGTGTTCACGTTCAACAACTTGCAAACAAGCCAAGCGGCGAGCGGCGAGAAAAAATACCTTCCACAAAGACCGGCCCTCTTTCGTTAGCGTTTGGGAGCGCTAGTGCTAGTCCATGTCTACGCTAACCATAGCTAATCCTAAAGGCCATCCACGCTCGCGCGGGCGCGAGAATTAACTAACGCTAACCCTAACCTTAGCACTAGCCCTAGCTAGCCCCGGGGTTCACTCGGGGTTCACCTTGGGTCAAGTTTGGGGTCAAGTTGCTCTTGCTCGTTCGTTAAAACGATCAAGTTGGTTACACGGCCTGATTGATAGTCCACGTCCAAGTAAATTTGATGATCGTACTTGGACAGATATGTTAGAGTCGGTGATGTTAGCAGATGTTCATCAAACACCCAACCAACAGGCGAGATGGAAAAATAACCGTCTGTATGCAGGTAAGTGTCTGAGATAAACTGCCATACGATATCGAATTGATCGTCATCATGATGTTCGAAACAGTCGTTCTTCAATCTGAGGGTGAATGTCTCTGTAAGAACAATAGGATCTGGTTGAGCGTCTTTACTACCATATAAATCACGAATAATAGGATGCAAATGTCCGCCACTATGTAACTCCATGAGGATATTTTTGCTACGTTCTTTCAAGTACTGCATCGAGACTGCCTTCAGGTTGCCTTCATGGAATATACCAAGAATCTTTTCGAAGTGAGTTCCAATGTTCTCTGAAATATCATAATAAGTCTTTTCACTGTTAACAGGGATGCTGATGAACATATCTGAATGATGCAGCGAACATGGTGTCATGAAGAACTGAGAGACGATAGACAACTCTTCCTTAGGCTTATCGTCTATCTTTAGGATCACCATCTTGTCAGGTATACATATATCTTTTTTTTGAATGACCAAGGGACATTTTTTATACCAGATCATATTACCTCCTAAGGTACATGATGTAGTTAGTATTCAGCTAATCGAAATACAATACTACAGTTAATTCTCCAAAGTATATAGATCAACTATATTTTAGTATTAGCTGTGTTTAGGTTTGCTGTTGTTTTTTTCTTGTTTCTTGGTGCTAGGAGGCAAACCGTGCTTGTCGCAGACTGGTTTCGGTCTCAAACGTGCTGGGCGTGCATGCGGCCACAAACATTGATCGGATCAGCGCTTGTCTGGAAAGTTCTTTGTTCTCCTGGAGAAACTTGAACCATGCAAGATAGTTGTCCATGTACTTGCTGGCAACGCCGGCAAACCGGCTAAGCCAACGTTTGTAGAGAGAAT
>Ga0207747_1001104_pt1 | contig 21654 bp, 32 predicted proteins | sample HigsolmetaGSP11D_FD_184839 | JGI IMG/M metagenome (GOLD analysis project Ga0207747, IMG submission 184839) | High solid enriched microbial communities from the Joint BioEnergy Institute, USA - SP1-1-D (SPAdes) | ecosystem: Engineered > Bioreactor > SSF (Solid state fermentation) > Aerobic >...
GTTATATCAGCGCGATTGGGGCAAGGTATTGGAACCGCCCGGAATATTTCGAAGAATTTCTGGAACACAGTCGAAAGGCGATAGAACGGCTTGAAAAGGAATTGAAGGAGGAATAACACATGATACGGTTGACGAGAGAGAATGGGACAGCCTTATACATTAACGATCAATATTTAATCACAGTCGAATTTGACGAAGATTACAATCGAACGCTAGTTAGCACCGGCACCATAGTTGAAGGTTGGTATGTCCTTGAATCTCCCGAAGAAGTCGCCCGCAAGGTGTTGGAGTGGCGGTTGGCGATGATCGACTATCATCACGACATTCCCTCCGTCAAAACAAAAGCGATGGCGGAGCTTGCAAAGCTCGCCGGACTGGAGGAACAGGGACATGAATAAAGTCATCATTGAAGTAACGGCGGACGGCTGGACAGAAACTTTGTTTTTGAAGGGTAAGGAAATCAAGAAACGCTATAGACGTACTAGTTACGGTTCTGAGGGGTTGGATAAGTCGTGGGAGTATGAAGATTCTGTCACAGACGAAATTTGCGAAGCGTTTCAAGACCAACGATTTGACGAACTTATGGATGCACTTAATGAACTCACCGGATTGGAGGATACGAACCATGACGAGGGATGAAGTGTTGTCCATGAAGCCGGGGCGCGAACTCGACGCCCTGGTTGCGGGAAAAGGTGATGGGGTGGAAAACGAACTGGTTAAAGACCGATTGGTGGGAAGAAATCAATCCTAATACTCATCGCCGTAAGGGATTGGTAAAGGATTTTAAACCTTCCGCCGACATAGCCGCAGTGTGGGAAGTAGCGGAACAACTGCAAAAACAAGGATACGTGGTATGCATTGAACTCTTGCCGTATGAAGAAACGTCGGTCGGTGTATACGAAGCTGATCCTGCGAATCAAATCGCATATGCAAAAGCGCAGACACCAGCCGAAGCCATCTGCAAAGCCGCCCTGCTGGCGGTGATGGAGGAATGACCTGTACATCGTGCGGATCAAAAATCAAGATGCGGAAGAGCACGGGCAGATGTCGCAAATGCGGCGCACACGTGAAGGTATTGGAGGGATGAACATGGACAAGGAAAAGAAGATTCGGGGTGACGGTGAAAAATGCCACAGGTGCGGCGTAAGGCAGCCATATCAAGGCTACGAGTGCTGTGAGCCGTGTCTGAACGAAATGCTACTTGGCCCGCCCGCTGTATCTCCACAGGCGGCATGGAATAGGTTTGTAGAAGAATTCACGGGCGCATTACTGAGGAGCAAAAAGAGGCAATCTTTGGAACATCATATAGCGCATTCCTCCAACCGCCCCCCGAAGCCATTTGCAAAGCGGCTCTACTGGCTGTGATTGGGGAGGATGAACATGAACGCAACTGATCGGGATGACACCGCGCAAAAGATCGCGGAGATTCGGGAAGACTATAAGTCCGAACGTGACGACAACTTCACGTACAAAAAGGAAATTGTCGAACAAGATATTCGTTTCCTCCTCTCCGAACTGGAGCGGTTGGAACGCGAATACGCCGAAGAACGCGCCGCGCATAACGCGCATGTGACGGAGTTGTGCGAGTTGCAACAGGAACGGAACATGTACAAATCCTCAAGCGAAGTATTCTATGAGCGGTTGAAGATTCGGGATGAACTATTAGAGCAATTATGTGCTCAAATCAAATATTACTTTGGTGGAGATGGAGGACTAGCTAAACTTCAAGACGGCGTTAACAAACTGCTACAAGAACGTCAAAAGTTGATCGATGGATTGCTAACGATTATGAATATTGCATCAGAGGATGGGGTGCATTGGAAACTGGACAGGTGCTATACGACGGCTCGCAATATCCTCAAAGAAATAGGAGTGTTGTCCAAATGAAGCCCGGATGCCCAAAATGTTTCAAGGTAGCCGAGAAAAACGGCAACGAATATATCTGCCCATCATGCGGAGATGTGGTTGCACAAATTCCGGCGACGTTGAGCATTGAAGAACAAAACGAACTGCTGAAAAAAGTGGCTGAATCTTACGCGCGAATCATCAACGATCTGGAAGAAGATTGCGAAAGGTATTTTGATCAACGAAATAAACTGATCGAGGGGTTGCGGTTTTACGAGCGTCTAGCACGCGGCAGAGAGATCAATGACGGTGGGCGCAGAGCCCGGACGATATTAGCAGAAATCGGGGTGACGGTGGAGTGAAAAAATACGATCGACCGAAGGGCCACCGTTACCGGCCTGTCGTGACGATTCTGAAAACGAAAAAAGAAGTGCCGACCATAATCCGCGTCTCCGGGCGGGAGTATGTGCTGCGGACGCCGGATCAGTTCAACCAGAGAAGACAGGGGGCGGTGCATCGTGGCAGAGCGCAATCTGATCACTGAACTCATCACCCAATACAGTGCCGGCATCCGCCACCTCGACCGCTACCGCCGATCCCTCGATCGCACCGACCCTGACCAGAACGACGAGGCCCGTACCGTCTCCGGCATGCTGTCGGATATGCGGTATGCGCTGGACTGGATGCGGCGTGGTAGGCGTCCAGGGAGCCGGAAGGGGGTAGAGCGGCGTGATATCTACCGGCGCCGGGAGCTGTTGGCGAGCGCCGTGCCGCTGACGGACGAGGAGCGGCGGAAGATGCTGGACTGCGTGGCTGTGATGACCGAGCGTGAGTTGACGTGTTGGCTGCTTCATATGGCGCATGGCTTGACACAGAACGAAATTGCTGATAGATTAGGAGTATCAAGAGCATCTGTTCGGATGTATCTTGAACGGGCTAGACAAAAAGTGCAGGAGCGTTTAACAAGTTAGCTTGTCGCCATTACGTCGCCTTTATGTCGCCCGTATGTCGCCATACTTACAGTGCCATTAGTGCGCCCTTTTTTTAGGGGCGCTTTTCTATTTTCGTCCGCCGCGCCGCAAGGTGTGAATCGACCTCCTCCTGCCGAGCCGGATAGGTGCGGCGCGGTGTCCGGGAATATGCGAGGTGTGAGACTTGCAAGAGTACAAGACGGACGAGCAGAAGCGGAAGTTTTACGACAGCCGCGAGTGGAAGCGGCTGCGTGAAGAACGCAAGCGGCTGGACAATTACGAGTGTCAGGAGTGCAAGCGTAACGGCATGGTCAGCATCGACACGAACGAATACAGCGAGACGGCCAGACGGAAGAAGATTCAGCTGGTCGTGCATCATGTCCAGGAGCTGGGGCAGCGTCCGGATCTGGCGCTTGAGATCGACAACCTGGAAACGCTGTGCGTGGACTGCCACAACGAGATCCACGGGAGAGGGTTCGAGCCCAAGGTGAACAAGTGGGCACATGACGAAAGGTGGGATTGACGTGAGTGAAAAAGCGCAACCGTTGCTGGTGATCGAAGTGCAAGACTTGAACAGCGTTCCGGTCATTCGCTACAAAGGCGAAGTGGTCACGGGTAAAAAGGCCGTGGAGTATTTCTGGAGAACGAAGACGGCTGAGGACAACGGAGAGCACAAGTTTGAACTTAAGTATGTTGACAAGAGTGAACCTTGTCCGGAGGACGTGAAGATCAGCGAAGAAGCGATTCGGTAGGGGTCAACAGGACACCCCCGGGCCAAAGGGTTTGAGCAAAACTTTTTCTCCGGCACCGGCGGGCGGGGTCGACTGTCGCATTTTTTTGCGAAAATTTACACGTTAGGGGGGGGGATGGGATGGATGAAAAAAAGTTGAAAGCGATAAAAAACGAGTTGCTTAAGCGAATCGACAGCAAAAGTAAAGTGCAGCGAGAGAAAGTCGAGCGTTACTTAAACCTGGTTAGACTCTACTACATGCTCGATGAGGCGATAGAAAAACATGGTGTAATGATCACAACCATTAACGGGGCGCAGCGTTTCACAAAACCCAACCCCGCTATCGCTGAAAAGAATAAGATCAACGCCTCGCTGATCGCTCTCGGTAAAGATCTGGGACTGGACACCCCACCTCCCGTGAAAGAGACAGATGATGATGTAAGCGAATTGATCTAATATGCTTAGACAGAAGTATGTGGACGAATACATTGCTCTTTACCGGGAGGGCAAGATAAAGCTTAATATAGAGCGAATTAAATTAATTGAATACCTGGAGCGAGATGTACTGTCTCGTGATGACTTGTATTTTGACGACGAAATGATTGAAAACTGTGTGAGGTTCGCAGAAAAATGGTATTTCCCACTGCAACCTTCCCAGAAGTTTTTGATCGCTTTCGTCTTTTTGTTTTATAAGGGCACGCGCAGGGTGTTCTATCGCCGTCATCTTTGGATGATGGGCCGCGGTGCGGGAAAAAATGGCTTGATCTCTGTGATCAGCCATTTTTTAATTAGCGAACTGCACGGTGTACGTGGCTACAACATATCCGTCGTTGCCAACTCAGAGGAACAGGCGAAAACCTCTGTCGAAGAGGTGGGGGATGTCGTCAAGCAGCATCCGACGCTCCAACGTCATTTCAAGGCGACAGCCACACAGGTTTTAAGCAAGAAAACTAACAGCGTCTTTAAGTATCGAACCTCAAATGGCAACACAAAAGATGGATTGCGTGACGGCGCGGTAGTCTTTGACGAGGTTCACTATTTCGAGGACAACCAGAACGTTCGAGTTCACACATCGGGGCTTGGAAAACGCCAGCCGCCGAGGGAATTTTACATCGGAACGGACGGATATGTGCGAGATGGGTTTCTCGACAAGATGAAAGAACGCGCGCGCAAGGTTCTAGAAGGCAGTGCCAGGTCGGATTCTCTATTTCCCTTTATCTGCAAACTGGACGACGAAGAAGAAGTGGATGATCCGTCTAACTGGGAGAAAGCGAATCCCATGCTGAGCGAGCCCAGAGGGGAGTATGCTCAGGGACTTTTTGATACGATCAAAGAGGAGTACGACAACCTGATTGACGATCCTTCGAACCGCGAGGAATTCATGACAAAGCGCATGAATCTGCCGGTAACTGATCTCGAACGCTCAGTTGCTAAGTGGGAGGAAATAGCGGCTACAAACCAACCCCTCCCGGATCTCGAAGGAAAAGAGTGCATTGGCTGTCTTGATTTTGCGCAGATTCGAGACTTCGCCGCTGTCGGGCTGGTGTTCAAACACGACGGCAAGGTTCCGTTTATCACTCATTCGTTCGTGCGCAAAGAGTTTGCCGATAAATACTATGGCTACTCCAGGATAAATGTGGGAGAGACTGAGAAATTCGCACCAATCAAGGAATGGGAGTCCCAAGGACTGCTCACTGTTGTCGATGAGGAAATGATCAACTTCGAACACATCGTCAACTGGTTTGTGACTATGAGGTTGAAATACAACATCAGGAAGATAATCGGAGACAGTTACCGCATGGAGATGCTTAAACCGATGTTAGAGGCGGTGGGCTTTGAAGTTGAGGTAATTCGTCGACCGGAAGCGATCCACGGTCTACTGGCTCCGCGAGTAGAGACATACTTTGCGAAGAGGATGTTTGTCTGGGGGGACAACCCGCTCATGCGCTGGTACACGAACAACGTCCTGGTCACCATCAAGAAAGACGGTAACAAGGTGTACGGCAAGAAAGAACCGATCCGGAGAAAGACTGACGGCTTCCAAGCGCTTGTTTGCGGACTATACCGGATCGAGGAACTAAGCGAGAGTAACATTGAAGATGCGCTGGATGTGCTTAGTGAATTGAACTTCTAACAAAGGGGGGGTGAGAAAAGCGGATGGGACTTTTAAAGACAATCTTCAAACGCGAGGAAAAACATGAAAGTTCATTTATTGACTTGGAATTGTTCTACGACTTAGCAAAGCGCCCCTATCTTAAAAAGATGGCTCTGGAGACGTGTATCAACTTTATCGGTCGAACGATCAGTTTGAGCAAGTTTCGGATTGTTGAAAACGGCAAGCGGGTATATGATGACTGGGATTACCTGCTTAACGTCAGGCCCAATGCGCATCAATCTGCTTCAGAGTTTTGGCATCACCTTGTTTACAAGCTGATCTACGACAATGAGGTTCTGGTGATTCTATCTGATACGAATGATTTGTTAATAGCAGACGATTTCACCCGCGAAGAGTATGCAGTATATCCAGATACGTTTAGAGATGTAACTGTAAAGGACTACACATTCCAACGAACATTCCGCATGGATGAAGTGATTTATCTCACTTATCACAACGTCAAGCTGTCTCGGTTTATGGATGGGATGTTCGAGGATTATTCCGAGTTGTACGCACGGATGTTGGAAACGCAAAAGCGGAGCAACCAGATCCGCGGGACTGTAGGAATCGACTCAACACAGCAGCTGGATGAAAAGGGAAAAGAGCAACTGCAGGCATTTATCGATCGTCTGTTCGAGTCTTTCCAAAATAAGAGTGTTGCCCTCGTTCCCAAACTCAAGGGTTTTGAGTACAACGAGGTGGCAGACGGCTCAAATAACGGAAAATCCGTTGACGAGCTTGCTAAGCTGAAGCGTGATCTGGTGGATGTTGTCGCCAATATTTTAGGAATTCCTTCATCGCTTCTTTATGGAGATATGTCTGAGTACGAGACGGCGATCAAGGCGTACAACAAGTTTTGCATCTCCCCGCTCCTCAAAAAGATCCACGATGAGCTAAACGCCAAGACGATTACAAAAGCGGAATACATGCAAGGCAAACGGGTTTATGTTTATGGAGTGACTGAACTGAATCCGCTAGAGTTAGCGAATGCAGTTGACAAGCTGCGCGCATCCGGTGTGTATAACGCTAATGAAATCCGCGTTAAGTTGGGAGATGAGCCAGTGGATAATCCAGCGTTGGATGAATACGTCTTGACGAAAAACTATGAAAGTACTTTGAAAGGGGGTGAGGGGGACGATGACTAGAGTCCGAGAATTTTTAAAGTCCTTCAAGAATCAATCCTATGTTGACCAACTAGAGAAAATCGAGAGAAAGTTTGAAGCGAAATACAACGAGGAGACCAACACGACCGAGATCACGATCTACGGAGTGATTGGCGACTCTTGGTTCGAGGAGTCCATTTCAGCATCTGACATAGATCGGGCACTAAAAGAGGCTAAGGGAGACATCGTGATCCGACTAAACAGCCCGGGAGGGGATGCTTTTGATGGGATCGCGATCTATAACCGCCTAAAGCAACATAAGGGAAAAGTGACGATCTATGTGGATGGGTGGGCGTGTTCTGCGGCGTCTGTCATCGCCATGGCGGCGGATGAGTTGGTCATGGGTCTAGGAGCGATGATGATGATCCATGAAGCTTGGAGCATTGTCTGGGGATCGAAAACAGACATGCGGAAGGAGGCTCAGGTCTTAGAAGAATTGGAGGAAGGCATCATCGATATTTACATGACCAAAGCAAAAGTGAGCCGCGAAGAGATCCGCCAGATGGTCGATGAAGAAACGTGGTTCAGCTCCCAAAAAGCTGTTGATATTGGCTTTGCTGATTCTGTCGTTGACGACAGGGATGAAAAGATCAATCAACTTAAAGCACAAGTCGCCAATCTGAAAAATGAGTTGGCACAACTAAAAAATCAAGATCAAACGAATGAACCCACCCCGGTGAAAGCTGGAGTAAGGTTCATTTTTTAATTAAAAACAAGGAGGTAATTTTTAATGGCGATGAGGTTAAAAGGTAAAATGGAAAACTTCGAGGCTAAGAAAGAAGCTTACATGAACTTAGCAAAGGAAGGGGCTGACGCAGAGGCGCAGGCGAAGGCTTGGAACGAGCTGCAAGATGCGCTGGTTGAGGACCTCACAGAAAAGATCCTGACCCAGGTCCGCAATGAGAATATGGACAGCCAAATCCTTGCCGCACGTGGTCAAAATGTTTTGACATCGGAAGAGCGCAGGTTTTTCAACGAGGTAATTGCATCTGGCGGATTTACTGATGATTCGATTTTGCCGGTAACGACGCAAGAGCGCGTGTTCGAGGACCTGGTGGCAGCTCATCCGTTGCTGGAAGCCATCGGTCTGCAGGATCTTGGAGCGGTAACACGGTTTATTTATTCCGATCCTGAAAAGGCGTATGCATGGGGCAACTTGTTCGGCGAAATCAAGGGGCAAGTTAGCACAGCATTCCGTGAAGAGCAGATCGGTCAGCTGAAATTAACAGCATTTGCTGTTATCCCGAAGGATATGCTGGAGCTTGGACCGGAGTATGTAGAACGCTATGTTCGTGCGTTGCTGGTTGAGTCCTACTCTGTTGGTTTGGAGTACGGCTTGGTTAATGGTCGCGGGCCTGCTCAAAATGAACCGATTGGGCTGATGAAAGATGTCGCCGAGAACGGCGCTGTAACTGATAAGACATCTTCGGGTGTATTGACTTTTGCGCCTTCTCAGTTTGGCGAAGTTGTAGCCGGCGAATTGCACGATGTGATTAAGGCGCTGTCTACAGATGAAAAAGGTAAAGCTCGAAAGGTACTGGGTAAGGTTCACATGGTCGTGAATCCTGTGGATGTTATCAGTGTCCAATTCCGGAACACTGTGCAAACCGCTAATGGTCAGTGGGTAACGGCACTGCCGTATAACATCAAGCTGGTGGAGTCGGAAGAGGTTCCAGAGAAAAAGGCTCTGTTCTTCGTGAAGGGCGAATACATTGCAGCTTTGGCCGGTGGGTACAAGATCAACCGCTTTGATCAAACGCTGGCAATCGAAGATGCGATGCTCTACACGATTAAGCAATTCGCTAACGGCAAGCCGAAGGACAACAAAGCGGCGCTTGTATATGACTTGGACATCAAATTTGGCAGCGGCGAAGAGACTCCTTAATCGGGAGTCTCTTTTTCATCCCCATATAGGAGGTGTTAGTACTAAATGTATCGGGTAGTGCGCAGATTTAAAGATTTGAAGCATGATGGGCACATTTACAACGTCGGTGATGAGTATCCTGCCGAGGGATTCAAGACGACGAAAAAGCGCTTGGAAGAATTGTCTACCACAAAAAACAAATACAGCAAGATTTACATCGAAGAAGTCGTGGACGAAGGGGAAAACGAGGAAACAGCCGATGAGGAAGATGTAAAAGAAAATGATGTTGAAGATGCCGGTGAGGATAGCGACTCTGATGAGGGGTGAATTAGATGTCTCAAATCACTCCGGATATCGTGGAGGAGTTCATGCTCCGAATGCACCTTGATGACGAAGAAGACGGCAACCTGCAGCGCATTCTTGAAGCATCCTATGCTGATCTCATCCGAATTTGCGGGGATTACGATCTAGGCGATCCTGTATTCAAGGAATTGGTGTTCGAGCGTGCTCGTTATGCCTATAACGATGCACTCGAGTATTTTCACACCAACTTTTTGACCCAGATCAATAATCTGATGATGGCAAAAGCTCTGGGAACGAGTGATGATGATGATGAAGCCGAATAGATACAATGCCAACAGCCATAGCGGACGGTTTAACAAGCGCGTCTCCATCTGGGGACCGATGATCACCCAAGATGAGATCGGCAATGAGATTGAAACGTTTGGCGAGATTTGCACGGTATGGGCCATGGTGAAAACGCTGAAAGGCTCAGAGTATGCGGCCGCTGCTCAGACCAATACCGTGCATATTACCCGGTTTGTAGTACGGTACTCAAAACCTCTCGATGATCTATTTTGCGAGCATGGAACTCGGATCGAGTTGAGGTACAAAGGAAAGAAATACGATGTAAAAAGTATTATCAACGACGACGAACTAAACGAGACGTTTACAATTATTGCCGAAGGAAGGGTGTGATCGGCGATGGCAAAAACCGTTAGTATCGACAACCTGGCCGCCGAGATCACGCAGGCCGTTCGCGATTACACCGAAGATGTGACTGCAGCCATTGAAAGAGAGCTCGACACGACATCAAAGAATCTCAGGAAAGATATAAGCAGAGACTCGCCGAAACGAACCGGGGAATATGCTAAGGGATGGACAAGAAAAAAGATCAGCTCCGGCGGCGAAGTCCGCTATGTCATCTATAACCGCCGTAAAGGCAGTATCGCTCACTTACTGGAGTTTGGCCATGCGAAGCGGGGCGGGGGGCGAGTCCCAGGTAGACCACATATCCGACCTAACTATGATCGCACCGAACCTGAGATGATGCGCCGGATCCAGTCTATTATCAAAAACGGAGGGTGATGCGGGTTGACATTGGCAGAGCTTTTGCAGGAGCTGAGAGAAATTGGCTATCCGATAGCATACGCAAAATTTAACTCAGAGCCATCCCCTCCTTATCTGGTATATTCATTTGCTTACTCAAATGACTTGATAGCTGACAATATTAACTACTCCGAGATCGGCAACTATCAAATCGAGCTTTACACAACTCAAAAGGATCTGGTCGCGGAAGGTAAGGTGCAGGAAAAATTAAAAGAACTCGGGATCCCTTATTCCAAGGTTGAAGCTTACCTTGATCCCGAAAAACTTCACCAAGTCATTTATGAAATCCAAATCATTGGAGGTTGATAGAATGTCTCAAAATAAAGTGACGTTTGGTCTGCGCGATGTACACATCGCGTTTTTTGATGATCAGGCGGCTGAGCAACCCGCTTGGAAAACTCCTATTCGCATTCCTGGTGCAGTGCGCTGGACGCCTACAGCCGTGGGGGAAGCTACTAACTTCTACGCTGACAACCAACTCTATTTTTCCTACACCGCCAATAACGGCTACACAGGAGAGCTTGAACTCGCAAACGTACCGGACGAAGTGCTTGCCGAGATGTTGGGCTGGGAGATTGACGACAACGGGACGATCATCGAGATTGCAGATGCGATGCCTAAACACTTCGCTCTACTGGGGCAAGTGCAAGGCGACAAACGCAACCGTCGATTTGTCTATTACGACTGCGTAGCGGCTCGCCCAGCCAAGGAGCGGACGACACAGAGCGAATCGATCACGCCCGCTACAGACGTACTCAACATCACAATCAGTCCAATCGAAATCAATGGCAAGATTGTGGTTAAAGGTGATATCGAGCTGAATGACACTAACGCGGATGTATATAATGCTTTCTTCGATGCGGTGTACACGCCAACGTTTACTCCCGAAGTATAATTTGGAGGGTGAAAAATGAGAGAAATACATGTCGGCGACAAGACTGTAAGGCTCAGGGGTTCTAACCTGAGCCTCCTTTATTATCAGCAGGAGTTTGGCAGGGACCTGCTCGGGGATTTGACAGGCATGATCACAAGTGTGGTGGGGATGGATGCACTCAAAAAAGGACGAGTCGATCCAGAAAACATGAACATTGCAGCAATAGATTCTGTGGCGATTTTGCGGTTGATATGGACCTTGGCGCGGACGGCAGCAGGACCTACTGGAAATTTCCCGTCTTTTGATGTTTGGTTGCAGGAAAACGAAGAACTAGATTTTTTGAATGGGGAACTGCTGCAAACGGTTTTCGCGGAAGCGCAAAGAGCCTTTTTTCGTATCCAAAAAACCGTGGCACCGGCGGCCCAAGGGAAGCGCAGATAATCGCTGCGATCGTACAGACGTTAATATCATAGCTGCGGCAAAGCGGTTCGGAATGTCCTTACATGAGCTTGATCTTTTAACGTTGCAAGACTTTTTTGACATTGCCCATGTGTATTTAGGAGATGATCCTGACGAGCCGCGCGAGGCGACGCAGGCGGATATTGATGCCTTTTTCCGGGGGTGAGGCCTTGCAAAGGGTTAAATGCGATAAGGGATGCCAACAAGAGTTTGTGTTAATCGATATTGGTAAAGTCCATGTCTGGGATGACATCGAAGCAGTGGGCTTTACTTGCCCGTATTGCGGCGAGTTTTACGGTCATTATCAAAACGACAAAATTCGAAGGTTACAACAAGAGCAACAAAAATTGTTGAGTAGAGGGAAGCGTGCAAAAGGGAAAGCCTTAAAAGGAATTATGATGCAGATAGAAAACAAGAAGGCAGAAATTAAGAATGAGATGGATCGCCTCCGCACTGAATTGGAGGGAGAAAAACATGCAGAAAGTACGATGTCCTAATTGTGGACAGACACTGTTTTTTGCTCGGTCCGCTGACTTGGAGATAAAGTGTCAGCGTTGCAAACAGATTGTGAAGGTGAATATCCAAGGACAGAGCCAGAGCCACCAAGCAGAGTGAGCCAAGCGCCTGCCTTTTTCGATATTGAGAAAGGCGGGTGTTTTGTTTGGCCCAAACCATACGCGGGATTAACGTTGTCATTGGATCTGACACAACGGGTTTAGCCAAAGCACTGAGCGACGTCAATAAACACGCGAGAGATATCCAAAGCGAACTCAGACAGGTTGAGCGATTACTCAAGTTTGATCCGACTAATACGGAGTTGTTAGCACAGAAACAAAAGCTACTGAGTGATGCGGTTGAAAATACACAAGAAAAGCTGAATCGACTGCGACTAGTACAGGAGCAGGTAAATGAGCAATTCCAGCGCGGGGAGATCAGCGAAGGGCAGTATCGGGCTTTCCAGCGTGAGATAGCCAAGACTGAGCAAGAGCTGAAGAAGCTGGAGAAGCAACTTAAGAGCACAAGTCCAGAGATCCAGTCGCTGGGCAAGAGGCTTGAAGAAGCCGGCGAGAAGATGAAAAAAGCCGGTGAAAAAATCACCGATGTAGGTAAGAAGTTAACAATAGGCGTAACGGCTCCTATCGCCGGGATCGGGGTTGCTGCTACTAAAGCGGCTATTGATTTTGAGTCCGCGTTTGCTGGCGTTCGCAAGACGGTCGATGCTACGGAAGAAGAATTTGCTCAGCTGGAGCAAGGAATTCGCGACATGTCGAAGCGCATGCCGGCGTCGGCGACTGATATCGCGGCTGTCGCAGAGGCGGCGGGGCAGCTCGGTATCCAGACAGAGAACATCCTGAAGTTTACCGAGACCATGATCGGACTCGGCGAAGCAACCAACCTTACAGCCGAGGAGGGCGCCACACAGTTTGCCCGGTTTGCGAACATTGTAGGCATGTCGCAAAACGATTTTGACCGTCTTGGATCGTCTGTGGTAGCTCTGGGCAACTCGCTGGCGACAACCGAGGCAGAGATCGTGGCGATGGGGCTGCGTCTCGCCGGCCAGGGTGCGCAGATTGGCATGACAGAGGCGCAGATCATGGCTCTCGCCGCCGCCATGTCGTCGGTAGGTATTGAGGCGGAAGCCGGCGGTACTGCAATGAGCACGACGCTTAAAAAGATGCAGACGGCTGTATCTCTGGCGGGCGAAGACCTCGAAAAATTTGCCGCGGTTGCTCGGATGTCGGCTGAGGAGTTTGCCGCTGCGTTTAGCGCAGATCCTGCAGCTGCGTTGCAAGCCTTTGTCGATGGATTGGCGGCGTCGAGTGCAGCTGGCGAAAACCTGACGCTTATCCTTAATGACTTGGGCATCAGCGGAATCCGCGAATCCGACACACTCCTGCGCTTGGCCGGGGCAAGCGATGTGTTACGGGACGCCATTGCAACATCTACGGAAGCATGGAAGGAAAACTCCGCCCTCCAAAATGAGGTCGCGCAGCGGTATGCGACAACTGAGTCTCAGCTCGCAATGGCCAAAAACCAGCTTACCGACCTTGCTATTGAGATCGGCAATATCCTTGTTCCGGTGTTAGTATCCTTGGTTGAAGCGATCAAGCCCATTGTGACGTGGTTTGCGAGTTTAAGCACAGAAACTCAGACAACGATCGTGGCCATAGCAGGTATAGCTGCAGCGATAGGGCCGTTGTTGATGGTTCTCGGAACGTTAACATCCGGGATCGGAAAGCTTTTGCCTTTAGTTATTAAAGTGGTGCCCGCGATAAAAGGTGTATCTGTCGCAGTGGGAGCACTAGGAACAGCCATTAAGTTTGCGATGGGACCCATAGGCCTGATCATCGCAGGCATATCCGCTCTTGTGGCGGGTGGGATTGCACTCCACAAACACATGTCGGAAGAGGCGATACCTGCGGTCGAACGGTTTAGTGATGAGGTGTCTGAGGCGACGCAGGAAGCTGTAGGCGCCTTTATGGACTTGAATGACCAAGCAACTGTCGCACTCAATCAACTTGCATGGAGCGGCCAAGCCGTCACGCAGGAGATGGCCGACAGCATCGTTACTACATTTAACAGCATGGGCGATCAAATCCTTGCGTCGATGGAGACCAAGCACGCAGAAGAACTCGCATCCATGCAGGAGTTTTTTGCTAACGCTCAGACGCTATCCGAGGAAGAACAAGCCGAGATCCTAGCTAATGTGCAGCAGTCACAAGAGAATCAACGACTCGCGGTAGAGGAAGGCCAAGCTCGAATCGAAGAGATCCTGCGGCTCGCGTCGGAGCAAAAAAGGGGATTAACCCAAGAAGAAGCAGCCGAGATCAACCGTATCCAACAGTCCATGCTACAGACCGGTATTGAGATGCTGAGCGAGAACGAGGTCGAGCAGAAACTCATCTTAGAGCGCATGCAAGCGAACGCATCCGCCCTGACTGCCCGGCAGGCCGCCGAGGTCGTTAGGAATAGCATTGAACAACGCGACAAATCAATTCAAGCCGCCGAGGATCAGTATAATGACGTATTAAAAAACATCATCCGCCAGCGTGATGAGCTTGGTACTATTTCAGCTGAGCAAGCCGACAAGCTCATCGCCGAAGCTCAAAGGCAACGAGATGAGACGATTAAACGAGCCGAGGAAATGCACCAGAGAGTCGTTGACGAAGCCAAGAAGCAAGCCGACGAACATGTGAAGTCAGTCAACTGGGAAACTGGTGAGGTGTTGAATCGCTGGCAGAAGCTCGGAAACGGCATCAAGGAAGTGTGGGATAACATCGTTGAATGGACGAAAAACGCTTGGAACAGCGTGAAGAATTGGGTTAGCGATCGAGTCAACGGGGTTGTTGATGCTGTTAGAAGTGGGATGAATAAGGCTTACGACTGGGTGAAAAACATCTGGAACAAAGTAATAGGCTTCTTCAAAGATATGAACCTTGGTCAGATCGGTAAGGACATGATGCAAGGTTTAGTCGATGGTATCGGCAGCATGGCAAATAAGGTTTGGGAAAAAGCCAAAAGCATTGCCCAGGGTATAGGAGACAGCATCAAGCAGTTTTTTGGTATCGCATCTCCGTCCAGGTTGATGAGAGAGTACGGCGAAAACATCGGCGAGGGATTGGCGCTTGGTATCCAAGACAGCATTGGGGATGTGAGGAGACAGGTTGCACAGCTCAATGTTGCAGCATCCAATATCCAAGTTGGTGCAGTTACTCCAGGAGCGACAGTTGCAGCGGTACCGACTACAAGCACGATCAACTTCGAAGGGCTGTTTTCTGGCGCTCAGATCATCGTCCGAAATGATCATGACATTGAACTGTTGGCAAGAGAGATCTGGAACATGGCAGAACAAGCAAGGAGGGGTGCTCTGTGAAACCGCAAATTTGGCTAGATGATAAGTCGAATATCGATCTAGGCTTTATCGTTCGCGGGACTAGCAAGCGCCCCGGCTTGCCTAGTACGGTTGATCGCACACTATCAATAGCAGGACGACATGGTATATACGACTTCGGCGCAGATCTCGACACGCGCCTTTTTATATACGACTGCGCGATCATTGAGCGTAATGCACTCGAGCTGCAGAGACGTGTGCAGCAGATCGCCGGACATCTTGTCGATCGCTATGGTCGACCGAGAGTAATGAAACTTAAAGTAGTGGAGAGACCTCACCAATACTTTAACGTCCGCTATTACGGATCGTTTGACATACACCGGATCATCGGTACAGGACTGTTTTCGTTACCATTAATCGCTGCTGATCCGTTTGCTTATTCCGAGGTTACCAACGATGAGGTTAATTGGGGATCAGAGATAATCACGTTTGAGGCTAATTATCCAATGGGATATACCGGGGGCGAAGTGATAAGCGTAACAGGCAACATAACACACACTGTTACGGTCGGCAGCGGAAGCCTATCCGTGCGCCCCAAAATTATACTTTCCGGCGTAGGAAAAAACGTATCCGTAAGCGCAGATGGTAAGTCGTTTAGGATCAGTGATCTAGCAGGTAAGTTATGGGTGATCGACGGACACCACATGACGGTTACTGCTGATGGTGGCAATGGACTACCAAACTTTGACGGTGATTTTATCGAGTTATACCAGGGAGACAATGAGATGTCAATAACTGGCGTGGGGCTTAGTTGTACAATGCAAGTCATTTTACGAGAGCGGTATTTATGAGGTGATGATGGATGGTAGAAATCAAAAAAATCACATACACTGACAATCTCCGTCAGGGCACAGATAAAATAAACTCCAACTTTGATACAGTGGTGGATGAGATTAAAGCTGTAGATGATCGGGTTGATACTATTATTGTTGGTGGAGGTCCCGATAAAGACCCGGAGTTGGTAGATATCCGCAATTTGGATCCGAGCTACACACCGCAGCGCGAGATTAACGTAGCTGGAGATGTAACACGGGATATGCAAGCTCAGTTTACTGCGCATAAGGCGGAAACTATGCGCTTTCGTGGTACAGACTCCGCTACGGGAATAACAGACATAGATAGCACATCCATACTTCCGGGCGTGTATAGATTTCAAGCCGGTTACACAGCCACTTATCAGGAGGGGATACGCGATAAGTTGCCTTTTGGAACGACAGGAATTTTTGAGTTTTGGTTTGCGAGCAATGGATTCTACGAGCGATGGACGACTTTTGACGGTCGACAGGCAGTGCGTGCATACTCCGGTGGCTGGTCGCCGTGGATCGTCACTGAAAATAAGATGGTCGGGTCGGTAGAGATAACACAAACAGGGGTACAATTTATAGAGTTTAGCAATCTTGATCCGTCTTATTCCGGTGACTATGTACTTACGGCAATTTTAAAAAACGACGGAGAAAGCGATGCACAAGTAAGGCTGTTCATGAACTCTCTCAGTTCGGGGAACTTCACGGGAAACCGTTTAGAATTCGATGGAACAACTGTAAATGCAGTTAACTCGATCACAAATATCGCATCATTGGCACCAGGCCACACAGCTTTTTTAACGAGCACTTTTGGTTTTGACAAGACACTGAACCTTCCTTACGCAATTTCGGAATACACGGATTCGGCAGGTAAAAACGCATCACATAGATGTAAACTAACAACAAGTACTGGGGATACATACCTGCGCACAATTCGTCTGGCTTTGATCACTGCGGACTATGCGATAGGTAGCCGCGCAATCTTGTATAAGAGGTGATGATAGAGTGAAGGCAATTAAAGTAGATGTAAGTACAGGAGAAACATATGTAGTCAATGAGGATTGGGAAGACGATTATGTTGAGCCAGTACAAGGACCAACGTTGCAAGAACGTCTAGAAGCAACTGAACAAGCTTTACTTGCGATGATGGAGGCGATGTCCTGATGTTTAACTTCATTCGAAATCAATGGGTAATGCGGAAGATAGATGAAGCCAAGGTGCGGGCGTTTATAGGCATATGGATCTCACAGGAGGAAGCGACTATGATCTTAGCAACACCGCAAGTACCTGCGGAAATAGGACGATAAAGCGCAACAGAGGAGAGCTCCAGATCGGGGCTCTCTTTTATTATGCTGAGAGGAGGCCATCATGAGCGTACCAGTTATCTACGACAAAGACATGCGGCGTGTGGCGTATCTCGAAAACGCCATGACCGTAAGCTATGAGCAGCCGCTTAACGGTTTGTGGACGGCTAGCTTTAGCCTACCGATCGATGATCCGAAAAACGAGGAATGTCTACCATTCCGTTTTGTGGAGTTATGGGACGGAGACGAGCGGCTCGACCTGTTTAGGATCATGCCTACAACGGCTGTGCGCAACCAGGCTAAGCAGACGATCACTTATCAATGTGAGCATGTACTTGCGACGCTGATCGATGATGTGCTGTTTCAATATCACCAGATTGGCAATCTAGGCGTATACACGCGAGACGTATTGTCCTACATCCTGAGCAAGCAGACTGTGCAGCGATGGCGACTTGGAACGGTTGAGTTCTCTCGTCAGTTCGAATACAGCTGGGAAAACGAAAACCTGCTTGCAGCTCTATTCAGCATCCCCAAACCATTTACCGATGAGTATATGTGGGCTTGGGACACAACAACGTATCCGTGGACGCTTAATCTCGTAAAGGCGCCAAACGAGATAGATGCTTATATCCGCTACGGTGTCAATATGCAGGGGATCGAAAAAGAGATCGACCCGCGCCAGATGGCCAATCGCATCTATGGTCTTGGGTTCGGCGAGGGAGTAAATCAGCTTACCTTCGCTGCAATCAACGATGGCAAGCCTTACGTTGAGGATATCGAATCACAGCAAAAATACGGGCTTGTGGCAACGGTTTTTGTAGACAGAAGGTATCAGTATCCAGAAACATTAAAGGCTCGCTGCGAAGCGATCCTAGCCGATATAAAGGAGCCGCGGATCTCGTACAAGGTGCAGGCTGCAGATATATCTAGCCTGACAGATACGCCAATTTACAAATTTAAGACAGGTGGCTTGGTGCGGATTATCGATGAGGAGCTGGGCGAGGATATCATCGCTCGTGTAGTTAACAAGCGCAAGCAGGACTTGTACGGGCAACCGGGACAGGTTGAGCTGGAGATCGCCAACAAGCCGCTGGATATTGCTTCATCCATTGCGGATTTGTCGAATCGACTGAGAATTGAAGAGGTTTATGCCCAAGGAGCAACTAACTTTGATAGTCATGACTTTGCCGATAACTGCGATCCAGAACATCCGGCAGTGCTACGATTTAGGGTGCCCGAGGATACGGCGCGGATCAATAAGGTGATGTTAAGTTATCGAGTTGAGGCATTTAGGGCATACAGTAAATCTGCGATGGAAGGCGGACAAGCATCTATCACATCTGAGGCGGGAGGAGGCACACTTGTCACGGCGACAATAGGTAACACTTACGCTGCTGGATCACAGGGGACTTACAAATTGGGCAATGAGTTGGTTGCGGGGAATTTGATACTGGGAGGGGGTAGCGGGGGATGGTCCACGCTCCCGGGCGGAACAGATGGACATACTCATGATATACCGCCCCATAGCCACTTTATAAGTCATGAGCATCTGATAACAATACCCAACCACGTACACGCGGTTACTTTACCAAATCATACACATGGAATTGATTACGGCATTTTTTCGGGACCAACACCGACAGCGGTAACTGTAAAAGTGGATGGTAATGAGGTCACTGGGCTTGGTGTGAGTGCGGATGAGGTTGATATCGTCCCATATCTGGATAAGGATGATAGCGGAAGGATCAGGCGTGGAACATGGCATACGATCGAAATAAAACCAAACACACTCGGTCGCGTGGTGGCTAGTGTTGTGTCACAGATCTTTGTGCAGAGTCGTGGAGGGGGCAATTATTAATCTTAATTTATGATGCCGAATCTACGGAGATCCTCTGCTTTTAAATACGCGGACCATTTTATATTTTGCAAAGGAGAGTGATCAATGTGGAAACAATTATCAAAGCAATCGCTGCAGCGGGTGGGGCTGCGATATCATTTTTGTACGGGGGATGGACGCAGCTCATGACTGTACTCGTCGTATTTATTGTGATTGACTTCGTGAGCGGCGTCGCCCTAGCTGCCAAAGAGGGCCGAGCAGCAAGTCGAGAATTATGGTTTGGTGTTACTCGCAAGATCGGCACGCTCGCCATTGTGGCTGTAGCCCATCTGCTCGATACGATCATCGGAGACGCTCATCTCATACGTGATGCAGCGATCTTTTTTTATCTAGCCGGTGAACTATTGTCATTGATCGAAAATGCCGGTCAGCTGGGTGTGCCGATCCCGCCTGTCGTGAGTCGAGCGGTCGAGGTGCTTAGAGGAAAGAGTGGTGAAGCGAAGTGAACTACATCATCGATCACATCCCAAAGAATACCGCCAAAAACCGCCGCTCCGGTCTGCCCATGACACCGACAACGATCACGATCCATAACACGGGCAATCCATCCAGTACGGCGCGAAATGAGCGAGCGTGGCTGACCAATCCGGCCAACGACCGCACGGCATCTTATCACATCGTTGTTGACGAGCGCGAAGCGATCGAGTGCATACCGCTCAATGAGGTGGCCTGGCACGCTGGCGACGGCAACGGCGACGGTAATCGTAAATCGATTGGTATCGAGATATGCGAGAGCGGGGACTACGCCAAAACGCTTGATAACGCGGCGACATTGGTCGCTAAGTTGCTCAAAGATCGCGGCTGGGGCGTGGATCGGCTGCGCCGGCATTTCGACTGGTCAGGGAAGATCTGTCCACGGTTGATGTACGATAGTGGGCGCTGGACGGGTTGGACGGCGTTTAATAACATGGTGCGGGATAAGCTAAAGTCAGTTAAGGGAGATGATCAAATCATGGATGAGCTTAAGCAGCGAGTTGAGCAACTGCAAAGAAACGTTGAGGAATTGACGAAGAAAATTCCGGCACCGGACTGGTTTGTGGACGAGTTCGGCAGCGCGGATCTGAACGGCTTGATCAACGATCCGAAGTTCACGCTTGAGGGCTGGCGCACACTGACTGTTGCGCTTCGAGCGTTGCGGTATTAAGACAAATCCCCGCTTGGCCGTTGTGGCTGGGCGGGGGTTTTTTGCGTTATAATGTCTGGAGAGGTGGAAAGTAGATAAGAGTTGACCGAAATTACCGAATAATGTATATTGATGTTGTAGCCGGAAGCACCGGCACGATCCTCGTGAGCAGGAAGCACCTGTCGCGGGGATTTATTTATATTAGGGGAGGGTAATCCGATGAAGCGTAAGTTGTTATTATCTATCCTCATTGGTGCAGTCATCTTTGTATCGGCAGTTGTCGGAGTAGTCGCCGCTACCGGCACGCAGCAAATCACAGCTTTACTTAATGGCAATATCAAGATCACCTTAAACGGTGATCCCTGGACGCCTAGAGACGCGACAGGAAAGGCTCTCACACCGATTACATACGAGGGCAGCACTTACCTACCGGTGCGGGCTGTAGCCGAGGCAGCTGGAATGTCGGTCGACTGGGACGGAGCAACGCAGACAGTTATCCTGAGCGATCAGGATCAATATGACGTACTCTTGGAGTTTCCGGCGGACAGATACCCAGTGGCCGCTGCTCATATTGCAAGCGCTATCTTAGCAGGAGCGTCAGACATCTGTACCATCGATCGCTCTGGCGCTGATGCTAATCGCAGTGCATCTCTATCAGGCATCCCTACACTAGATGGGTATGATCGGGATGAGTGGCCGATGGCGATGTGTGAGGAGGGAGGATCCGAAGCGAGCGTCGTGTACATCGACCCGTCAGAAAATCGAGGAGCCGGCAGCTGGGTGGGTAACCAGTTGGCTCAGTATCCAGACGGTACGCGGGTTAAGTTTATTGTGACGTTTGGCGAAATGGACGCCGATGCAAAGCGTGATCAAAAGCCCGGTGCAGCTGGTGACAGTGCTGTCTACTACAGATCATGCGCAGTCGCAAGAGAGGCTGGCGTGACGCCGCTCTACAGAGGCGATCCCGGTTATGGTACGCATTTAGACAGGGACGGCGACGGAGTGGCGTGTGAATAACGTAAATTAGCCCTCGCAGCGGTGTTACCGCATACGGGGGCTTTTCTATTAAAATCCCAATATTACCATATACGGATGTCGCGTTTTATGCTAAACGGTAGAGCGTGTAGCATAAAAGAGGTACGACAAAGAGGATAATGAGCTGGTGTAGCTCAGGGGTAGAGCAAC
>Ga0207747_1001105_pt1 | contig 21632 bp, 16 predicted proteins | sample HigsolmetaGSP11D_FD_184839 | JGI IMG/M metagenome (GOLD analysis project Ga0207747, IMG submission 184839) | High solid enriched microbial communities from the Joint BioEnergy Institute, USA - SP1-1-D (SPAdes) | ecosystem: Engineered > Bioreactor > SSF (Solid state fermentation) > Aerobic >...
CGTCTGCGGGGTGCAGCCGATCTTCGCCGCAATCGACATGACCGCCTGCCAGCGCGACGCGTGTTGACCCTCGTTGTCGAGAACCAGCCGCACCGCGCGCTCGCGCACTTCAGGGGAAAACTTGTTCCTCGTCTTGCTCATGATGCTCCATCCTACTCAGGAGTTGGAGCCTCCGGCAAACCCGGCGCGGTTCAAGTCGCCACATTGTCCGCTTCGACCTTTCGGGGCGAGGGTGGGCATTCAGAAAGTGGCAGAAAGGCCTCGGCCTTGGCCAAAATCGTGGAATGGGGGCAGGAGGCAGGCGAGCCGGGTGATTGGGTGGTCGGGATGAGTGCTTCGGTACATCAGCGTGTGAGGGAGGAGGAACCTGACGGTGATCGCGATATCGGCCAATACCAGTGCGAATCCGATGGCTCGAGTGTCACGCTCAGCGTGAGCGTACCGGTACGGGTGGGGGAGGGGGCCGATATTGCGCATGAGGGCAGCGGGAGTGAATCTGTGCCGATTCTGTCTATTCTCGGGCAGCTAATCTCATTGCTGCCGTCACAGAGCGAACCTCTTGCTCTGGATGAAGGTTCCGCTCTGCCGGTCATCTGAACAGCAATACAGGCCGGGGGATTTCCCCGGCCTTTGTTTCCGGTTCTTGTCATGTCTTTTGTGTCTGCACGCTTACCCATCAGTCGTCGCATTGACCAGTGAGTCTGGCCTCGTCGGTCGTGCTTTCACCGCGCGGATGTAACGCACGCCACGACCCGTTGGACGGACTTCCCGGTATCGGCGGGTAAGGAGCTCATCCTTTCTCGTTCGGCCTGCCCCGCTTGCCCTTTCTGAATGTGCGCGTTGACGCAGTTCCTGTCTCGCTTTCCGTGTTGGGGCGGTGCGATTGCCGCCTGGCTATGGGAATGATTGACGTCGGGAAGCGTCAATCAATGTCTCGTCATCTGAACGGAAATAATTCTAGCTGTAATTCTTTTATATTTAAGCGATCCAGACAAGAATGGTATCGTATCAATCTGTTTATGTAGGTATTGTTATTGTTTTTGTGGATTGGGTAAATGAGTAAAGATCAGTTGATACCTTTCAATAATGCGACCTGTGGGTGCGAGGGCAGTGGAGGAGATAGCCTTTCCGATACGTCGTTCGCTGGCTCGACAATTGTCCTCTGTGACGTCAGAAGGGCTGACGGTGGGCCGGAATATGCGATCGGAGAGGGAGTGGCTGCGACGGACGGGAGTTTCACCGTCGGGATTCGGCACATGGAATTAAACTCGAACCCCGTCGAGATTGTCATTGCGAATTCGGTCATCACTCTTGGCAGGCAGATCTTCCACGCCCGTAAAGGAGCCGATGCCCGCTCGGAGGGGGCAGAAGGCTCCTTCCAGGCTCTCCGATCACGCGGTGAGGATGCTTTCGCCGGTGCCGGGTCAGACGTGAGCGTGCTGGAGCCGGCCGGGGCCGCGGAGCGGTCGCATGAGTCCCTTGCAGGTCAGCCAGCGGACCTGCCCTGGCATGATCCGCGGGAGGAATCTCCTGAAGACGCCCCTCCCGCGTTCGATGCGGTGGGGAAGGCTGAGGATGCCGGAACCGCGTTTGACGCAACTGTTGCGGAGCACCTGCCCACAGACGGCTGTGAGGTGACGCTCGGAGGCGCCTCCCATTTCGTAGGCAAGCGCTCAGTGCCGGAGGACACCGGCGCTGATCACGCCGACACCGATGACGCCGGCACTGACACCGCGAATGCGGAAGAGGTTTCGCAGGACGACACAGCTTTGTCGGTTGCGAAGCAGGTGGATCCTGGCACCGCGTTCTCTGCTACGGGAGACAACCTGGCGGACGCGTCCGGTAACACCGCCGCCTCCGTCGGCCAGGAGGTCCCGGACGACGGCCAGCGTGAGGAACTCCGCGTGGCGTTGGCCAAGCGGTCTGTGCCTGAAAGTCCGGATGATGCGCCGACGCCGGCTGGGGACGGATTAGCCGTTGGCGATCGCGAGATCGGTCATTACCGGGGCAACGAAGGGGCATCGGGTACCACGTATGGCATGAGGGCGGTCGGAACGGTCGGGCAGCCGAAGGTTGAGCGAGCCGGTGTCGATCTCGAGTCTGCCCCGGAATTCTATTCTGTGGGAATGCGAATCCCTACGTTGTGTGAGCGCATGGCCCTGGAAGACGCTCCATCCATGCCGGTCATCTGACGTTTCGCGGCCGGGGAGTCTCCGCGGCCGCTTCATTCTCGCCCTTCATCTTCAGTTCTTGAGCACCACGCATGCGCCGCCATCGCTGCGGATGCGCTGGCAGATGCGTTCGGCTTCCGGCCGGGTGTCCGCACCGATCCGCACGGCGTAGATGCCGCGACGCCCACGGCCGGACCGCGGCAGGCTGACGACCGGCTCGTGCTGCTGCAGCGCTCTGATGCGCCGTTTTGCCCGCTCCCACATGCGGATCGCCACATCCCGCCGGAAATGCCCGGCCACCTGGATGCCCCAGGGCTTGGTGTGGATGCTGGCCATTGGGGCGATTGCTGCTGCCGTCACGGGAAGCGCCGCGCACGCTTGTGGAAACGGTTTCTCCGGATCAAGAGGCGGCACATCGTCCTCCCTGCTGCCGATGAAGCTGTCGGCTGGGCGGCCTAGGATATGGAGCACGTAGGTCTCCGTCTCGAGCGGCAGAAAACCGCCCCTGTCCAGCCAGCGCCGCACGCGCGCCTCCCCGGCATTGTAGGCGGCCGCCGCAAGGCCGAGGTTGCCGAACCGCTGCCGCAGCTCCGCCAGGTAGGCGGCGGAGGCGGCGAGCGCCTTCTCCATGTCGAACGGATCGTCGAGGCCGCGCAGCCTTGCCGTTCCCGGCATGAACTGCGCAATGCCTTCCGCTCCCTTGGGGCTCACAGCATTGGGATCGAACAGGCTTTCCTTCCAGATCAACCGGGCAAGGAAGTCCGGCGGCAGGCCGTGTCGCGTGCTCGCCTCAAGAAGGAGGGCGCAGACCCGGCCCACGTGCGCCTGCTTGTCAGGCACAGTCTCTGCCGCCGCTTGTCCGAGCCCGAGAACCACTCCGCACCAGATCACACGCGCAAGGTTTCGTAGCAGCATCGGCATTGGCCCCACAGCCTTCCGCAAGAAGGATGAGGTACGCTCTGGTGCCTGTCAAATGCCCGTGGAAGCGAAGTGAGGACCGGCGGCCGGACGGCATGGCCGCCCGCGCTTTTTCTCGGCACAATGAAGAAGTGCGCTCGCCAGTCCCTTACGCGCCATAGCGCGACAGGGCGAGATCGGCGGTCTCGATCTCCGGTTTGATGCCGCTGATGATGTCTGCGAGCACGCGGCCGGAGCCGCAGGCCATCGTCCAGCCGAGCGTCCCGTGCCCCGTGTTTATGTACAGGTTGGGGTATCGGGTGGTGCCGCCGACGATCGGCGTGGAATCCGGCGTCATCGGGCGTAGGCCCGTCCAGAACTGCGCCTGGCTGAGGTCGCCGGCCCCCGTGAACAGGTCGTTCACCGAGAGCTCAAGCGTCTCCCTGCGGTTCCGCGGCAGGTCGAGGTTGAAGCCGGCGATTTCCGCTGTGCCACCCACGCGGATGCGGTCGCCAAGGCGGGTGATGCCGGTCTTGTAGGTCTCGTCCATCACGGTGGAAACCGGCGCTTTCGCCTCGTCCACGATCGGCACGGTGATGGAATAGCCCTTCACCGGGATGACCGGAATGCGCAGGCCCAGCGTCTTCAACATGGCAGGCGTGTAACTGCCGAGGGCGGCAACGAAGGCATCCGCCTCGAATTCTCCCGCCGAGGTGACGACTGACCGGATCCGGCCACCCTCCGTTGCCAGCCGCTCGATTGTTACTTCCGTCCTGAACTCGACGCCAAGGCCGCGCGCGATTTCGGCCAGAGCATTGGTGAACTTGAAGCAGTCGCCCGTCTCGTCATCGGGGAGCCGCAGGCCGCCGACGATCTTGTCGCGCGATCCGGCAAGGCCGGGTTCCACGCGCACGCAGCCGTTCCGGTCCAGCATCTCGAAGGGCACCCCGTCCGCCTCCAGCACGCGCAGGTCCTTGGCCACATCGTCAACCTGCTTCTCGGTGCGGAACAGCTGGAGCGTTCCGAGGGAGCGGTGGTCGTATTCGATCCCCGTATCGGCACGCAGCTGGCGCAGGCAGTCGCGGCTGTATTCGGCAAGCCGCACCATGCGCCCCTTGTTGACAACGTAGCGCGCCTTTGTGCAGTTCCGCAGCATGGCGAGCAGCCACGGCGCCGCCTTGACCGCCGCGCCCGGCCGGATGACCAGCGGCGCGTGCCGCATGAACATCCACTTGGCCACCTTCATCGGAATGTCGGGTGCCGCCCACGGCGTCGAATAGCCCGGCGAGATCTGCCCTGCATTGGCGAAGCTCGTCTCCAGGGCAGGACCGGCCTCGCGCTCGATCACTGTCACCTGATGGCCCGCCTTTGCGAGGTAATAGGCTGTGGTGGTTCCGATAACGCCCGCGCCGAGAACGATGACTTTCATGCTGCTAGCCTGGACTCGTTTTCGGGGAACCGTGCTCCCCCTGTGGAATTGACCTAAACATAGTGAAGATCCTTCGGAATTTCCTGCAATTCTGTCGTCGAAAATGCTATTTGTGTACCGTTTATTGAAATCTTCTTCGACGCCATGAACAAACGTTTGAGTTTCGCGCGGAGGCAGTCTCATGCGGGCACTTGACCAGGTCGACCGGCACATCCTGCGCGTTCTGAAGCGCAACGCCCGTATCAGCAACGCCGATCTTGCCGCCGAGGTGGGGCTGTCGCCTTCCGCCTGCCTGCGGCGTGTGGCGATCATGGAGCGCGAGGGCGTCATCCGCGGCTATACGGCGCTGGTGAACGACCAGGAGGTGGAAAAGTCGATCGCCGTGATCATCCAGATCACCCTGGAGCGGCAGACGGAGGAATACTTTCGCCGGTTCGAGACGGAAGTGCGCAAGCATCCCGAGATCCGCGAGTGTTACCTGATGACGGGCGGCGCCGATTATCTCTTGCGTGTCAATGTGGCCAATGCCGCGGATTTCGAGCAGATCCATCGGGGGACACTGGCGGTACTGCCGGGGGTGTTGCGTGTGCAGTCCAATTTCGCCATCCGCAATGTGCTGGCCCGCAGTTGAGGCGCGCTGAATGACGCGATGAATGGAAGCAGGCACGAGCTGCGGGACTCCCGCTCCGCTGTTCTCCGGTCTCCGTGGGACGAACCGGAACGCAGGACATGATGTCGCCGTCTGCCTGAACGCTGTCAGGCAGACGGGCGTCACGCAGCAGTGTTTCCGGCTTGCCTACTGCTCCGTGAACGCACGCGACATCGAGTCTTGGATGGGCTTCACGAGATAACTGAAGAATGTGCGTTCCGCGGTCTGGATGAGGACTTCCGCTGGCATGCCCGGCGTCGGGCGGAAGCCGCGCACCCGTTCGAGCTCCGAGGCGGGCAGCTCGATGCGGGCAATGTAGAACTCCTGGCCGGGTGAGTTCTGCCCGGCGGGCAGGGCGTCCGCCGAGACATAGAACACCTTGCCGTGCAGCACGGGCGTTGTCCGCTGATTGAGCGCGACGAGGCGGATGGTGGCGTTCTGGCCCACCCGGACGTTGTCGATCTCTGTCCGCTTCACCTGCGCCTCGATGATGAGCGGCACGTCGGCGGGGAGGATCTCCATGATCGGCTTGCCGCTTTCGATCACTCCGCCGGGCGTGTGGTAGTAGGACCGCACGACCGTTCCGGCCACCGGCGCGTCGATCGTCGCGCGCCTCAGCACCGTGTTGGCTTCGTGCTCCTGCTCGCGCACCGTGTCGAGCTCAGCCTGCACCTCCTGAAGTTCCTTGAGCGCCGCTTCGCGCTGTACGCCCTTGGTCTGTTCGATCTCCTGCTGGAACTTCACGACCTGCGCACGCGTCTCGGCCACCTGGGCGCTGAGCTGTCCAAGCTGGCCGATCGCTTGGGCGATGGCCCTTTGCAGCGCCATCACCTCCGTGGCCCGCAGCAAACCCTTCTTCTGCAGGGCCTTCTTGCCCTCCAGCTCCTGGTTGAAAAGCTCGAGCTGCTTCCGCATGGCCTTCTCGTGTTCGGCATAGCCCTCGGCGCGGAACTCCAGCGAGCGGATGCTCTGCTCGAGAATGCTGGTCTCGTTGTTGAGCTTCTCGCGCCAGACGTGGAAGGCCAGTTGCTGCGACTCCACCATCTCGCGGATTTCCGGATCGTCCATGGCTTCCTCGACGGAAGCCGGCAGCTGGAACGTGCCCTCGTCACCGATCTGCGCGGTGAGCCGCGCGGCCATGGTCTCGAGCCGCAGGCGGCGCAGGTAGAGCTGCCGCTGGCGCGCCCGCGCGGCTGTCTCGTCCAGCTTGATCAGCGGCTGGTTGAGCGCCACCTGGTCGCCTTCGCGGGCCAGGATGTGCTGGATGATGCCGCCCTCGTAGTGCTGGACGATCTTGTTCTGTCCCGTGGCCACGAAACGGCCCTGGGTGATGACCGCGGCGGCGAGCGGTGCGGTGAACGCCCAGATGCAGAAGCCGCCGAAGCACACGATAAGCAGGACGAAGCCCACCATGGCCGGCTTCCGGATCGAGCGTGGAACCTCTGCGTACCATTCCGTTGCGCTGGCGTAAGTCAGGTCCGTCATGGTTGTCTACTCGATCTGCTGGTGACCAAAGGAACCGGTGCCGGCGTCGAGCGGCATGCCTCTGCTCGCGAGCGCCTGCAGTACGTCGTTGCGGGCACCGAACAGTGCCACCGTGCCGTTGACGAGCAGAAGCACCTTGTCCACCTGCTGCAGCAGCGACGGGCGCTGCGTGATGGTGACGACTGTGATGCCGTTTCCCTTCGCGTGCTGAAGCGCGCGCATCAGCGCGAGATCGCCGGCGCTGTCCAGATTGGAGTTGGGCTCGTCCAGCACCACGAAGCGCGGATTGCCGAAGAAGGCGCGGGCGAGCGCGATGCGCTGCTTCTGACCGCTTGAAAGCGGTGAGCCGTCCGCCGCCACCACAGTTTCGTAGCCGTGTGGGAGGCTCGCGATCATCTCGTGCACGTCGGCCAGCGCTGCGGCTTCGTAGATCTGCTGGTCCGACGCGTCCGGTCGCATCCGCGCGATGTTGGCCTTGATCGTGCCGGGGAACAGCTGCACGTCCTGCGGCAGGTAGCCGATGTTCTCGCCAAACTGCCGGTGGTCCCAGTTGCGCAGGTCCATGAGGTCGAGCCGCACGTTGCCCGAAGTGGGCAGGATGGAGCCGACCAGCATCTTGCCGAGCGTCGTTTTGCCGGCGCCGGAATTTCCGATGATGGCGAGCGACTCGCCGGGCTTTAGCGAGAAGGTAACGCCGTTGAGCACCACCCGCTTGGTTCCCGGCGGCACGTAGAGCAGGCGTTCCACGTCAAGCCGGCCCTCGGGCTTGGGCAGCTTCAGGCGCTCGAAATTGAGCGGCGAGGAATTGAGTAGGCTGGTGATGCGCTGGTAGGCCGCCCGGGACTGGCTGAACTGGTTCCAGCCCTCGATGGCGCCTTCGATCGGGGCGAGCGCTCGCCCGCCGATGATCGAGGCTGCGATCACCATGCCGCCGGTAATTTCTCCTTGGATGGCCAGAAACGCGCCCCATCCGAGCATTGCCACTTGCGTCAGAAGCCGCGCGGCCTTGGAAATGGAGGCGAAGAGGACATTGCGGTCCTGCGCGGCCACCTGGTGGGTGAGTGAAGCTGCCGTGTCCTTCCCCCAGATGCCTACGGCCTCCGGGATCATCGCCAGCGCGTTGATGATCTGCGAATTGCGCGACATGGAGTCGAGATGCAGGTTCGCCTTCACCTGCGCGGCGTTGGCCTCGCTGAATGGCTTCGCCGTCGCCCGTTGGTTCAGGAGCGTGATGGCGAGCAGGATCACCGCCGTCAGCACCACCAGCCAGCCGAGATGCGGGTGGATCAGAAAGATCGCAAGCACGAAGAGCGGCGCGATCGGCGCGTCGAGGAAGGAAAGCAGCGTCCGCGACACCAGGAACGAGCGCACCTGCTGGAGGTCCCCGAGCGTCTGATATTCCTTCCCGTTGCTGTGGAGCGCTGCCCGCGCTGCCGCGCTCAGCACCGGCGCGCCGAGCTGTGCGGCGAACTCCACGGCCGTTCGCATCAGGATGACGCGTCGCACAGCGTCGAAGGCCGCCTGCAACAGGATGGCACCGACGATGACGATCGTCAGCATGATCAGCGTGTCGGTGGACTGGCTGGTGAGCACCCGGTCGGAAATCTGGAACAGATAGATCGGGATCGCCAGCACCAGCACATTGCAGGCCACGGTAAACACCATCACGATCGCCAGGTTATGGCGGATCGTGCGCATCGCCGACTTTAGGACGGCGGTGAACTCGATCGGCGTCAGGCGCTGGTGGAAGGTGCTTTTCGTGGGCGAACCGGGGCCGCCGCCGCCCTTTCCGCCACTGGCGGGTGAGGGCGGTTTGCGCGCCATGATGGGGCCGTTGTCCCCGTCAATCGTGATCATCCCTTCGGGCTGGCGCCGTGCTTCCGCCTGCGGGCCCTGGCCCGTTCGTGCCTGCTGTGCCTCTCCTGTCAGGATCTCGACCTTGGAAGCGGTAGCAGTCGCCGTTGCTGTTGCTGTTGCTGTTGTTGTTGTTGCGGTCTCTTCGGGTCGCTCCCTCGGCTGTGGAGAGGGCTGTGCCGCCTGCCGGGAAACCTGCGTCCCCTGCGGAGCGGTTGTGGCGGAGGCACGCCACAGGCCCGGCATGGGCGAGAAGGGGATGTGAAAATTCGTGGCCCGTCCGCACATGGCCGTCTTGAGGGAAGCCTGCGCCGTGGGGCCGGGGGCGGCCCGTCCTTTGCCGCCAAGCGTCTTTGAGGTTGCGGAAGCTCCGGCCGCCGGTTTGCCGGCAGCGGCTGCGGCCATCCGGTCCACGGTTGCCGCGTCGCGAAGTTCCCCCAGTGCATTGTCAAGACTTTTCAGCTCTTCTTCGATTTCCGGTTCAAGTGCCTTCAGGGCTTCTGCCAGCGACCGGGTGTGACTGCCGTTTCCGGCTCCGTTGCCGGGAAGCTTGTCACTTTGATTTCCGGACATGTGCATACCTCGGTTGTGACCACGCGGACATGGCGCCTTAGGCGCTCAGGCGAGCATGCTCTGGACGCCGTCGTCGTAATGGACGTGGGGGTTGAGTTCGCTGTTGCCGGAATAGGGGTCGCTGTCGCTGCCATCCAGGTCGTCGCTCAGGAACGCGACTGCCTCGTTCACCAGCGCGTCGGGGTCTTGCCAGCCGAACTCCGGCGACGTGCTGATGATATCGGCCTGGACGAGCAGCTCCTGGGAATATTGCTGTCCGCCGACATAGGTGATGCCGAGCGAATCCATGTCGGTGATTGCGGCCAGGTTGATGAGGGCATTGTTGCCCGTGGTGATGGTCCAGTCGCTGGTGTCGAAGAAGCCTGACTCGTTCATGGCGAGCGCCAGCTGATCGGCATCGCCCAGTATGTTGACCTGCCGGATCGACTGAATGTCGAAGAGGTTGCCATCGATGTAGAGAACCCGCAGGGCAGGCGCGTCCGCGAACATCGGATCGTTGAGCAGGGCATTGGGCGAAAAATCGCCGTCGATCATCTTCTGCACGGCATCGCGGTACTCGTCCGGCATCGTCTGGAAGCGGTCGGCTCCGCCGATGTTGTAGATGTGCGCCTCGTTCCAGAGCAGGTTGCCGGATGTGTCGTGGACACCCTGGCCGGACGTGTGGAAGCCTTCGACCGTGCCGACGAGGTCGTTGTCATACAGCACGTTCATCTGCTGAATGACGTTTATGTCGTAGACCGAGCCGCCGACCACGATCAGGTCATAGGCAGTGCCGAGCTCGTATATCGATATGGTGTTCACCGCCGTATTGTTGCCGGCATAGATCTTGGTCGTGACGCCCGAGGATGAGGCGATGCCGATGTCGTTATCCGACTGGAAGGTGAACTGCTGCATCCAGTTCACGATCATCAGGTCGCCCTCGATGGTCTTGACGACCCAGTGCTCGGGGAAGAAGGACGCCGACGCCTGCCCGCTCGTCCCTTCCTCCAACGGATCGACGCGCTGGAAATTGGCGATGTTGAAGGTCTCGGTGCTGCTCTCCTGATGCCATGCCTCGAGCATGGCGCTGACCGAGTCCTGGTCCGCGTAGGCGTTGACCTGCGTGATGACGTTGAGCTCGGTGTGATCGCCCGCCACTGCCATCACCGGACTTCCGGTCCATAGGTTGGTGAGCACCGCGCTGTTGATCAGCGTGTTCTGGCCCATCTCGATGGTGACCGACTGGTCGACCACGACGATCCCGTCGTCCGTGAGCTTGGCGTTCTTCGGCAGCGGATCGCCGATGCTGGGAAGGGCTTCCAGCCGTGCGTCGAGCGAGAAGAAGTCATCCAGGTTGGGGGCTTCCTCGACCAGCTGCCCGTTCACATAGGTGCCGGTGATGACCGTGTCGTTGTGGATGAATACGTTGTCCGGGGCCGCATCGGGATCCATGCGCTCCACATAGTCGCGCAGCGCGCTGGCGAATTCCTTGAGCGCCTCGGGGCTGCCCGGAACATCGGAGCCGGGATTGAAGAGCATCTCGCTGGCTTCGGCCGCGAGCTTCAGCACGGCTTCGTTGCCGACCGGGGGAGGCGAAAACTTGAGGCCATTTCCACCGACGCTGAAATAATCGTCGTCGGAGAGGCCGATCATTTGGTTGATGTAGTTGGCGACGGACCCCAGCGTCGGAATGTCGGGAAGAATGAGCTGTTGCCCGAAGACCGTTGCGCTCGCTCCCGCCTTGTAGGCGGCCTGCTGGGAAACGCCAGCGTCAGGCGCCGCGATGTCGACCTCGATCTTCTGGAACGGCAGGAACGAGACGTTGCCCTTGACGATCTCGATGGTCGATGGCTGCCAATTGACGCCGGGGACGAAATCCTCGAGCTTGTGCGAAACGGTGAAGCTCGCGTTGATGTCGGGCAGGGTGCCATCGTCGGCAAGCAGGCGGGAGGCAAGGAACTCGTCGTACATCAACCGCTCTCGCGCATCCTCCACGATTGTGCCGAACAGGCCGATGAAGTGAGCGATGGCTTCCGACGTCTTGTCCAAAAGCATGGTCTCGTCCTCCCTGGGACGGAGTCACCGTCATTTCTTATCGTTATCTAACTGGGGGAATTGCGCGGTCGCCCGCGCAATTCCTGGGTATTGGCGATTCAGGTGTTGAAGTCGTTGATCAGGCTGATGCGTCGTCGTCCTCGCCGATAACCGTGCTGGTGAGGTCGCCGCCTACAACGGTCATGTCGACCGCGTTCTGCTGCAGGTTGGCACCCATCACGATGTGCTGGTTGAAGGCGCTCGTATCGATGACCGCATCGGCGCTGGCCGTGCTGTAGCCGTTGATGAAGGCGTCGTCGCCGACATTGGATCCCCACATGCCGCCGTCGCCGCCAGCACCGCCGTCACCGGTGAAGGCTACACCGCCGGCCCCGCCATTGGCGCTGCCGCCAGCTGCCCATCCCGTGAGGGCGCTGCCACCGAGTCCGGTCGACCATGCGCCGCTGAGCGCTTCTGCGCCTGCGCCGCCCATGGAAGCCGCATCGCCACCGTTGCCGCCGGCAGACATCGCGGCTCCGCCGATCGTGTCGCCGATGGCCGAGAAGCCACCCGTGCCACCCGAGGCCGCACCGCCATCACCGCCGGTGCCAACACCGCTGCCGTTAGCGCTTGCGTTAGCGGAGGCTACGCCGCTCCCCGCGCCGCCGAAGCCGCCATCGCCGGCCGTGGTTGAGCCGCCGTTGCCGCCTGCGCCGCCGGTTGCGTTACCGGAGTTGCCGGCAGTGTTGTCGCCACCGGTCACGTCGCCGAACGGCAGGTTCAGGCCGAGCAGGCCGCCAAGGCCGAGGCCGATCGAGCCTGCATCGCCAGCGTCGGTCGCTGCGCCGCCGTCACCGGAGTCTCCGGTCGCGCCGCTGCCGCCATTGGCTCCGTCGGCATCGCCGCCGGCTGCGCCTGCACCGCCGAGGCCCGCGCCGAGACCAAGGCCGAGGCCGAGACCCAGGCCCAGACCGGCGCCATAGCCGCCAGCGCCACCCGTGCCGCCTTCGCCGCGGCCGCCTTCAGAAGATGCGCCGTTGCTGGTGCTGCTGGTGGCATTCGAGGCGCCGCCGTAACCGCCGGTCGCAGCGCCTGCGCCGCCGGCACCGCCAGAGGCTGTGCTTGTGGCTGCTCCGCCGGAACCGTTGCCAGCGGTTGCGCCGCCGCTGAAGGCATCGCCGAAGTTCTTGGCGAAACCGCCGTTGGCGTTCGCATCGCTGCCGCCATCGCCGCCGCTGCCACCGGCGTCAATGCCGTCCGAGGCAAAGGCGTGGCCGCCATTGGCTGCCAGGTCCTGCTGGAAGTGGTCGTTGTTCTTGACCTCGGCGTTCTTGAGGTAGTCGTCGTCCGAGATGTTGGCGATCTGGTTGATCGCGTTGCCAACATCGTTGCCGCTTCCGGTCAGCGCGCCGTTCAGCACGTTCTCGAAGTTGACGTTGAACATCTGCTCGATCTTGGCCTGATCGTGCAGATCGATGTCGGCAAAGTCGTCGTCGCTCGGCTCGTAGCCGGTGAGATCGACGGCAACGCCCACGTCAACCGTGGTGGTATTCAGGTTGGCATTGGCGTTGAGATTGCCGTTCGCGTTGAAGTTGCCATTGGCATTCAGGCCAACGCTGGAGCTATGCGCGCCAGCACCGGCCCCGGCAACTGCGCCGGCCCCAGCCCCCGCCAGGCCGACGCCCAGGCCCGCGCCAGCGCCGAGACCCACGCCGGCTCCGAGAGAATCGGAACTGGAGCTGGTGTCAGTGGTGCTGGTTTGATCCTGGGACTGAGTCTGGTCCTGCGTTTGGGTCTGGTCTTGTTCCTGAGACGGGTCGCCGGAATACGGTCCTTTACCCTTAGGATCGTAGTAGTTGTTATATCTGGACTTACCCATGGTCTTCACCTCCGGTAAGAACCGCTACGGCATGACCCCAATTCATCTCCTCTGGGGACTTTCGCCGTGCGGATGTTGATGTGAGGGTGATTGCGTGGCCGCTGTTTTCACAGGCGGCGCTTCATGCACGTCTGATCCATGGTTTGCTGTGCTCTCCTCCCTTTGCTCGTTGAGCCGGAAGATCACGGCGATGCTGCTTGACTGCCACGGTTCCCCATTCAGTGCCCCAACACGTCCGTGTGCAGAGCAGGCAGCCGGTCCGAGCCGGATCTTCGAGGAGGGAGTGTGACGGTTGCATTTCCGGGACATAAGATCGCAGTTGGGTGTACACCCCCTGTGCGGTCACCCGTAATTGGGCGGCTTTGGGGGGGGGTGCCCTCCCGCTTTCGAGGTGTGGCAGCCGGCCGCGCCTACCACCTTCGGCTGATTTGCGCGGCACTGCGTCTGGAGTACTCTTCTGCAGGTAACAGGATAGGCCGATGGACCTGCAAACACGCACGAGCCGCCCGCAAGATCAGGCAAACGGCACCCGCAAGGGTGTTTCCATGCAGGATATCCTCCTGCTGATCGGTCAGCTGAACTACACCTGGACCAATACCGAGAGCCTTCTGATCTATCTGATCGCCGGCCTGGCACGTGTGGACAAGGAGACGGCGATCGTCATCTTCCTAACGCTCAACACCACCCGTGCGCGCATCGATCTGGTCGAGCGGCTTGCCAAGATGTCGAAGACGCCGCAGCCGCTGCGCGAGGAAATCCTGGCGCTGACCTCGAGCCTCGGCCGCGAAGCGGCGTTGCGCAACAAGTTCAACCACTGCATTTACTCCTTCGACCCGGAGAGCGGGCAGGGCGTGACGCAGCTCATGCGCATCTTCGAGGACAAGAGCGAGATCAAGTACGGCAAGGTCGAGCGTCTGGACGACAGGGAGATAGCCCGCATCCAGACCTGCATCTCCTCCATCACGGCGATCAACCGGCGGATATGGGCGCTCGTCCGCCGCCACGGCTTCCCCGTCTGAGATCAGGCTCGAACGGCAGGCCCGTATGTTCCGGGTGAGGCCGCTTTCCGGGCGTTATTCGCTATCTTTCCCGGGCACGAGGCGTCCTGCCATGACGGGCGCGCCGACCACGACCGTCACCACGCGCGCGACGTGGTGCAGAACCACGAAGCCGAGGTCGCCGCCCGTCACGATGGCCAGCACCGCCATTTCCGCCTGGCCGCCCGGCGCGAAGGAGAGGAAGGCTTCCACGCCCGGCGCGCCGCCTACCCAGTGGGCGATAGAGGTGAAGATTGTGGTGAGCACCGCGAGCACCAGCGCGAACGCCACGCCCGCCACCACGTCGTGCCGCAGTTCCTGCATCGTGGTGCCCACGTAGTGGACGCCGATGCCGGTGCCGACGAAGAACTGCGCAAACAGGATCGCCTCCGACGGCGGGCGGAAATGCAGCACGCCCAAGATCGACAGAAGACCGGAGAGCAGGAACGGCCCCAGGATCGAAGCGCCGAACAGCCTGAGCTTCACGGCGATCTGCCAGCCGGCGACGGCTGCCACCGCCATCACCGCAAGCTCATAGATGGGCATGTCCCAGATGTGCGTGCCGATGGGTCGGTTGAACTCCACCCCGTAGAGCCTTGATAGCAGCACCGGGATGACCGTGGTGAGAATCAGCAGGCGCGAGGCCTGCACCAGCGAGATGCTGCGGGCGTTTCCGCCGGCTTCCTTGCCGAGGATCACCATGTCCTGAAGTCCGCCCGGCATGGAGGCGAAATAGGCCGTGGCCCGGTCATAGCCGAAGACTTTGATGAAGAACGGCATGCCCACCGCACCGATCACCGCCACATAGATCGGCACCATGATCAGCGTCGGCGCCATTTCCGGCATTTTCGCGAGCAGAGCCGGCGTGATGCTGGCGCCGATGGCGACGCCCAGGATGGTGCGCGCGCCGACGCTGAACGGCTTTGACGCCTTGAGCCGGACGCCCGCCAGCGCCGCGATCAGGCAGGCCGCCATGGGACCGAACAGAAAGGGCAGGGGCAGATTGAATACCTCGAAGAACAGAACCCCCACGGCCGCGATGACCATTGTGAGGGCAGTGCGCTTCAATCCGTCTCTATCTACCTTGATTGGCATGGCCTCAGGCTTTCGGGTGTGGTCCGCCGGAGCAGGGACCGGGTTGGGAGCAGCGACCATCGGTGCGGAGGAGGGGGAAACCGGAGTATCCGATCCTGGCGGACCGCGGTGCTGATGCGTGTGAGGGCGGATTACTCGTTTGCCGGCGTCGGAGCAACCGCCAGCAATGCAAGGGTCGTTGCGACCCGGTCATGGCTCGCGCCGTAGCGGCTGCATCGGAGCGGCCGGATGCCTTCGGATCATGGCCATGAGCTTCCGCTTGACGGGCTCCGGCGCTTGCTCCATCACGGGTCGGCGCAATCAAGAGGGGCAGGCACCATGACCGAACAGTCACCGACGCTTCAGCATCTCCTTCCCGGGGACATGCCCCCGCCCTTTGCCTCCTATAGCCACGGCGTGGTCGTGAAGGCCGGGGCGGATCTGGTGTTCTGCTCGGGCCAACTGGGCATTCGCCCCGGCCAGCCGGTTCCCGAGGATGCGGGCGAGCAGGCCGAACTCTGCTTCCGCAACGTCCAGTCCATCCTGGAAGCGGCCGGCATGTCCCTGACGGACGTCGTCCGCATCAACTCCTACGTCACCGACCGGGCCTACATGCAGCCCTACATGGCTGTCCGCGACCGGCTCTTCCCGAAACCGTCGCCCGCCTCGACCCTCATGATGGTCTCCGGCTTCAGCCGCGAGGAGTTCAAGGTCGAGGTCGAGGTCATCGCCGCCCGCAGCCGCGGGTGATCGGGCGCAGCCCGACCTTGCCCTACGGAATGATGTAGGGCTGGATCGACCGGCTGTTCGGCGGGATCGACAGCTTTGCCTTGAGCGGCGGCACGGCGCGCTGCGGACAGTTCGTGCGCTCGCAGATTCGGCACGAAATGCCGATCGGCTCGAACATGTCCTGATTGTTGAGGTCCAGCCCGTCCGCGTAGACGAAGTCCTTCGCGTAGGAAACCTCGCAGCCGAGCGCGATGGCATAGCGCCGGTGCGGCGCCCGGTAGCCGCCGACCGTCTTGTTGATCTCCGTGGCGATGGAGAGGTACCGGACCCCGTCCGGAGTCTCCGCGAGCTGGCGGATGATCTTTCCGGGCGTCTCGAAGGCCTGGTGCGCGTTCCATAGCGGACAGGCCGCGCCGAACCGCGCGAACTGCAGCTTCGCCGCCGAATGTCGCTTGGTGATGTTGCCCGCCCGGTCGATCGTGGCGAAGAAGACCGGCACCCCTTTCATGCCCGGTCGCTGCAAGGTCGAAAGCCGGTGCGAGACCTGCTCGAGGCTGGCCCCGAAGCGCGCGGCCAGCAGCTCAAGGTCATGCCGCAGCTCCTTCGCGGAGGTCATGAAGACCTGATAAGGCAGGATCAGGGCCCCGGCGAAATAATTCTGCAGGCCGATCTTGCAAATCTCCGCCGCCTCGGTGGTGCGGAAGTCGGCATTGGTGATGACTCGCTGGATCGCCTCCTGCTGTTCGAGCGCGGCGATCTGGTAGGCCATCTGGAACGTGCGCGTGGCGGGCGGCGAATAGGAGTTGAGGAACAGCACGCGTGCCTGCGGGTCGAAACGCCTCAGGAAGTCGTCGCCTGGCGGCGCCCGCATGATCCGCACGCCATGCGTCTTTTCCAGATATTCGGCGATCGCCGCTTCCGCGTTCCGTTCCGGCAGGCCGAGCTGTCCGGCCAGCTGTTCGGCAGCCACGTCGAGGTCGTGGATGTAGTTGTCGACGAAGTGGAAGAAGTCGCGGACTTCCTCGAAGGCCGTCGGCTCGGTGAGCACGCTGGACCGGCCGAGCTGGTTGTCGAAACTCGCCAACTGTTCGCTGGTGCGCCGGTAGGCCTGGTGGCAAGCCAGCAGCGAGTGGGCGAAGCCCGGCGCGTTCTGCACCACCAGCTTCAGTTCCTGCAAGCTGGGCGAATAACCGCCGAAGATGGGATCCGCGAGCGTTTCCACAAGCGCGGAAAGCAGACGGTCGTCATCGCCCGATGCGAGCGAACTGATATCCACCTGGAACTTTTCCGCCAGCGCCAGCAGCACGGCGGCGGACACGGGCCGCTGGTTGTTTTCTATCTGATTGAGATAGCTGGTGGAAATGCCGAGACGCTCGGCGAACGCCGCCTGCGTGAACCGGTTGGCCTCGCGCAGGTCGCGCACCTTTCGGCCGATGAAGAGCTTGCCGTAGGACATTTGCAATTTCGCAATTTGCTATTCGCAATTATTAAGCCTCCACCTATGCACAATTTCAAGTCTATAAATTTTTCAGCGTCTGCATATGCAGGGGAGAATTCATTTTCTTCTCCCGTCATGGAGCGCAAATGATCCTCTATGAATCCGTACTGGGACCCCGCAGCCGCTCGGCGCTGGCACAGGCAGGTCTCATCATTGGCGGTTCGCTGCTGCTGGCGGTGTCCGCCAGGATTTCCGTTCCGTTCTTCCCCGTTCCGATGTCCATGCAGACCCTGGCGGTGATTGCGCTTGGCATGTTCCTGGGGCCGGTGCGCGGTGCGGCCGCCGTTCTCGCCTATCTGGCAGAGGGTGCCGCTGGCCTTCCGGTCTTCGCGGGCGCGCCCCAGCAGGGCCTGGGACTCGCCTATATGGCCGGTCCCACGGGCGGTTTCCTCGTGGGCTTCGTGCTTCAGGCCCTCGTTGCCGGTGCGCTGTTCCGCCTTGGTGCCGGACGCAGCGTCCTCACTGCCGTTCTGGCGGGGCTTGTGGCGGGTGCGGCGGTTTATCCCACCGGCCTTCTTTGGCTCGGTTTCGTGATCGGCTTTGACAAACCGCTGTTGGCTATGGGCCTGTTTCCCTTTATTCCGGGTGACATCATGAAGGCGGCGCTGGCCGCCCTGCTCTTCGTGGCAGGAAGCCGCGTCCGCGCCGAACGGGAGGAGAATTGATGCGGGCCGTTCTGGAACAACTGGAGGAGCGCCGCAAGCAGGCGCGCCTTGGCGGCGGCCAGCGCCGCATCGATGCGCAGCACGCGAAAGGCAAGCTTACTGCCCGCGAGCGCATCGAGGTGCTGCTCGACGAAGGCTCTTTTGAAGAATTCGACATGTTCGTCACGCACCGCGCGACGGACTTCGGCATGGCCGAACAGAAGATCGCCGGCGATGGCGTGGTGACCGGCTGGGGCACCATCAACGGCCGCCAGGTCTATGTCTTCAGCCAGGATTTCACCGTCCTCGGCGGTTCGCTGTCCGAGACCCATGCCCAGAAGATCTGCAAGATCATGGACATGGCCATGAAGAACGGCGCGCCCGTCATCGGCCTCAACGACTCCGGCGGCGCCCGCATCCAGGAGGGTGTGGCCTCGCTCGCGGGCTATGCCGAGGTCTTCAAGCGCAACGTGGACGCCTCTGGCGTCATCCCGCAGATTTCGGTCATCATGGGCCCCTGCGCCGGCGGTGCGGTCTATTCCCCGGCCATGACCGATTTCATTTTCATGGTGCGCGACTCCTCCTACATGTTCGTCACCGGCCCCGACGTGGTGAAGACCGTCACCAACGAGATCGTCACGGCCGAGGAGCTGGGCGGCGCGACCACGCATACCAAGAAATCCTCCGTCGCCGACGGCGCCTATGACAATGACATAGAGGCACTCGAAGGCGTCCGCCGCCTGTTCGACTTCCTGCCGCTCAACAACCGGGCGCAGCCGCCGGTCCGGCCCTTCTACGACGATCCGTCCCGCGTCGAGATGGCGCTTGACACGCTCGTCTCGGACAGCCCGACCAAGCCTTACGACATGAAGGAGTTGATCAACGCGCTGGCCGATGAGGGCGACTTCTTCGAGATCCAGGAAGCCTTCGCCAGGAACATCATCACCGGCTTCATCCGCATGGAAGGCCAGACGGTGGGCGTGGTTGCCAACCAGCCGATGGTTCTCGCCGGCTGCCTGGACATCGACGCCTCCCGCAAGGCGGCCCGCTTCGTCCGCTTCTGCGACGCCTTCAACATTCCGATCCTGACGCTGGTGGACGTGCCGGGCTTCCTGCCGGGCACTGCGCAGGAGTATGGCGGCGTCATCAAGCATGGCGCCAAGCTTCTCTTCGCCTACAGCCAGGCCACGGTACCGATGGTGACCCTGATCACCCGCAAGGCCTATGGCGGCGCCTATGATGTCATGGGTTCCAAGCACATCGGCGCGGACATCAACTACGCCTGGCCGACCGCCGAGATCGCCGTGATGGGCGCCAAGGGTGCGGCGGAGATCCTTTATCGCTCCGAGTTGGGCGATCCCGAGAAGATCGCCCGCCGCACGGCCGAATATGAGGAGCGGTTCGCCAACCCGTTCAAGGCTGCGGAGCGTGGTTTCATCGATGAGGTGATCATGCCGCACTCGTCGCGCCGCCGCATCGCCCGCGCCTTCGCCGCCCTGCGCAACAAGCGGGTTGAAAGCCCGTGGAAGAAGCACGACACGATCCCGCTATAGGCTGAACGATGTTCAAGAGGATCCTCATTGCCAACCGCGGTGAAATCGCCTGCCGCGTCATCAAGACAGCCAGGAAGCTCGGCATCGCGACCGTCGCCGTCTATTCCGACGCCGACCGCGACGCCCTCCATGTCCGCATGGCTGACGAGGCCGTCCACATCGGCCCGCCGCCTGCCAACCAGTCCTACATCGTGATCGACAAGATCCTCGATGCGATCCGCCAGACCGGCGCGGACGCCGTCCATCCGGGCTACGGCTTTCTCTCGGAGAACCCGCTCTTCGCGGATGCGCTGCGCGCCGAGAACGTGACCTTCATCGGTCCGCCCCCGTCGGCCATCGAGGCCATGGGCGACAAGATCACCTCGAAGAAGCTCGCGGCCGAGGCCGGCGTCAACACCGTTCCCGGCCACATGGGCCTGATCGAGGACGCCGACCACGCCGTGGCGATCGCTCGTTCCATCGGCTATCCGGTGATGATCAAGGCCTCCGCCGGCGGTGGCGGCAAGGGCATGCGTATTGCCTGGAACGACGAGGAGGCCCGCGAAGGCTTCCAGCTCTCGCGCAACGAGGCGAAGTCCTCCTTCGGCGACGACCGCATCTTCATCGAGAAATTCGTCACCCAGCCGCGCCACATCGAGATCCAGGTCCTGGGCGACCTGCACGGCAACGTGATCTATCTCGGCGAGCGCGAGTGCTCGATCCAGCGCCGCAACCAGAAGATCATCGAGGAGGCCCCGTCTCCGTTCCTGGATGAGGCTACCCGCCGGGCCATGGGCGAGCAGGCGGTGGCCCTTGCCAGGGCCGTGGGCTACGCTTCCGCCGGCACGGTCGAGTTCATCGTCGATGGCGACCGCAACTTCTACTTCCTCGAGATGAACACCCGCCTGCAGGTCGAGCATCCGGTGACGGAGCTGATTACGGGCCTCGACCTCGTCGAGGAGATGATCCGCATCGCCGCCGGCGAGCCGCTGCGCATCCGCCAGGAGGACGTGAAGCTCAACGGCTGGGCCATCGAGAGCCGTCTATATGCGGAGGATCCGTACCGCAACTTCCTGCCCTCCATCGGCCGTCTGCGCCGCTACCGGCCGCCGGTGGAAGGCCAGCATGCGGATGGTGCCATCGTCCGCAACGACACGGGTGTCTTCGAGGGCGGCGAGATCTCGATGTACTACGACCCGATGATCGCCAAGCTCTGCACCTGGGGCCCGGATCGCCTCTCCGCGATCGAGGCCATGTCGCGCGCGCTGGACGATTTCGAGGTCGAGGGCATCGGCCACAACCTGCCGTTCCTGGCCGCCGTCATGCGTCAGGATCGCTTCCGGGAGGGTCGGCTCACGACCGCCTACATCGCCGAGGAATTCCCCGAGGGCTTCAAGGGTGTGGCGCCCGGTCCCGAGGAGGTACGCAAGCTCGCGGCGGTGGCCGCGGTCATGCACATCCGCTCGGAAAGGCGGGCCGTACAGATCTCCGGCGCCCTCGCCAACCACGCCCGCCGCGTGGCGGACGAATGGGTCGTCACCCTCGCGGGCCATGAGCTGCCCGTGAAGGTCGAGGATGCCGGCGAGGACACGATGAACGTTTCCTTCGCGGATGGCGTTGTGACCGTAGCCAGCGACTGGCTGCCCGGCCGCACCCATGCCGTCTTCACGGTCGGCGGCGAGCGCATGGGCGTGAAGACGGGCACCAACGGCTCGGGTTCCGGCTGGCGCCTGCGCTGGCGAGGCATTGACGTGGTCGCCCGGGTGCGCAGCCCGCGCGTCGCCGAGCTTGCCCGCCTGATGCCGGAAAAGCTGCCGCCGGACACCTCGAAGATGCTTCTGTGTCCGATGCCGGGCGTCATTACGTCGATTGCCGTGAAGGTCGGCGACACTGTGGAGGAGGGACAGGTTCTCTGCACCGTGGAAGCGATGAAGATGGAAAATGTGCTTCGCGCCGAGCGTCGCGGGGTCGTGAAGCTCATCAGCGCCGAACCGGGAAAGAGCCTGGCCGTGGACGAACTGATCATGGAGTTCGAGTGATATGAAAGTCCTTGTTCCCGTGAAGCGGGTTATAGATTCGAATGTGAAGCCGCGTGTGAAGGCGGATGGGTCTGGTGTTGATCTTGCCAACATCAAGATGGCGATGAACCCGTTCGACGAGATCGCGGT
>Ga0207747_1001108_pt1 | contig 21548 bp, 19 predicted proteins | sample HigsolmetaGSP11D_FD_184839 | JGI IMG/M metagenome (GOLD analysis project Ga0207747, IMG submission 184839) | High solid enriched microbial communities from the Joint BioEnergy Institute, USA - SP1-1-D (SPAdes) | ecosystem: Engineered > Bioreactor > SSF (Solid state fermentation) > Aerobic >...
TGATCCTGCTTGGCAAGCTGCTCGAAGCGCTGGCCAAGGGGCGCACCTCGGAGGCGATCAAGTCGCTGATGAAGCTGCAGGCGAAGACGGCGCTGGTCGTCCGCGACGGAGTCGAGCAGCTCATCCCCGTGGAGCAGGTGGCGATCGGAGATACGGTCATCATCAAGCCTGGTGAGAAGGTGCCGGTGGATGGCGTTGTGCTCGACGGACGATCATCCGTTGATGAATCGATGCTGACCGGCGAGAGCATCCCCGTGGATAAGCAGGCTGGCGATCAGGTCTATGGCGCGACGGTGAACCGGAATGGGCTGCTGCGCATCAGAGCCTCCAGGATCGGCAAGGACACGGCGCTTGCCCGGATCATCCGCATCGTGGAGGAGGCGCAGGGCTCGAAGGCGCCGATCCAGCGCGTGGCGGACCGGATCTCGGGCGTGTTCGTGCCGATCGTGGTCGGGCTGGCGGCCATTACGTTCCTGCTCTGGATCGCGGCACTCGAGCCAGGCAACTTCGCCGGCGCGCTGGAGAAGGCGATCGCCGTGCTGGTGATCGCATGCCCGTGCGCGCTTGGCCTGGCGACGCCGACCTCGATCATGGCAGGCTCCGGTCGCGCGGCGGAGTACGGCATCCTGTTCAAGGGCGGCGAGCACCTGGAGCAGACGCATCGCATCGACACGATCATCCTCGACAAGACGGGGACGATCACCCAGGGCAAGCCGCAGCTGACGGATGTGTACATCGCCGATCCTTTCGCCGAGGAGGAAGTGTTGGCGCTCGCCGGCGCAGCCGAGGCGAGTTCGGAGCATCCGCTGGCCGAGGCGATCGTGAGCGGCGTAAGGAGCCGCGGCATCGCGGTAGAGCGAGCCGGACAGTTCGAAGCGCTCCCCGGCTACGGGGTGAGGGCGATTGCGGCCGGACGGGAGGTGCTCGTCGGGACGCGGAAGCTGCTCGCCAAGCGGGGCATCGACTATGGAGACGCGGAGGCGAGATTGGAGCAGATGGAGCAACAGGGCAAGACCGCCATGCTGATCGCTGTTGACGGGCGCTGCGCGGGCGTGCTGGCCGTTGCTGACACGGTCAAGGAATCGTCGCGCGAAGCGGTGGAGAGGCTGCAGCGGCTTGGCCTCGAGGTGGTGATGATCACCGGAGACAACGAGCGTACGGCCCAGGCGATCGCACGGCAGGTCGGCATCCGGCGGGTGCTGGCGCAGGTGCTGCCCGAGGGCAAGTCAGCCGAGATTCGCCGCCTGCAGGACCAGGGCAAGCGCGTGGCGATGGTCGGTGACGGCATCAACGATGCGCCGGCGCTCGCGCAGGCCGATATCGGGATGGCCATCGGCACAGGCACGGATATCGCGATGGAGGCGGCCGATGTGACGCTGATGCGCGGCGAGCTGACCGCGATCAGCGACGCGATCGAGATGAGCAGGCGAACGATGCGCAATATCCGGCAGAATCTGTTCTGGGCGCTGGCCTATAACTCGCTCGGCATCCCGATCGCTGCTGCCGGATTTCTCGCGCCATGGCTGGCTGGCGCGGCGATGGCGCTCAGCTCCGTCTCCGTCGTGCTGAATGCGCTGCGCCTGCAGCGTCTGAGGCTGTAGCTGACAGGGGGCCGCGCGTTCGCCATCCTCCTGCGGCCATGAAGAAGCGGCAAGCCGTTGCTCAGTCCGAGCAGGCTTGCCGCTTCTTGCGGCATCATGTTATGGCGCGTATCGCTCTTGACGGTTCATTCCGCCGTCAAGCCTAAGGCCCGACTCATTCGTCGCGCAGATCGACGACCTGCGCATCTCTGCTGCCGATCAGCCTGGAGGTGGAGAAGATACGGCGGATCGGCACGACGATCAGCGCGGCTGCCAGAGCCTTCAGGGTATCGCCGAAGATATATGGATAGAAACCAAGTGCCAGCGCTTCAGGCAAAGTCTTGGACAGTTTGTGGGCGAGCCAGGGGACTCCCGTCAGGTAAACGGTCAGCGAACACAACCATATGGCCAGGAACACCTTCACATATGTCCAGGGTCCGCTTCCCTTGATTCGGCTGACGAACAGGCCCGTCAGCAAGGCGCTGACCGGGAACATCCAGATGAAGCCGCCAGTTGGGCCGAGGATGAATGCCAGACCTTGCTGCCCATGCATGAGGGGCAGTCCGAGAGCTGTCAGGAATACGACAAGGAATATGCTGAGGAAACCGAAGATCGGCCCGAGAAACGCACCCGCCAGCATCGGTCCCATATTCTCCAACGTGATCGGAACTGGCGTAAAGCCCAGGTGGATATTGACGAAACTCATGACGACCATCAAAGCCGCAAACAAGGCGCTGAATACGATGCCGCGAATCAGATCGACCGGTTGGTTTATCTGTTTCATGGTATTCTCTCCTTTAGCCAGTCTTCCTATCCTGAGATTGATAGAGTAATATAATAACATGGTAAAGATACAGGAATACTATATGGCGTGTCAACATCAAAAATTGGATATCTATTCCATCCGTCTGGAGGAGTTCCCATGGAACGACCGATAGCGCTGGCCTTGCATGACGTGACGGTCGCTTACGATCTGGGCGGCGAGGTGAGGCGCGTCCTGCAGCGGATCGATCTGGAGATCGCCGTTGGTGAGACGATCGCTGTACTCGGCGGCAACGGCAGCGGCAAGAGCACCCTGTTGCAGGTCATCGCCGGGCTGACCGGGCTGTCGCGCGGTTCGGTCCAAAGGCAGGAAGAAGTCTCGGTCGTTCCGATCGTCTTTCAGAACCCGGATGCCCAGATCGTAGGCGAGACGGTATACGAGGACATCTGTTTCGGCCTGGAGAATCTGGCGGTTCCCCCGGATCAGATGAAGGTTCGGGCCAGGGAAGCCCTTGCTTCGGTTGGGCTCAGCGGCTATGAGGATGTGCCGATCGTTCAGCTGTCGGGCGGGCAGAAGCAGCTCGTCTGCATCGCGTCAGCGATTGCGATGCGGACGCCGCTCATCGTCTTCGATGAGCCGACGGCCATGCTGGATCCGGACTCCAGATCGCGTGTGCTGCAGATCCTGGAGCAACTGAAGCATCAGGGCCAAACCGTTGTCTGGGCGACACAATCCCTGGATGAAGTCGGCTATGCGGATCGCGTCGTCGTTCTGCGTGGCGGAGAGCTTTCCTATGTTGGTTCGCCGACGGATTTTTTTTATGGCGCCCATCCTCCTTGCATCGAGCTTGGTTTCCGTATCCCTTATGCGATCTCGCTCATTCATGAGCTGCAGGCGCGAGGACTGCTGACGGACATCAGACCGGTGCGTGTGGATGAGTGCCTGGAAGCGGTGAGACGCTTATGTCCCTGATATTGCGCGATGTGGCTGTGGCGGATCGGCAAGGCAGGCTCATCCTGCAGGATGTCCATGCCACGATCCCGGACGCATCGGTCACCTTGATCATTGGCCGCAATGGAGCCGGCAAATCAACCTTGCTGGACGCGATGTCGGGACTGGTCCCACTGTGCAGGGGAGCCATCCACTATGATGATCTGTCTCTCTGGCAGGAGGACAGGCTGAACAAGGATGTGATTCGCAGCATCGGCAATGTATTTCAGCATCCGGAGCAGCAGCTGTTCGCCGCTACTGTCGAGCGCGAGGTGGCGTATTCGCTCCGCTATCTGGGATTGCCGAAGGATGAAGTGGAGAGACGCACGGTGACTTCGCTTGAGCGCATGCGGCTTCCGGAGAGGCTTCGCCAGGAGACGCCGCATCTGCTTAGCGGAGGACAGAAGCGTCGGGTCGCTCTGGCTTCGACGATCGCCATCCAGCCTGGATGGCTGCTGTTGGATGAGCCGACAGCCGGACTCGATGCGGACGGGATTGCTGCGCTGCTGGAATTTATCGAGCTGGCGCGGAGCCTGGGGGGCAGCATCGTCATCGCCACGCACGATCTGGAGACGCTGCTTCCGCACGCTGACCATATCGTCGTCTTGCATGCCGGCAGGGTGGCCGCGCAGATCAGGCGCGATGAGATGCCTCATCTGGCGGATATCCTTGAGCAGGCGGGTCTGGCCGTGCCGGCGTCGCTCAAGCTGACGGATATGGTGCGTCGCTCAGGGGTGCGGCTGGACAGCTCCTGTCCGAGCCCGCGAGAGCTTGCCGACGCCATCGTCCGTGCATATGACATGAATACCAGGCGTGACCCGACGCCGGTATTCCGCTCCCGACAGACTTCGTCAAGCGAAGCGCTGGCCCGGCCAGGACCGGAATGGCCGTCACAGGCCTTTCAGCCGGACAGGGTTACGGGGGAAGCGTCGCCGATGCCGTCTTTCCTGGTTCGGCTCGATCCGAGAGCCAAGTGGCTGTTTTACATGCTGCTGTCCGTTGGCATCCTGATTCAGAAGCATGGGGCAGGGCTTGCAGCTGGGCTGATGGTGGCGGGCATGCTGGTCTGGTATGCGCGCGTGTCCTGGAGGCCCATGGTCAAGCTGTCGATTCCGTTGCTGGTGTTGCTGGTGGCCTCCGTGCTTGTTTCAGCGTTTTTTGGGTCGGGAAGCGGTTTTCGATGGCAACTGTCTTCCTCCTGGCGTACGGTGTTTGAGCTGCTCAAGATCTGGGTCGTGTCGCTGCTGGGCCTGACTCTTGCCATGACCACCAGCCAGCTGATGATGAAGCAGGCGATCGAACGGAGTCTCGGATTCCTGCAACGTCTGCGCCTGCCGGTGGGCGCGATTGCGCTTGGCGCGTCGCTTGTATTGAGGTTTATCCCCGTGTTGGCCCAGGAGTATCGCCGCTTCAGCAAGATTGTCAAAGCGCGAAGCAAGGATCGTTTACACAGGGAAGGCATCGGGCTCAAACAGCTGCCGCCGATGCTGATCCCGCTCATTCTGTCGTTGTTTCAGCTAGCCTCGGATCTGACGATCGCGATGCAGGCGCGTGGCTTGCGAAGCTTTCGCGCAGCTCGAACCTCCTGTTACCAGCTCAGGATGACGAGTGCCGATTGGACGGTTGTGGTACTCGGATTATTGCTTTTCGCCTTGTTCCTGTGGGCGGATGTGGTTCTGTTTTGACAATGGATGTCGGTTCGGACATACTAGGAGTAGAATGTGGCAGGGGAGAATGATAAATGATGAAACTGTCTGAGAATCAGAAGCTGGTCTTTATCGGGGATTCGATCACGGATACCGGACGTGCGAGGCCAATCGGCGAGAAGCCGTTCGGCGGGCTGGGCAATGGATACGTCAGCCTGGTTGATGCTCTGCTGAGCGCGGTCTATCCTCAGCTTCGTATCCGTGTGGTGAATGTGGGCATCAGCGGCAATCGCGTACGGGATCTGGCGGAGAGATGGCAGTCGGATGTGCTGGACCAGAAGCCGGACTGGCTGTCCATCATGATCGGCACCAATGATGTGTGGCGGCAATTTGACAGCCCTGCGATCACGGAATCGCACGTCTATGAACAGGAGTACGCGGAGACTTACAACAGGCTGCTCGAACAGACGAGGCCGCAGCTGCAAGGGCTGGTGCTCATGACGCCGTTCTATCTGAGCCTGGATATGAACGACCCGATGCGCAAGCGCATGGATGAGTACGGTCGGATTGTCCGGGAGCTCGCAGCCAAGCATGACGCGATATTCGTGGATACCCAGGCAGCTTACGACCAGTTGATGCAGCATGTTCATTCGTATGAATTGTCCGGTGACCGCATCCATCCGAATACTGCCGGGCATATGGTGCTGGCCAAAGCGTTCCTTGATGCGGTCGGTTTCTCGTGGGACGGGCGATAATCTCGTCCAGGCAGTCAAGCACGATTCATCATAAACCAGTCAAGAATGGAGAGATCATGGATGGAGAAGATTACAAGCGTTGAACAGTACAGGCAGATTATCCAGTCCGAGCAGCCGACGGTGATCAAGTATTATGCGACCTGGTGCCCGGATTGCAAAAATCTGGACCGATTCATCGATGATATTATTGCTGAGCACCGGGACAAGCAATGGTACTCGATAGACGCGGAAGAGCTGCAGTCGGTCGCGGAAGAGAATGATGTGCGCGGCATTCCGAGTTTGCTGGTGTACAGGAATGGCGAGAAAATCGCGCATCTGCACAGCAAGTACGCCAAGACCCCGGAGCAGGTTCGGGAGTATCTGGCTTCAATCGGTCAATAATTGGGTGGAGGATCAAGCGCGGACTGCCCTGACATGGGCTTCGGTCCGCGCTTTCTTTATTTATGAATGGAGTAGGTGCATGATCCCCGTGTTTCAGGAACACCTCTGGTGGTCGACTCCCCCGCCCTCGCCTCCCTCCAGTGATTATCCCCACGAATCAGGCCGTAGTCGATAGTGTTCCCCCCCACTCCCTCTGATGATTATCCCATTGTCTCAGGAAGAGCCTGTTCTCCCGATTACGTTGCGATTCCTCTTCTTGTTGCTGCTCTACTACCGAACAGACCGATTCCTCTGTGAAGTGCCTGATTATTTCGTTTGTAGCTCCTGTTCTCTCAAATTTACTCATCAACATCTGGATAATTTACATTTATTATTGAAACAGGAACATTTGTTTGGTATCATTTATTCAGAACATACGTTCGTAAATGGAGTGATTGGATGATGGCTGAGTTCATGGATTTCGACGAATTTACCGCGCGTTTTTCTACAGAGGAAGCTTGTGAGGAGGCGTTGTTCGCAGTTCGTTGGCCGAATGGGTTCCGTTGTCCAAGATGCAACTGCAGTCGGGCGTATCCGATTCGTTCGCGCAAGTTGTACCAGTGCGCCGACTGCCATTACCAGGCTTCCTTGATTGCCGGAACGGTGTTTGAACATTCTAGAACGCCTCTTTCCAAATGGTTCATCGCGATCTACATGATGTCACGTGCAACCGGCATTAGCGCAGTCGCTCTGCAGAAAATATTGAAAGTAACGTACAAGACAGCCTGGACGATGCTGATGAAGCTACGCTGTGCGATGGGACGCAAGGAGGATGCCGATATCTTGGGGGGCATGGTGAAGTTGAATCCCGTAGTGTACGGAGCCAAGATCAAATCAGCCCTGAACTATTGTGACCCGGGTGAGCATCCCGTCATGCTTTGCGCAGAAACGTCCGAAGAGGGGGTTCCTGAGAAGATCAAGATCAAATGTGTACCTGATGATTATTTGGATCGTTATCGTTATGTATTGCGCAATCAGGCATACCGATATTTCCAATCGCGATATGTGGAGCCGGAGTCCAGCGTGGAGGTATTCTCCATGTCCAGGCGGCGGTATTTTATGGAGTTATCTGTAATCGTCAAGCAGGCGGAGAAATGGGTTTATTCAACGTTTATCGCGATAGGTCGCAAGCATCTGCAGAAGTATCTGGACGAGTATTGCTTCCGATTCAATACGGAGGTTGAGTACAGGACGATCATGTGCCAAAAGTACAATTTTATGCGAAGCTATCGTACAAGGTTTGCTTCTGATCGAGCCTTTGCATGGTGGTCGAGTCACGTGACTCCCTGGCCAGCTGATGTGGCAAGCTTCAGGCTTTTCGAGTCGATCTTGACGGTTGCAGTTTCCGTGCCAGCGATGACCTACAGGACGATCGTTCAGAATCCTCGAGAAGTCGGGCTTAAACTGCACAGGTTCCCGGCTGCATGAAGATTTGCGTGCACCGGGGTCCTGCTCGAGGTCTCACCGCTGTTTCAAGGGGGAGCGGCATGTTTGGCAGTTGAATCCAAAAGGCATCAAGTGACAGTCTCGATTCATCCGTTTACCATCATCATAGAGAACGGACTAATCAAGTTTGGACAAAACCTGAATGAATGGGATAACAAATCGAAGCTTACGTGAGGAGATATTTCCACGGTACATACCTGAAGTGTTGGAATAATGGTCGAATGTGAAGAAAGGTATATGCTTCGGTCATTCTGAGTGATTGGGATAATGGAGCGATGAGGGGAGCGTGATACAAGACGGTTCGTAACCTGAGCATTGGGGATAATGATTCGATGGGAAAGGAAGGGGTACATGCCACGAACAACCTGAGCGAATGGGATAATGAATGGATAGGGAGAAAGTGATACACAGGACATTCGGTAACCTGAACATCGGGGATAATGATTCGATGGAGGAGAAGTGGGGGACAAACGCCTGTCAACCTGAGAGATTGGGATAATGAGCAGATGGTGCAGAAGGGGAATGAAGGGTTATAACAAGGTGTCTGGGACAAGTGGAGAGTACGTGCGGAGAGGGAGTGAAGCGAGTATAGCAAACTACTTTTTCGGGCATGATAGAGATATAGATTGATAGGTTCATCTGCAGAACGTGGACGTGTCAGTAATGGGGGTGTGATGATGGGTGTCAGAAAATGGAGCGACATGAAATGGCTGATCGGAATTCTCTGCCTGGCCGGCGCTATTGCGAGTTCATCGGCGATCTCGTATGCATCGGCCGCCAGCGAGGGATATGAGTCAAACGACAATCGTTCTGAGGGCAGTGATCCGTCTGGTCATCATTCTGACATTTATGAAGATCTGATCTGGTTGATTCACAGAATGGATGAAATAGGAAATCCGGATATGTCTCTTACCGTACTGGGATATGGACAGATCAGGCTGGGTGATGAAAGCCCTGCATCCGTTATGCGATCCTTGCTGACGGGATTCGATGGGGCGGAGTATACCACGGCAGGCGATACCGAGATTGGTTCTGTCACGCTGAGCGATCGGACGATGCTGTCGGCTACCGTACAGAAGTATTCGCACGCAGAAGCTTTGGTCGCGATCAAACTCGTTTCTTCACAGCTCGAGAGATTGACCGACTATCAAAAATGGTTTGCCAGGATGACAGAATCGGGGACCGGCCTGTCATGGAGGTTGAATGTGCAGTCGACGTTTAAGGGACAAGGCAGTGAGGGGTTCAGTCCGGAACAGGGATGGAGAGCCTACAGTTCGGGAGAGGAGACGGATGGGACTGGTTCAGATCAAGATCGGGGAGCGTCGGGCTTGAAGCAGAGCGGAGAGGGTTTTCGTCCAGAGCGGGTCTGGGAGGCGTTGGAGGCACATGGAGCGATCATCGTCCATGATGGGGAATATCGTGACGCCGGCTCGGTCAGCAGGACTTTCCATGTGCCATATCTTTCGAGTGCAACAAGAGTTCGCGACCAGCTCGTCAACCTCCAGGCCGCCGTCCATCAATCGACGATGGACGGTTCCTATCGGGTGACCCTGGGGACGCCGCTGATCACAGTGGAGTATTGATGTGACATCGGTGCCTGTTGATGGACCCTCATACGCGAGTCGACCAGAACCTTGAGATAAGGGCGGACGGATGCGGCGGAGGAAGTGTGGAGAGAGTGCCAATCGTCAGAATTGGTGATCGACCTCATCTGGCGTCATTGATATAATGACCATATAGATTGGGCAGAGCAGAGGTGAGCAGGTTGTCCAGTTTGCAAGGCAAGCATATCGCGGTCACCGGCGCCAGAAAGGGAGATGAGATCAGCAAGCTGATCGAAAATCTCGGCGGCATTCCATACATAAGACCGACACAGGGCACCGTGATCCTGGATGAATCTCAGGTAGGGCCGGATATCGAGCGATTGCTGGAGGAAGGAACGGATTGGCTGATCCTCACGACCGGGATCGGCACACAAACCTTGTTGGATATGGCAGAACGCCTTGGTCATCGCGAGCGATTGATCGACTTGATGCGTAAGACCAGGATTGCAGCGAGGGGCTACAAGACGAGAAATGTCCTGAGAAGCATCGGTCTGACCCCAAGCATCTCGGATGAAGACGGGACGGTGCGCGGCCTGATCGAGAAATTTGAGTCTGCGAATCTCTCGCTTCGAGGTGATCGCGTTGCGCTGCAGTTATATGGGGAACGATCGCCCAGGTTTGAAAAATGGTTGAAGGAACAAGGCGCCGATTATTTCGAGATTATGCCCTATCTGCATGTGGCTCCGCCTGAACATGAGATGAAGGCCTTCATCGAGGAAATGCTGGCAGGGAAATATGATGCGGTCGCGTTTACCAGCGCCTTGCAGGTGCATTACCTGTTTGAAGCGGCGAGAAGGCGTGGCGCAGATCAGGGCCTGGTCGATCTGTTCGCAGACCGGACGTTGGCAGTGGCGGTTGGCATCGTGACGGCTGAAGCCCTGGAGGAAAACGGCGTGAAGCGGATCGTTCAACCGAGCAATCAGCGCATGGGCGGCATGATCGTCGAGATGGGCAATTATTTCGCAGCACAAGGTCAGGTTTAAGCGGGGGACAGAAAGAATCAAGGCACGCATGAACCGTGCAACGTCCAGCTCAAGGAGGGAAATTCCTGATGGCAGGACGAAAGCGCAGGTCTGCGTGCCTTTTTGAGTTGTCTTAAGGTGTGCCCGAACCCGTTATGCCTCTGGAGCAGCCGGCGCTGCGGCGTGCGTTGTCAGAGGCGTATGGATGCGCCAGCCATCCGCCTGCTTACGCAGTTCCATCTCGTACAGCTTGAACGTGCCTTCCAGGTCAAACGGCACGCGCAACAGGTAGCGTTGGCTGGTGTCCGTCTCGCTGATCAGGCTGATGTTCACCTGATCCCACAGCAGCTTCGTTCCTTCAATGGTGGCCGAAGCACCTACGATGCCGCCGAATTCCACGATGCCGAGCATATCGGCGACTGTCAGGGCAGCGTCGGATGTATACACATGCTCCAACATCGCCAGGACGTCATCCCTGGAGCGGATCACCTCGGACAAAGGCAGCTGTTGAGGGACTTCCGGTAGCTCCGAAGGCTCGTCAGGCGATTCGTTGTTTGATGCATTAGCCGTCTCAGCTTCGTCTTTCGGATATAGGCCAAAGTGCTCCATGACCGATAGTTGCATGCGGTAGGCCTCTGTGATCAATGAACGGGCGAATGTCTCATCTGCTTGCGTCAGCAGCCGGATATCATCCGTATCCAGCGAAGCGATCATCGCCATCATCATCCGGAGCTCGTCGATATCCGCCGGCTCGGTGATGGTGATGCGCAGCAGGAGATCATCCACTGTCCTGATCATGGCCGTCACTCGTTCTTCGTTGCGATAGGCGCGATATATGTATGTATCTGCCCATTCCTCGTATCTGGCATATTCGGTGAGTTGCCGCGCGTTCTCATCCAGCTGCTGAAGCAGATTCCACAGTTCCTCAGCAGCCAGTTGCGCATCCGCTTGCGGCGGCAGGGCCTCGATCACCGCCTCTGCCCCATTGCCCCTGGAGATCGTCATGGTGCCGGTATCAGCATGGATCGTGCTGCGATATCCCGGCGGTATGTATAGATAATATCCGATTGTCTCGTTGGTCACCGCACTGCCCTGAACCAGTAGAGAAGTGCCATCCGCTTGCCGCACCGTCACGTCCCTGGACAGCTCGGGCCCAGCCGGCACAATGGCCGCTTCCGGCTCCACCAGCTTCGTGCTCTGATCGTTGGCGAGCCAATTGGCCTGTTCCGAAGGGTTCAGCACTTCCTGTGACGGGCCGCGCTGGTCCGCCTGCGTTCCTCCATCCGCACTGTTGCTGCATCCGCCGAGCAGCAGCATGGTGCAGCAAGCTGCTACAGCCCATCTGCGCATCGTTTCGTGTCAACTCCCTGCTATTTGGTGTATGGCAGACATCATTTTTTTTTAACGTTACTAAATTACAGGAAGTTGCGCCATGTTGCAAGTTCGACACAAATTTAATGTTGCTTTAAGGTAATATTTAGCTGTTTTTAATTATCGGGACTTATACTCTCTATGTAAATCACTATGTCTTGTTGGAGGGGTAGAACAGATGAAAGCAACGCTAAAGAAAGGATTGGTCATGTGGTTGACGGCATTGCTGCTCATGCTGACGCTCGGCGTCATGCCTGCGTATGCTGCGGGCGAGCTGGATCTGTACACCAAGCATGCCAGCATCGCTGTCACCCCAGGCGAGAAAATCAGCTATTCGCTAGAAGTGATCAACAACACTTCTTCGATTCAAACGGGCAGACTCAGCGTATCCGGCTTGCCAAGCGACTGGACCTACTCCCTGCAGTCTTCCTCATACAGCATCGACCGGATCTCCGTCAAGCCGGAGAGCACGGAAACCATCACGCTGCGGGTGGAGGTACCGTATCTCGTCGACAAGGGAACCTACTCGTTTAACGTCAATGTCGACGGCATCAGCAAGCTGCCGCTGACGATCACCGTTACGGAGCAAGGCATCTACAGCACGGAACTGACGGTCGATCAGCCGAACCTGCAGGGCCACGCGAAATCGAACTTCAACTTCTCGGCCAAGCTTGAGAACCAGTCGGCCGATACGCAGAACTACGCGCTTCAGTATACGGCGGAACCGGGCTGGAGGGTCGAGTTCAAGGTCAGCGGGGACAGCGTAACCGCCGTACAGGTCGATCCGTTCGCTTCCCAGACGATCTCGATCAACGTCACGCCTCCTGACCAGGTGGAAGCCGGCACCTACAAGATCCCGATCCGCGCTGTCAATAACGACACCAGCGTGGAGACGGAGCTGGAGGTCGTCATCACCGGCTCCTACGCGCTGAAGCTCAGCACGCCAAGCGGTGTGCTCAGCGCCGACATCACGGCTGGCGGGGAAAAGAAACTCGATCTGACGGTGCAAAATACAGGTACCATCGAGCTCAAGAACATCAACCTGAGCTCGGTCAGCCCGACCAACTGGGAGGTAACCTTCGAGCCGGCCGTCATCGAAAGTTTGCCGGCAGGGGAAACGGTTAACGTGCAAGCGATCGTCAAGGCCGACAAGGCATCGATCGCAGGCGACTATGTGGCCAGCATCACCGCTCGCACAAGCGAGACCTCGGACAGCGCCGTGTTCCGCATCACCGTTGAAACGTCCATGCTGTGGGGCTTGATCGGAGTCCTGATCATCCTGGTGGTTATCGGAGGCATCTATTATTTGATCCGCAAGTACGGGAGGAGATAAGAGATGGTCGGCACGATGGAGGATCCCGTCATCACGTTAAGCGGACTCACGAAACGGTATGGCGAACTGGTCGCGGTCGACCACCTCAGCCTTACGATCAACCGCGGTGAGATATTCGGATTGCTCGGGCCGAACGGAGCAGGGAAATCCACGACGATCCTGATGATGCTCGGATTATCGGAACCGAGCGAAGGAACGGCCAATGTATGCGGGGTGAATCCGACCCGCGAGCCGATCCTCGTCAAGCGCAAGGTAGGGTATCTGGCTGACGATGTGGGCTTCTATGAAGACATGAATGCGGTGGAGAACCTGATGTTCACCGCCCGCCTCAATCTTATCCCCGATGATGAGGCGCGCAAGGAAGCGGATCGGCTGCTCGAGCAGGTGGGCCTGAGCGAAGCCAGGCACAAGAAGGTCGGGACCTATTCGCGCGGGATGCGCCAGAGGCTCGGACTGGCCGATGTGCTGATCAAGCGGCCGGAAGTGATCATTCTCGACGAGCCGACGCTTGGCCTTGACCCCGAGGGCGTCAAGGAGCTCATGCAGCTGATTCGTCGCCTGAGCAGGCAGGAGGGGATGACGGTGCTGTTGTCCTCGCACCAGTTGCATCAGGTACAGGAAGTTTGTGACCGGGTCGGGCTGTTCGTCAAGGGCAAGCTGCTCGCGCAAGGCGATGTCGGTTCGCTGGCCAAGCAGCTGTTCCCCGATGAGAAGGTCGAGATTCGCTTCCGCCTGTCGGGCTCGACGGATGAGCTGATGAACCAGATACGCGGGCTGGAGCAGACGATCGATCTGGAGTTTGACGCCAAAACAGATGAGTGGGTCATGCACTCGCACACCGACATCACGCATCTGGTCGCGGAGCTGGCGGTGAAGAACGGAGCCAGATTGCTGTCGCTGAAGCAGCATGATTATGGCCTGGACGAGATTTATCTGCGGTATTTCGAGGGAGGTGCGGCGTAATGAACAAGCGTACGTTCTGGGTGATCGTGCGCAAGGAAGTGGCCGATTACCTGCACAGCTGGCGCTTCTTCATCCTGGTCGGGATCATCATGCTGACATGCCTTGGCTCGCTGTATACCGCGCTGTCCGCCATCTCCAGCTCGGCCGCAGCGGCTGATGCGCGGATCGAGTTCCTGTTCCTGCGCCTGTTCACCGTCTCGAACGGCACTGTGCCCTCGTTCCTGTCGTTCATCACCTTCCTCGGCCCGCTGCTCGGCATAGGTCTGGGCTTCGACGCGATCAACTCCGAGCGCAACAAGGGGACGCTCAGCCGCATCCTGGCTCAGCCTGTTCCGCGCGACTATGTGATCAACGCGAAGTTCGTGGCCGCGCTGGCCGTCATCGGCACGCTGTTCCTGGCGCTGGGATTGCTGGTCATGGGCCTGGGGATCATCGTCACCGGCATCGAACTGTCATTCGAGGAATTCCTGCGGATCATCAGCTACCTGCTCATGAGTCTCGTCTATGTCGCGTTCTGGCTCAATCTGGCGATCCTGTTCTCGGTGCTGTTCAAGCAGCCTGCGACGGCTGCGCTGGCAGGCATCGCGGTATGGCTGTTCTTCAGCGTCTTCTACAACATGATCGTGGAGCTGCTCGGCAATGCGCTGGCGCCGAGTGAGGTGACGCTGGAATCCTTGCTCAACTACGAGAGCATCATGATGTTCCTGATGCGCCTGTCACCGTCCTACCTGTTCGGTGAAGTCACGACGACGCTATTGTATCCGACGGTGAATACGCTCGGATCGTCGATACTGGCCAGCCAGAATGAGATGTTCATGATCCCGGATACGCCGCTGAGCTTCCTGCAGAGCCTGCTGGTCAGCTGGCCGCAACTGACGGCGATGATCGCGGCAACTCTGATCTGCTTCGCCATCTCCTATTACATCTTCATGCGGCAGGAGATCCGGTCCAGATCGTAAGCATGTTTGAACCCATCAAAAAGGGGTATGACCGGTCGCAAGAGCGACCGGTCATACCCCTTCGCTTGTTCAGGTCAGATCCGGCATATCTGCTTCGGACAAAGCTCGCAATGGCAGATGTCCTTCAGGTAATCGATATCCTGAATCACCAGATAACCGCCGACGATATCGACGGCGCCTTCCTTCTTCAGGCTGCTCAGCATCCTGCTGACGCTCTCCCGGGCTGCGCCGATATAGTCCGCCAGATCGGTGTTGGTCAGCCGATGTCTGATCACGATGCCGTCCGGTGTCTCTTCTCCGTATGTGTTCGCCAGGCGGATCAGGGTCGAGCACAGCGCTCCCTGTTTGCCATACATGATCAGATCGCGGAACTTGGTCTGGGTCAGGCGGGAGACGAGTCCCATCCATTTCATCATGTCGATCGCCAGATCGCTGTATTGCCAGAGCAGCAGCTCCAGATCGGGCTTGTGAATGACTCCGACGACGCTGTCCTCATCGGCGATTCCGTTAAAGGCCTGAACGGAATCCTGATACGGATCCAGCTGCCCCACGATGTCCCCTTCCTGAAAGACATACAGAACGAATACCTTGCCGTCATTGGAGGTCTTGGTGACTTTGATCCGGCCTTTCTTGATGTAGTAAAGTTTGTCAGCCGGGTCGTTCTCCCAGAACAGTGGGGAGTCCTTGCTCACTTTATGGTCTATCATGATCTCTTGCAGACGTTGCATGTTGATCGGTGAGATGCAGAAATGTGCGCCAGTTTCACTGGTCTTCGTTAAGGTGTTCATAAAATTCCCTCCTGTCGAGGTTTGATGATTCAAGTATAACACAACGCATCACGGGCTCTGTGTGACATTTATCACACATATGTGAAAAAAATCACATTAGGTCATGGAATTGTAACATCTTCTGGGAGCGTTGTGAGTTCAATCACAGTAGCGACGAGACAGTTATTCCTAGAATAAAGCAGTGACAGTTATCACAAAGGAGGGTATCTCATGGATGCACGGCGCGATCAGATGGAGTCCAAAAGGAGAGAGAACGGGAACAACCAGCAGGAACATGGTCAGGACGAACCGTTGAAGGGGACGTTCGCATCGGTGCTTATGCTTGGAGCGTTCATCGCAGTGTCCTGGATTGGGGTATTTTTGCTGTTCCTGAATCGATCGTAGAAATGGCTTGGTCTATTAAATAAGTAAAGGCAGGGATAAGGAAATGCATATTCACCGTCTGGAGAAACTCTGGATCATCATCGGCACCGCCATGCTGGTCGTTTTCCTGGTTGCGATCGGCATCGGCGCATACGCCATGGGCAACCATCCGCCAGGTCATACATCCTCGATCAAGCTGGATCCCGAGAAAGTATATGAGACGCCGCCTTTTGACAACCCGGGTCTCGAAAAGATCGGCGAGAACGAGTACAACGCCTACATCGTGGCATACATCTATGGATATAATCCTGGCAATATCGAGATTCCGGTTGGCGCCACGGTTCACTTCTATGTCACCAGCGCCGATGTGGTGCACGGCTTCAACATCCCGGGCACGATCGTGAACATGATGGCCATACCGGGGGAAGTGAACGAAATGACGTACACCTTTGACGAGCCTGCAGAATATCTGCTGCTCTGTAATGAATACTGCGGCATCGGCCATGAGTACATGGCGACGACCATAACGGTGAAAGGGTGATCCAGGTGCATAAAACGACTGATTCGAAGCTGTCGCTATCCCATATATTGGTCGCCTATGCCGCGCTTACCATCGGCGGCATCTGCGGGATGCTACAGGGTCTGGTTCGCGGCGGGGTTATCGAGCTGCCGTACGGAATAGGTTACTACCAGGTGTTAACGGCGCATGGCGTACTGATGGCGCTTGTCTTTACGACATTTTTCATCATAGGCTTCCTGTATGCCGGCATGGTCCGGACGACCGGGCCGCTCCTGCCTACGGTGAACAAGATCGCCTGGGTAGGTTTCCTGATGATGACGGTCGGCACCGTGCTGGGTGTCATCATGGTGTTGCTCAACAAGGCAACCGTTCTCTACACTTTCTACGCGCCGATGAAGGCATCGCCATGGTTCTATGTGGCGTTGGTGCTGATCGTCGTCGGCAGCTGGTGCGCGCTCGTGGCGATCGTATCGCAATTCCGTTACTGGAAGAGAACGCACAAAGGCAAGATATCGCCGCTCTTCGCCTTTATGGCGGCATCGACGATGATCCTGTGGTTCATCGCCACGCTTGGGGTGGCGGCAACCGTGCTGCTGCAGTTCATCCCATGGTCCTTCGGATGGGTGGATACGATCAACGTCATGATCAGCCGGACCCTGTTCTGGTATTTCGGCCATCCGCTCGTCTACTTCTGGCTGCTGCCAACCTACGTGGTATGGTATGTCATCCTGCCGAAAATTATCGGCGGCAAGATCTTCAGTGACTCGATGGCCCGACTGGCCTTTATCCTGTTCCTGATCTTCTCGGTGCCGGTCGGTTTGCACCATCAGCTGATGGAGCCGGGCATCTCGCCGACATGGAAGTACATCCAGGTGGTGCTGACCTTCCTCGTCGTGGTTCCGTCTCTCATGACGGCCTTCGCGATGTTTGCAACCTTCGAGTCGTACGGCCGGTCGAAGGGGGCGAAGGGGCTGTTCGGCTGGATTCGCATGCTGCCTTATGGTGACGTGCGGTTCCTGGCGCCGTTTGTCGGCATGCTGCTGTTCATCCCGGCTGGTGCAGGCGGCATCATCAATGCGAGCAACCAGATGAACGCGGTCGTGCACAACACCTTGTTCGTCACCGGCCACTTCCATCTGACTGTGGCCACAACCGTTGCGTTGACATTCTTCGGCGTGACATACTGGCTGATCCCGCATCTGACAGGACGAACGTTCACCAAGAAGCTGAACCGGATGGGCATCTGGGTGACGATCATCTGGGCGATCGGCATGGGGATCATGTCGGCCGCGATGCACATCGTGGGCCTGTTCGGCGCACCGCGTCGCACGGCCTATACGACCTACAACGACCATCCGGTTGCCCTGGAATGGCTCACCTATGAACGAGTCATGGCGATCAGCGGCGTGCTGTTGTTCATCGCCATCATCCTGCTCGTCATCAGCATCGTCATGATGCTGCGGGCACCGAAGGGCGAAGAGGAGTTCCCGATCGCCGAGGTGAACGCGGCAGCTGGCCAGACTCCTGCCGTTCTCGACAAATGGTGGATCTGGATCATCATCCTCGCCGTGCTCATCGTCTTCGCTTACACGATGCCGTTCATCGATCTGATCAACTCCGGCCCTGGATCGAAGGGTTGGGTGACCTGGTAACGGTAACCCCAAGGACACCGGTCAAGCACTTGCTATAGATCAAATGGAATGGCCATGCATCCCTCCAGGTGAGGAACGCATGGCCCTTTTTTTGGCTTCGGTCAGCCGAATCGGCCGGAAGAGGCCCTCTCGCGATCAACCGCGCACATCGGTGATGTCGAAGTACGGCCAGCCCGTGCCGATCCACCAGGCGCAGGCGAAGGAGCCGATCAGCACGGCGATGTACAGCGCATCGCGCCATGAATAACCAATTATATAATAGTAGGTTCTCTCCCGATTCAAGACGAAGCGCTTGGCCTCCATGGCAACGGCGATGCGCTGGGCGCGCCGGATGCTCTGGGCAAGCAGCGGGATGGCGTAGAAGCGCAGCTTCCTGTAAACCGCGCCGGGTCCGCGGCCGCTGAGCCCACCGCGAACCCTGGCCGCCTGGCGAAGCGTCTGGAATTCCTCGAACATGATCGGGATGAGGCGGATCGCAGCCATGAAGCTGTAGGAGAATCGCGGCGGCAGCTTCAGCTGCTGCATCAGCGAATAGAACAGTCGCACCGGCCCCGTCGTCAGGGCGAACAGGAGGCCGAGCGCCGCGTAATTCAGGGCGCGGAAGCCGATGTGCAAGCCGCGGTAGAAGCTCTCTTCGGTGATATGCAACAGGCCCCATCTCACCCAGGTCGTCTCGCCCTCGCCGAAGAACATCATCGCCGTGGAGGAGGAGATGAAGATCAGCAGGAAAGGGGAGGCGTAGAGCAGGAGCCTCCTGTACGGATGCCCGGAATAGGCGAACAACAGGAACAGGTTCGCCCAGGTGAGATTGATCAGGACGTTGATGTTATGAATGAACAGGATCGCGATGAAATAGAGCAGGAAAGCGAGCAGCTTGACGGATGGATTCACCCGATGCAGCCAGGTCTCCCTGTGCTCAAAGTTCATAGGCGCACCTTCTCTCTGGTGGCATCAGACATGGCTTCTGAACGGGTCCCGCCGATCGTGCCGGGCGGATCGCACCAGACCGCATCTTCAGCGGTTATGATGTCCTGTTCCCCTGATCCAACGGCAGCAGGTCGTCCCAGGTAATGCTCCGGATCCTCGTACTGAACGACGCGGCCGTCTCTGACCTGCCATACCTGGGTGGCGAAATGACGCACGATGTTCAGGTCATGGGTGACCATGACGATGGCGCCTCCGCCTCGCCGCCAGATCTCCAGCTTCTTCAGGATAGCGAAGGTATTCTGCGCATCCTGGCCGAAGGTCGGCTCATCGAGCAGGAGGATCGGCTGCTCCTTCACGACCGCACTGGCTACGCTCAATCTGCGCTTCTGCCCCATCGACAGCTGGTACGGGTGCTGATCCCGCTGGTCGGTCAGGGCGAACTGCTGCAGCAGATCGTCCACCTTGCGCCGGATCTCGTCCGGGGCTGATCCGCTCAGCCGCAGCGTATACGCAATCTCATCCCATACGCGGTTCGTCACGAACTGGAATTCCGGATTCTGAAAGACGTACGCCAGCAGATCGGACAGATCGCGGATCGATTCGGCGGGTTGCCCCAGGATCCGATACTCGCCCCTGGTCCGGACGAGCTGCATGAGTCCGAGCAGCAGTGTGCTCTTGCCGGCGCCGTTGCGGCCGACGATGGTGATCCAGTCGCCTGGCATGATGCGACCCGACTCGACGGTTGTGATCGCCCGCTTGCCGCGCAAGGCCTGAAACTGCTCGAGCTCAATGAGCGGTGCCGAAGCCTCGGCAGACACTGCTGCATCGGCCTTGTTGTCTCCACCGCGGCGATCCGCCGCCGCATAGTCTGCGCTGCTCACGTAGTCCTGCCACACGCCCGGATACCAGATGCCGTAACGGAGGATTTCTTCCTTATATAGCGAGAAAATCTCGTCCCGCGAACCGTCCGCGAGGATCTCTCCGGCGGCATTAAACAGGATGATGCGATCGATGAGGTCGATGATGCGGTCGATCTTGTGCTCAACGACGACCAGCGTCTTGTCCTTCGCCACCTGTCTGATCGTCTCCCATACCTCCGCTGTTCCTTCCGGATCCAGCAGGGCGGTCGGCTCATCCAGCAGAAGCACGTCCGGCTGCAGGGCGATCGCGGAGGCGATCGCCAGACGCTGCTTCATGCCCTGTGACAGGGCGGAGATCGGCGTGTGCCGATCCTCCAGATGAAGCCCCACCTGTCTCAGATATTCGTCGATCAAGGCCGGCATCCGGTCGTGGGGCACCCGCAGGTTCTCCAGCACAAAGCCGAGCTCCTCATCCACGTAGGGCATGCAGAACTGGGTGTCCGGGTCCTGGAACACGAACCCCCAGCTTTCCGGAATGACCAGATAATCGTATCTGACCGGAACCTCGATCGAGTTCGGGATGAGGCCGGTCAGCACCTGCAGCAGGGTGGACTTGCCGCAGCCGCTTGGACCGAGCAGCAGCACCTTCTCACCGCGCCCGATCGCCAGCGACAGATCCTTGAACTGCAGCTTCGGGGCTCCGGGAAATTTCAGACGGAGATTGGTAACTTTCAGGGCATGCATCAGGGATTCTCCAATGCGTCATAATCCGCCTGGGACACCGGGCGAACCAGGTTCGTCACGCCGGTTAGCTCCAGGGCCTTGACGAGATAGTAGGCGAAGACACCGGTGATCATGATCGAGCTGATGGTGCGAGCGATGATCATGACCGTCAGGTTCCAGGCAGCGAGATCGTCAATGTAGTTGTAATAGAGATCCATAATAAAGGAAGCGATCGACGCGGCAACCCCCGCCAGGCAGACGACGCCGAGTCCGGACCTGCGGTAGCGGAACGCGGCAAACACGGCCTCGGCGAACAGGCCTTGCACGATGCCGGATACGAGCACGCTGAGCCCCCATTCCGAGCCGGTGATGAGCTCGGCGGAAGCGGCACCCATCTCGGCCAGCAGGGCGACGCCGGGCTTCCGGATGATCAGATACGCGACCGTCGAAGCGATGAAATACATGCCGTACACCAGCTGATCAGCCTGAAAGCCGAAGGGCTTCACCGCATAATAGACCGGAGACCAGAGCTTGTATACGATACCGAAGACAATGGCAATGACAATTGTCACGAGTATATCGACCAGCTTCAGCCCTTTGACTTGATGTTGAACCGTTTGAGACATCCTTCCAACACTCCTTGTGTTCTGATGTAAACACCAGGATTGCGAGCATGGTCATTCGCACAAAAAAACCGCACCCATGAAGGGAGCGGTATATGGAATGACCGATACGGCCGACAGGGATCGAATCCTCGACCGTACAGAGCGTTCGTATATGCCCACTTCCCTACGCTGGTACTAACCAGTTCAGGTTCCAAGGGTTTAGGACGGCGCCGTCCAATCTCAGCTTCTTCAGCTCCCCCAGTGTTTCAACTACATAGTAACATGATCTCGCCGTTTGTCAACAGTCGATTCACGCGC
>Ga0207747_1001113_pt1 | contig 21495 bp, 20 predicted proteins | sample HigsolmetaGSP11D_FD_184839 | JGI IMG/M metagenome (GOLD analysis project Ga0207747, IMG submission 184839) | High solid enriched microbial communities from the Joint BioEnergy Institute, USA - SP1-1-D (SPAdes) | ecosystem: Engineered > Bioreactor > SSF (Solid state fermentation) > Aerobic >...
CGGTGATGTTGCCCATGTTTCAGATCTATCAGAACGTTTGATGAGGATCATCCAAGCAGTTCTGTAGTCCCTGTCGTATTCGGGTAAAAAAGGGCTTTAAAACCAGCTTTAGTGGGCTGTTATTCACAATCTTATCGATAATATATTTAGGTGTATATAGTAATATATGCTCAAGACTTTGGTGATACGTATAAACATTTCGACAAGAAGCGGCGATGAAGCATGGCTCCGTAAGTGGGCGCATGGGGCATGCTGAGCCAGTGGCGCAACCGGCTTTTTGACATAAAGAATCATAAGGAGGTCGGTATTTTCTGATTAGGTCTTTAGTCGTATGCAAGAGCAACACCCAGATAGAAAGAAATCGCCAGAAAATATTGAGAGGAGAGTATTTCAAATGAAAAAAGTATTGCACACGGTCAAATCCAAAAGCGGTGTTACGTTGATTGAATTGCTCGTCGTCGTCGTCATTCTCGGCATCATCGCGGCTGTGGCCATTCCGCTCGTATCGAGCAACCAGGAGGATACATACAAAAATACGAACCAGCAAAATCTGAAAATCGTGAGCGAAGCGGTGCAACGCTATTCCATCGACAATGGCGGACAATATCCTACAACTGGAACCAGCCCTAATATTTATGTCGATTTCACCAAACTGGTGGGCACCTATCTGCAAGCTAAACCAGATGTCTATAAATCTGACGGTTCACTGGCAACAGGCGAGTGGAAAATCACCGATGGTGTTGTAGAACTGCCCGCAGACGCAGCATAATAGCGCTGACCTAACATGGCTTCCATCCGGAGGGTGGAACCATGTTTCTTTATATAAGACCATAGGAACGATCTCTCCTGTCTCCAGTTCATCCCGGCTTGATGCCGGTTCATCCTGTCAAGGATGTCCCGCCGATGAGGCGAAGCTGAGGCAGGAGAACACGATACTGGATAGCGGGAGTATGCCTCGATGTGGATCATGGATCTGTTTGTCATTTTATTAGCATTGTTCTTCGGCAGCTTCTGCAACGTGATGGCGATGCGCTGGCTGGAAGGGCGCTCGGTCATCTCCCCGTCTTCCCACTGTCCCTCCTGCATGACCCCGCTGTGCTGGTATGAGCTGATTCCGGTCTTCAGCTACCTGGCTTTGGGCGGGAGATGCCGTACTTGCCAAGCGCGCATATCGCCGCTCTATCCGATCGGCGAAGCGCTGACAGCGGTCTCCTTCTACCTGGTCTACCTGCGCTGGGGTCTTGGTCCGGAAACGTTAATCGGATGGCTGCTCGGCGCATTGCTGATCTTGTCGATGCTGACCGACCTGCGCAACAAGCTGATTCTCGACAGGTTCACGCTGCCGGCTATCGGCTTGTTTCTGCTTCTCAGGATATGGTTCGCTGATGAATCGTGGTGGACGTACCTGATCGGCAGCGCTCTGGGCTTCGCCCTGCTGCTCGTCCTGTCCTTGATGAGCAAGGGCGGCATGGGCGGCGGAGACATCAAGCTGTTCGCGGCGATCGGAGCTGCTCTGGGACCAGCGGATGTGCTCATGAGCCTGATCTTGTCCGCTCTTGTCGGTCTGCTTGGCGGCGGGGTGCTGATCGCGACAGGCAGGATCAAGCGCAAGGAGCCGATCCCGTTTGCACCATTTATCTGGCTTGGCACCATGACGACCTATCTGTACGGGCCTCAGGTTCTGGACGAATATATGCGATGGGTAGAGGCGTTGACGAGTTATGTGGTTTAAATGGAAGCGATATTTGTCCTCCTCCGGGCTGACCCTCCTGGAGCTGCTCGCGGCTGTTGTCCTGACAGGCGTTGTCATCGTGCCGCTGCTCTCCGTGCTGGGCCAATCCTATGAACGCACAGCTCATCAGGAAAGCGAACAGCGGATGCTGTTCTATGCCCAGGAAGTCATGGAACGGATGAGGGTCAGGGATGATCTGGAGAGCGATGAAACGGTGGATGGCGTGTTCTATGAGAAGGGGGAATGCACGGTGAACAATGGCTGCGTATCAACTCTTTATCCGGACTCCAGCCAGTTCGTCACCTATACGGTTTCCGTCAGTGAAAGCTCATATGCCGGAATAGATGCCTTTTACGACCTGGTGGTTGAGGTTTATCCCAGCGAACATGACGGGCGAGCACGTCCGGTACGATTGATGACGGTGGTGCGCCGATGAACAACGAGCAAGGAATCACCTTGCTGGAGCTGCTGCTCGTGGTTTCCATCATGGGTGTGATCATCACCCCCCTGACGATGCTCAGCGGTTATCTGCTCCAGTCGTACCGGGATATTGGATGCCGCAATGAGCTGCAACACGAATCGCAGCTGATCATGGAGTACCTGTCAGAACAGATCCGCGAAGGAGCTTACTGGGACTTCGATCAGCTGGAGCTGTGGAAGCAAGGCAATGGGGGTTCCGCGCAATTGGTGTTTCGGTATGATGCGGCGAACCGGACGGTGTACGCGACAGCCGATCAGCTTGCGCTGTCGAGCCAGGTAGCTGAATTTGCAGTCATCCCCCTGCCCTCTCCAACCCGGAACCGCTTCGTCGTAGATCTGAAGCTTGAGCATCCGAGCTGTGAGCAGCCGTTTACCGCATCCCTGCGCATGATGGAGAGGGAAACAACACTAGAGTACGGGTCGAGCGAATCCTGATCGGCCTGGAGATGAAAGCGACGAAACCGGGGGAGATGATCGGATGCTGCATACGCTGAGAAGAACCGTCCAAACCGTCCAATCCCGGAATGGGGCTGCACTGCTGTATATTTTGTTTATCTCTGTTGTGTTCGGCATCGTGCTTTCCTTCATCCTGTCGACGATCACGTATGGTCAACAGAATCTCAGACGATACGAGGCGCAGCAGCAAGCGGAGTATCGCACGGAAGGCGCATTTGAAGTCGCCCTGAAGCTGATGGAAAGCTATGTGGACCCCGGCGATGCAGAGAACAAGGGAATCTACTACTTCCTGTTGCAGCAAGCGGCCGGGCATCCGTCGGATGATCCTCTGTTCGTCCTGGCGATCGATGGCTCGGAGGTCAATATCGGCGTAGAGCTGCAACAGACAGGCGACCAGATGATTGAAGCCCGCATATTCGATCTGCAGCGGCCGCAGCTCAAGCGGATCCTTCGTGTATCCGCAAACTCCGATGGCGATGATGATGAAGTCCCCAGATATGAAGAGGGGGTACCGGTCTTTCAGCCAGAAGATGGCACAATTTACGAGGATTTTGACGGTGATTATAACCTTGTGTCCCACGATCAGCTGTTGCTGGGATCCTTCCAGACGACCGGCAGATTGGTGATCACGGCATCCTCGCCGCCGATCGATGTGCGCGACAACAGGGACATCGATTTCGATGCGGACAAAGGCATCTATGTGGGAACGGATATGTCCACCCGCAATTATAAGAGCATAACGCTGCATACTTCGAACGGTCACATCTACATCGGTGAAGATTCGAAGGTCGAGACCTCCAATCATATGCTTCTTCAGGCGGACACTGGCCATATCGTATCGGAGAATGCCGCCTACGTATCCAACAGCTACGGAAGCATCACCTTCGATGCGGGCAACTACATCAGCCTGGTGAATGTAACGATCCATTCATCACGGGACATCCATTTTAACGCCAAGCATATCTACCTGGAAAATGTGAAGTTCACCACAGCCAGCAACGGAACGATCCATCTGAATGCCGAACAGTCGGTGACCATCAAGAACAGCGAGCTCCATTCCTCCAATCTGGTTCAGATAACCGCCATGAATGGCATGCTCACAGTGCAGGATTCGAAGCTGATCTCTACCAGCCATGCGCCGATCAACCTGGCCGCAACGCTGGATACGAATCTCAACGGGTCGACGCTGCAATCATCCGGCTTCGTCAATGTGCAGAGCGGCGGCCATATCTATGCCGAGAATACCAAGATGTCCAGCCCGTCGTGGACTGATATTAACCTCACCGCAGCAGGAGGGATCAGCCTGGCCGGCGCCGATCTGCGAGCGAGCAGGGATCTGCTCTTGACGGTCGGTTCAGCCAGCCAAACGGTTGATATTACCGGAGCGTATCTGCAAGATCGCAATAACGAGGCGCGGGTTGCGCCATCAGGGGCTGCCATGACCGGAACTCCTGTATATGGATGCGTCAGCAACGGTGTTACACAGATTTGTTCATAAAGGAGGGGTGGCCATGTGGTATCGTTCTTCGGTAGGCATGGATTTTCGGGATATAGAGCTTATCTCCGCAGCCATGCAGCTTACGAGGGGCCAGCCGGAGATCAGATATATTCATTTTCATCGGTTCACGAAGATGTGGTTGAATCCGGATCGCATCGAAGATATGGTCCATGAAGCGGAGCTGGATGCCCAATTGAAGAAGGCGATCTCAACCGGCGAGGGCAGAATAATGAGAAGAGGCAAGGCCCACATCGGGATACCGACCCAACTGACCGTACTGCGGCGGCTCACCGGTATGCCGGATGTCCCGAGAGAGAGGATGAAACAGATCCTGGAGTTCGAGGTGGCGGAGAATAGCCCGTTGCCCTTCGACGAGCCGATCTATGACTTTGTCAAGCTGGGACAACCGCGTCTTCAGGAAGTTTCCTTCTTGCCGGAGGAGGCTGGCGAAGCTGCGGCTGCAGCGGAAGCGGCGCAGCCAAACTGCGAAGTCATCCTGATTGCCACCTCCCGGAAGCTGTCTGCGCAGTTGGCGAGAGCGGTGAGAGGGGCTAGCCTCAAGCCGGTCAGCGCGGAGGTGAAGGGGCTGGCGCTTAGGCGTCTCATTCATCACCTGACGCCGGGTTGGCTGAGAGAGTTTGAGATGGTGTTGGATATGGGGGACGGTTCCTTTGATTTGCATATCTACCGGGACGGCATGCTCGTGTTCTCCCGAAACATCGCGATCGATCGGTGGGATATGATGGCTGGCGGGGCGTCTCAGCACCTTGCCGGGTTCTGGCATGTCCCTGCCCGGGAGCAGGACTTCGATATCGAACAGTATGCGGAAGAGACGGCGCGTGAGATCGACAGTGCTGTTAACTTCTTCCGGTATTCCATGAATGAGCGGGACAGGTCAGTGACGAGGCTGGTCATCGTCGGGAAGTACGAGGAATCGTTGCCGCAGAGGCTGGCAGCACTAACGGGGTATGCTGTAGAGAAGCCGGACTTTTCCAGGATGCGGAAGAGACGATATCATCCCGATTCTCTGTTGTCCCAGGCTTCGGTTGCGATCGGTCTGGCGTTGCGCGGTTGTCTGAACGCGGATTAGATCTTTGCAGCCAAACTGATTGCGGGGTGAAGACATTTGGATATTCGCATTAATTTGTTGCCGCACCACAGGAAACCGTATCTGTCTTATCTTCTCATCTCGCTGATAGCCCTGATCCTGGTTATCCTGACTGCGCTGACTGTCATGGAGTATGCCAGGCTGAATCAACGTTCACAGGAGCTGACGGACAACATCAATCGGATGCAGGTGTTGTACGCGAGCATCGTGCAGGAATGGGAGACCGCCAGCAATCATCTGAGCGAGTCCAATTATCTGATTTATTATGACAGGTTGGTAGCTGAACTCAGCGATTTCTGGTATCCTCCTGGCGAGCTGCTGAACCAGCTCATCCGTTTTCTGCCGCCCGGTGCGAAGGTGAATCATATGGCTTTCAACTATAATGGCGATCTCAATCTGCTCGTCAGGTTTTCCTCGAATCATGAGGTCGCCGATTATCTGGATCGGCTCGCCGCTTCGCCGCTTGTGCTTTCCTCGGAGCTGGTGTCGATCAACATGCAGGAAACCGGAGAAGCTCTGGCGCAAATCAATCTGCGGATGGTGACAACTGCCAATGAAGCCTATGGGTAAGAAGCACAAGAAGATCATGATCGCCTATGGAAGTTTGTTGTTATGCGCCGTGTTGCTGCTCCTGTTGCACACATTATTGATCCGGACTTTAAATGATCGCGTGCAGCAACAGGAATTGGAGCATTCGATTCTCTCCGGCGAATATCAGCGTCTGCAGGCGCAATTGGCGGAGAAGTATGGGCAGCAGGACGCAAGCAAGCTGCAGGGCCTGCTCTCCCGGCTGCCGGTTCAGGCAGACACTTCGCATATGGTCAGGTTGCTGGCCTCGTTGGAAGCTGATACCGGAGTCCACATCGAGAGCATGACGTTTGTAGCCGAGACTGCGACCCGGGAGGATGTTGAGCAGACGGAGAGCCTGTTGGAGATGCTGAGAAGCGGTTTTGCATCGGGAAGCAAGGACACGAATCCGCAGAACCAGTTTCCATTGCCGTCGATCAACTTTAGCATCCAGTTCACAGGGACGGTCACGCAGCTTCAACATTTCCTGAAACGCATTCATGAGATGGAGCGAATCATCGTTGTTGAAAACTTCGATTATCAATACAGGGACGATTCTGACCTGGGCTCAGGTGAGACGGCAACCGCCGCCGAGCAAACGATTCAGGGAGAGGTTTCGCTGAAGGCGCTGTATGCCGATCAGTTCAGTTCGTTTATTCCCGGGCTATGAGGCTGAGCAGTTGAGCAGTGTAGCGGGCGGATATGACGCCAGGGACCAGGACTGGTATAACTGCCTTCGGGCGATCAGCAAGCCCAAACCGGTTCAGGCCGGCATCTCAGCCCTTGTCCGGTGCCGCAGGTTCAGATGCTGCTATAATTTCCAGAGGTTGTACATATAATGATCCCAGATGAAGAAGTTTTGGCAAGGGGTGAGGGATCAGTATGGAGCCATTCTGGAAAAGTCGTTTGTTCAACTATGCGATATACATTCTCATCGGCCTGGCTATTCTCTACATGCTGATCCTGATCAACCCGATCCTCATCGGGATCTATCGCTTCCTGTCGGCGGTGCTTACGCCGTTCATCGTGGCGATGATCGTGTCCTACATTCTGAATCCGGTAGTCAACATGCTCAATTGGCGCAAGGTTCCGCGCACTGCCGCGGTGCTGCTGATCTATGCGGTGTTTATCACTTCGCTGACCGTCATCCTGATGAACTTTATCCCGATCTTTATGAAGCAATTGAACGAATTGAACGAGCATCTGCCGCAGGTGACGATGAAGGCGCAGAACTGGCTGCAGAATCTCAATGACAGCGTGCCAGACAGCGTCAGGGAGGGCATCCGCGAATCGCTGAAAAAGATCGAGCAATCGATCACGGAGCAGATCGCGGCCTTTATCAGCAGGATCGACTCCACGATCAACGTGATCTTCATGATCCTGACGGTTCCGTTCCTCGCCTTCTACATGCTGAAGGATATTCAGCTCATCGAGAAGACGGCGTTGGCGATCGTCCCGAGCTCGCGCCGCAAGCATGTGGTCAAGCTGTTCGTCGATATCGACCGGGCGCTCGGCAATTACATACGCGGACAATTGCTCGTCTGCGTCATCGTTGGGGTATTGGCCTACATCGGTTATTGGATCATCGGTTTGCCCTATCCGATCCTGTTCGCCAGCGTGGCGGCTGTGTTTAACATCATTCCGTACATCGGCCCATACTTCGGCGCTGCTCCCGCCATCTTGATGGGCGCGACGATCTCGATGCGCATGGTGCTCTTCGTCATCGTGGTGAACTGGGTCGTGCAGACGGTGGAAAGCAACGTCATCTCGCCGCAGATCGTCGGCAAGACGCTGCACATTCACCCGCTGATGATCATTTTCGCACTGCTGGCCGGCGGTTATCTCGCCGGGATCATCGGCCTGATCCTGGCCGTTCCGTTCGTCGCCGTCGCCAAAGTGATCCTGCAGCATGTGCTGCGTTATTATTCCAGCCGGAAGACGCCGATATAGGGGGGCGTTGGCCCGGATGAGCCAGGCAGCGGTGTCGCTGGCGTTCGGGCATGAGGCTGTGACGATGACAAGAGACGGAAATGTTTGACTTTCTGGAATTGTTCAAGCTATAATCTTTGGTGATAAACCTAATAGACGCCTTAACGCGATGATGAAGCCGAGTAGACGATTGCTGCCGTTCCAGAGAACGGATCCCTGATCGGGCGCACCGGTCAGGCTGGGAGGATCCGCACGAGTTGGCATCGTTGAACGCTAGTTTCGGAGTGTGAATGAACTTCACCGGCGAGAGCCGTTAGCATCTGACTTGAGGAGACTGCCCCCATGCGCCTTTGCGCGCGAATGACGGGCAGTAACCAGGGTGGTACCGCGGATTGATTCGTCCCTGATATGTTCAGGGATTTTTCTATTTTACGTGACAGAGGGACGGGGGTTATGTCACGGTTGGTAACACGGTTTCGGGATCTTCTGGATGCTGGCAGCTATCAACATAATCAGGGAGGCACATGATTCATGAAAGCAAGTGAGATTCGCGGCAAATGGCTGGCATTCTTCGCCGAGAAAGGCCATCATATTGAGCCGAGCGCATCGCTCGTTCCGGTCAACGATCCATCGCTGCTCTGGATCAACGCCGGCATGGCGCCGCTCAAGCCATATTTCGACGGGCGCATCGTCCCGGACAATCCGCGCATCACCAACGCGCAGAAATGCATCCGCACCAATGACATCGAGAACGTCGGGAAAACTCGCCGTCATCATACGTTCTTTGAGATGCTGGGCAATTTCTCGATCGGGGATTATTTCAAGGAAGAAGCGATCACCTGGGCATGGGAGTTCCTGACGGACAAGCGCTGGATCGGCTTCGATCCGGAGCGTCTGTCGGTGACGATCCACCCGGAAGACGAGGAAGCATTCAAGCTGTGGCACGAGAAGATCGGCCTGCCCAAGGAGCGGATCATCAAGCTTAAGGACAACTTCTGGGATATCGGGGAAGGCCCGTGCGGACCTTGTACGGAAATCTTCTATGACCGCGGTCCGGAATACGGCGATCTGAGCGACCCCGAATGTTACCCGGGCGGAGAGAATGAGCGCTTCCTGGAAGTTTGGAACCTCGTATTCTCGCAGTTCAATCATAACAAGGACGGCTCATACACGCCGCTGCCGAACAAAAACATCGATACAGGCGCAGGTCTGGAGCGTTTCGCCTCGATCCTGCAGAACGTCGATTCCAACTTCGACACGGATCTGTTCGTGCCGATCATCTCCAAGACGTGCGAGATCACAGGTGTCGCTTACAAGCAGAACGCAGACACCGATGTGGCGTTGAAGGTGATCGCCGACCATATCCGCACGGTGGTGTTCGCCGTTAGCGACGGCGTCATGCCGTCCAACGAGGGGCGCGGCTACATCATCCGTCGCCTGCTCCGCAGAGCGGTTCGTTACGGCAAGGTGCTCGGCATGGACAAGGCGTTTCTGTACCAGCTCGTCCCGGTCGTTGAACAGATCATGGGCGAGCACTACACGGAGCTGAAGGACAAGCAGGAGTTCGTCATACGCGTCATTCGCATGGAAGAGGAACGCTTCCACGAAACGCTGTCGGACGGTCTGGCGATTCTCGCCGAAATGGTCGAGCAGGCAACGGCCGAAGGGCGCCGCGAGATTACCGGCGAAGAGGCATTCAAGCTGTACGACACCTACGGCTTCCCGCTTGATCTGACAGAGGACTATGCGCGCGAGCATGGCTTCACCGTTGATCAGGCCGGCTTCCATGCCGCGATGGAGCAGCAGCGCGAACGGGCGAGAGAGGCGCGTCAGGAAGCGCAGAGCATGAAGGTTCAGGGCGGACCGCTGGCGGACTTCATGACTAAATCCGAGTTCGTTGGTTATACTGAATTGGTAACGAATAGCAAGGTTCTGGCGATGTTCGCGGACAACGTGCAGGTAGATCTGGCTGCTGCCGGCCAGACGGTTCAGCTGATTCTTGACCGCACTCCGTTCTACGCAGAGAGCGGCGGACAGATGAGCGACCGCGGCACGATTGCAGGCGCTGCTGTACAGGCGGTCGTGGAGGACATGAGCAAAGCGCCGCACGGCCAGCATGTCCATACGGTGAAGATCATCTCCGGCACGCTGCGCGTCGGCGAACAGGTCGAAGCGGCGGTTAACCGCGAATTGCGTGAAGATATTATCAAGAATCATACGGCGACGCACCTGCTGCACAAGGCGCTTAAGGAAGTGCTCGGCGACCATGCGAACCAGGCTGGATCCCTCGTTGCGCCGGAGCGGCTGAGATTTGACTTTTCGCATTTTGGTGCAGTGACGCAGGAAGAACTTGAGCTCATCGAGCACAAGGTCAATGAGCAAATCTGGCGCAATACAACGCTTGATATTACATGGAAGCCGATCGCGGAGGCCAGGGCGATGGGCGCGATGGCGCTGTTCGGCGAGAAATACGGCGAGATCGTGCGCGTCGTGCGCATCGGCGACTACAGCATCGAGCTGTGCGGCGGCTGCCATGTGGCGCAAACTTCGCAGATCGGGCTGTTCAAGATCGTCAGCGAGAGCGGCATCGGCTCCGGCATCCGGCGGATTGAAGCCGTTACGGGTCGTCATGCGTATGAATATATGGAGCAGCAGATCGATGTGCTGCATGAGGCAGCCGAACTGCTGAAGAGCCAGGTGCAGGATGTGCCGAAGCGGATCGAGGCCATGCAGGCACAGCTGAAGGAGGCTTCACGCGAGATCGAGTCGCTGCGCGGCAAGCTGGCGCATATCGAAGCGGGCTCGCTGAACGATCAGGTGAAGACCGTGAACGGCATTTCGTATCTGGCCGCCAAGGTGGATGCGGCTGACATGGACGCGCTCCGCACGATGATCGATCAGCTCAAGGTCAAGCTGCCTTCGGCTGTGATCGTGCTTGGCGCAGTTCAGGATGAGAAGGTGAATCTGGTGGCATTCGTATCGCAGGATCTTGTGGCGAAGGGGTACCACGCAGGCAAGTTGATCAAGGAAGTGGCCACGATCTGCGGCGGCGGTGGCGGCGGACGTCCGGACATGGCGCAGGCAGGCGGCAAGGATCCGTCCAGACTGGACGAAGCATTGAACCGGGTGGCAGAGCTGGTCGGTGCAGTTGCGCAGTAATGGACGGCGCGGGAGAGATCCATTGGCGCGGGTCAGAGGCTGCGCCTCGAACGGGAAGCCATGGACGGCACCGATGGACGAGATGCTGGCCCGGCAGTTGTTGGGACGGCATTGCGGATCGGACGACGCGGACGTTTAGCGGAACTTTTTCGCCATCGGAAGAGGATTGCCGGCTGTCATCTCGAATATAGTAGTTCTAGAAGAATTTTATGTCAGATAGAACCTTTATATGCTGGGGGTGCTTGGAGTGGACTTTTCGGACAAAACGATGAAGTTTAATGTGCGCGGAGATCAAGTAGAAACATCGTGTCAGGAAGTGTTGTTAACGGTTTACAACTCGCTGCAAGAGAAAGGCTACAATCCGATCAATCAGATCGTCGGGTATCTGCTGTCCGGAGATCCTGCTTATATCCCGCGGCACAACAATGCGCGCAGCCTGATTGGCAAGAGGGAGCGGGATGAGCTCATCGAGGAGCTCGTCCGATTCTATCTGCAGCATCACAAATAAGAGATGAAGGAAGCCGGATATGCGACTGATGGGTCTAGACTTAGGAGAAAAAACGATCGGCGTGGCGATCAGCGATGAGCTCGGCTGGACGGCCCAGGGACTGACGATTATCCAGCGCAAGGATGAGGAGTCCGATCTCGCACAGCTTCAGGAGATCGTCCGGACTTATGAGGTGAGTGAGATCGTCGTCGGTTTGCCCAGGAATATGGATGGTTCGATCGGAGCAAGAGGCGAATTTTGTAAAGCATTTGCCGAAGTTTTGCGGGTACACTTAAATTTGCAAGTACACTTGTGGGATGAGCGTCTGACCACCGTTGCGGCCCAGCGCACCTTGCTGGAAGCGGACACGAGCCGCAAGAAACGGAAGAAGGTCGTGGACCAGATCGCAGCAGGCCTCATCCTGCAAGGGTACCTGGATTATATCAGATCGAGGTGAAGATGGTGGCGAATCGAGACAATCACGAACATCATGAAGAGGCGGAAATCATCAGCATAATGGACGACGACGGAGAAGAGGCGGAATTTGAAGTAGTGATGAAGTTCGAGGTCGATGATGACGACTCTCCGTATGCCTCAAATAAATATATGATGGTTGTACCGCTTGATGCGGATGAAGATGAGGATACCGATGAGGTATACGCCTTCCGGTATGAAGAGGACGGAGACGATCTCACTCTGCACACGATCGACGATGAGGAAGAGTGGGATATGGTGGAAGAAACATTCAATACGCTGGTTGCCGAGTTTGAGGACGAGGATTGACGATCCGTCAGGCTCGGGCCTGGCGCAGGCTGTCCGATCAACCGGGAAATCATGTATAATAGAGCGGATAACTTTCCGCTCTATTTGTGTGCATAGGGAAGATGCATCTTGGCGGTGACCGGCAGCACACGTGGTCGAAGGAGGATGAAGCGTGGATTCGAACCGTAAGGATCAGGAAATGACGGACAACTTTGAAAGGGCAGATGATGCGGATGAGCTGCCGGAACAGGCAGCGGATGCTGAAGCGGAAGATGAATTGGATGCAATAGCGGATGCCGGAGCAGATGATGAAGATGGGGAAGAGGACGATGGACGTTCCGGACGCACCGGCAGGAGGATCGGCTTAATCATAGCGTGCTGCATCCTGCTGGTGATCATCGGGATCGTGCTGGGCGTCGGGATGTTCTTCGCCAATGGTCTGCATCCGGTGGAAGCCAGGGATGAGCCCGTGCTTATATCGGTCAAGCCCGGCATGAGCTCCACGCAGATCGCGAGGCTGCTTGAGGACAACGGCCTCATCAAAAACGAATTCGTATTCCGCTATTATCTCAGGATCAACAAGCAAGGCTCGCGGTTCCAGGCAGGAGATTACAGTATGAAGCCCGGCATGGAACTGGAAGAGATCGTGACCATGCTGAACAACGGCGACACGATCAAGCCGCCGACCTTCAAGTTTACGATTCCCGAAGGCTATACGATCGAGAGAATCGCGGACAAGCTGACAACGGAGAACCTCATCAACCGGGATAAGTTCCTCGAGCTGGCATCTCAGCCGGAGCTGTTCTCATCCAGTTACGTCCAGCTGATTCCGGATAACCCGGACATTGCTTATTCGCTCGAAGGCTATCTGTTCCCGGAAACGTACGAGATGGTCGAGGGCAGCACCGAGCAGGAGATCATCGCCCGCATGATCGCGGAACTGGAACGCAAGCTGCAACTACTGCCTGACGGTTGGCAGACGCAGCTGGAGGAACTCGGCCTGAGCTTCCACGAGCTGCTCACTGTCGCTTCGCTGATCGAGCGTGAAGCCGCGGTTGCCGAAGAGAGGCCGATCATTGCCAGCGTCATTTACAACAGGTTGAAGAGCGACATGCTTCTGCAGATCGACGCGACGGTCCAATATGCGCTTGACGGGCACAAGGACGTGCTGCTGATCGATGATACTGAGATCGATTCGCCATATAATACGTACAAGATCAACGGTCTGCCGCCCGGACCTATCGCCAGCCCCGGCATCGAATCGATCCGTGCGGCGCTGTACCCGGAGGATACGAAATATCTGTTCTATGTGACGAAGAAGGACGGCACGCAGGAGCATCTGTTCGCCGAAACGTATGAACAGCATCTGCGCAATAAAGCGGCAAGCGAGCGGCAATAATGACAGTGACACAGGGACGGGGGTTTGGTCACGGTGCCCATAACGGACGTCGAGGTAACTGCATATATAAGCTCATTGACTCAGGAGCGCAGTCCCGTGCTCCAGCGATTGGAGAAGGAGGCGGAGGAGGAAGCGATCCCGATCATCCAGCTCGCCGGAGCCTCCCTGCTGCGCCTGCTGTGCGCCTTGCTTCAGCCGCGGAGTATCCTGGAGCTTGGCACGGCGATCGGATATTCCGCTATCCATCTCGCGGAAGCTGCGCAGGAGGCGCGCATTGTGACGATCGAGATCGACGAAGCCCGGGCAGCCAGGGCAGAGGGGAATATTCGCGAAGCAGGGGTGGCTAAGCGCATCGAACTGATCAGGGGAGATGCGCTTGACCATCTTCCGAGGCTGAGCGAGCCCTTTGATCTGATCTTCATCGATGCAGCCAAGGGCAAGTATGGTCAGTTTCTCGACGAGGCCGTGCGGCTGTGCAGGAGCGGCGGCATCATCGTGACGGACAACATCCTGTTCCGCGGATTGGTGGCGCGGCCTCCCGAGGAGGTTGATCGCCGGCACCGCAGCACGGTGCGCAGGATCAGGGAATACAATGAGCTGCTGCAGCGTCATCCGGAACTCACGACGACCTTTCTGGCCATCGGCGATGGGATGGCAGTCAGCATAAAGAGGTGATATGGATGTCAGACAATCAGGCTTCAGTTGCCTTCCGCAAACCCGAGCTCAGCATCTCGGCCGGTTCGCTGGAGGAAGTGAAGCTGTATATCGAAGCGGGTGCGGATGCGGTGATGGTGGGCGATCTGACCTATGCGGAACGTCTGCCCGGCTCCATGACGGTTTCGGACATAGCCGAGGCGGTCAAACTGGCTCACGGGCAGCAAGCGAGAGTCTATGTGGTTGTAAACAAGATCTTCGACCACGACCTGCTTCCAGGGCTCGGCGACTATCTGCAATCATTGCAGGAATGCGGCGTTGACGCAGTCATCTTCGGCGATCCGGCGGTGCTCATGGCGGTCAAGGATCGCAGTCTCGGCCTGAATCTGCATTGGACGGCGGAGATGACGACAACCAACTATATGACGGCGAACTATTGGGCCAACAAGGGCTCCTCGCGCACGATTCTCGCTCGCGAGCTGAATATGGAGGAGATAGCCGAGTTCAAACGCGGGGCGAATCACGAGATCCAGATCCAGGTTCACGGCATGACGAACATTTACCACTCGAAGCGCAAGCTGGTGAAGCATTATCTGACGCATCGCGGCAAAAAGCTTACGCCAGAATATCAACAAGACGGCAAGATACTGTATCTGGTGGAGAAGGAACGGCCTGATGAACGATGCCCGATCATCGAGAACGAAAATGGAACGCACATCATGAGTTCGGACGATATCTGCACGATCGAATGCCTGGATGAACTGATGGAGCTCGGGATCGATGCCTTCTACATCGAGGGCTTGCTTAAGTCGTTGGAATACAATATGACGGTACTTCGCGTCTATCGTGAAGCGATCGACACTTATGCAGCGGACCCCGCAGGTTATGAGTTCCGTGACGAGTGGCTGGATGCGATTCATGAGCTGCAGGATCCGGGTCGTGAGCTGACGTTTGGATTTTTGTTCAAGGAACAGGTGTACTGAGTGAAGAAATCGATGTACGGATTGAGGTTATCATGTTACGATCTTGAGAGAAGAAGGGGTGAATCAGATGAAGATAACGATGTCCCGTGAGGAGATGCTGGGGAAGCGCCGCAAGCTCGCGCTGCCAGAGTTGCTTGCTCCGGCAGGCAATCTGGAGAAGCTGAAGTTTGCGATCCGCTATGGCGCGGATGCTGTCTACATCGGCGGACAGCGCTACGGACTGCGCTCAAATGCCGATAACTTCTCCTTCGAGGAGATGCGCGAAGGGGTGGCGTTCGCCAGACAGCATGGCGCCAAAGTGTTCGTTGCGACCAACATCTATGCGCATAACGAGGATCTTCCGGGTCTGCATGACTATCTGTCCGAGCTGGACCGCATCGGCATCGATGCGATCATCGTCGCTGATCCGGCGATCATCGAGACGGCGAAGCGGGCAGCGCCGAGCGTCGAGCTGCACCTGAGCACGCAGCAATCGACGCTTAATTGGCAAGCGGTTCGATTCTGGAAGGATGAAGGTGTATCGCGGGTCGTGCTTGCCAGAGAGGCCAGCATGCGGGAGATCGAAGAGATCAAGGAACATGTCGCTATTGAGATCGAAGTGTTCATCCACGGCGCGATGTGTTCATCATATTCGGGACGCTGCGTGCTGTCGAACCATTTCACCGATCGCGATTCCAACCGCGGCGGTTGTTGCCAGTCATGCCGCTGGAAGTACGATCTGTTTGTATCTGAGGAGGAACTTCTGACGGAATCCTATTCGGCTCAGCTGACCGCTGAAGGGGAAGATCCGTTTACGATGAGTTCGAAGGATATGTGCATGATCGAGCATATCCCTGCGCTGATCCGATCAGGGGTGGACAGCTTCAAGATTGAAGGACGGATGAAGAGCATCCACTACGTGGCCACGGTGGTCAATGCCTACAGGCAAGCGATTGATTCCTATATGCGCGATCCGTTTGGTTACGAGCTGAAGCAGGAGTGGCTGGAAGAGATTGGCAAGGCGGCAAACCGGCCGGTGAGCACGGGCTTTTTCTTCGAGGAACCGGACCATGACGATCATATCTACACGCCGGAAGACAAACCTCAGGCTTATGACTTTGCCGGATTGGTGATGGATTATGATGCGGCCAGCGGCATGGCGGTCATCGAACAACGCAATCATTTCAAGCCGGGGCAGGAAGTCGAGTTTATCGGGCCAGACGGCACGCATTTCAAGCAGATCGTCGGCGATATTTACGATACGGAAGGCCAGCCGCTCGATGCTGCGCGCCATCCGTTGCAGCTCATTCGGATGCATGTCGATCATCCGGTCATGAAATTTGATATGATGCGCAAGAAGCTGAACTGACGCGGTTCAGTCGGCGCTCTTACTTGGCAATGTCAGCCGATCACCTCAATCGGGTTCGGCTGACATTTTTCTATACATAACCATTCGTGTATGTATATGCCAATATTGTGACATTTCCGTTAACGAAATGTGAAAATCGTTTATTTCAACTTGATCTGTTCCGATATATACTCAGTACCAATTACACAATCAACCAGGCAGGTGACCACATTGTTATCCGCATTAAAGCTAAGAAAGCAACAACCGTCGTCGCAGCCGTCTACCAAGCCCAAGATATTCAATTTCGCCCTGGTATCAGTAGGGGTGAAGCTCTTTGCCATAATTTTCTGTTGCGTGCTCATTCCGGTAGCGATTACAGGCATTATCTCCAGTTTGGTATCGAATAACATCATCACGAATTTTGCCAGCCGATCTGCCAGTGAGACGATTGTACAGGCCAGCGAGAAGATCGATGCAACGCTGAACACGTACGAACAGATGGTGAACCAGATCGTTTCGAATCTGAACTTGCATAATGAATTATTCAACGCATCCAATGATCTGACCTCGGCGTTTGATCAGATCACTGCGCAAAATGCCATCCAGGAAACCTTGAGCCAGCTCAGCTATTCGGATTCGAACATTCAGTCGATTTCGATTATAGGTGTCGATCCGTCGCATGGATCGTACTCTTCAACGCGCTCAGCGTTAGAGATCGACCGTGAAGCAGCATGGTTCCAATCGATCAATAACGCCGATCAGAAAAATGTGTGGCTGCACACCCAGATGGGCGGTTACACGGGCGATGTCAAGAACAGGGCTTCATTCGCCGTTGGCCGGATGTTCAGAAGCAGCATGGCTCAAGCTTATGTCATCCTGATCGAGGTGAACCAAGCTCTGCTGGGCGATCTGCTGAACGGCATCCAGCTCAGTGAGCATTCCGAGATCTACATCGTAAATGCCAACAATGAACTGATCCAGTCTGCAGATCTGAGCCTGATCGGAACTCAAGCGGGGTTGGCATTGCCAACGGAAGGACAGAGCACCGAAACCGGTGAGGACGGCAAAGAGCATATCGTCGTCAGTCATTATTCCGAGAAAGGCAAATGGTATGTCGTCGGCACAGCGCCTATCTCGGAATTGACAGCGGAAACATCGGTTATTCGCCAGGTGACGGTGTTCACGATCATCATTGGGGCTGTGCTCGCGATCGTGCTCAGCATCATCGTCGCTCGTCAGATCGGCGGTCCGCTACGCAGTCTGGAGCGCCTTATGGTGGAGGGAGCGAAAGGCAACCTGAACGTACGCACCCGTTTCAGAGCGCGGCGTGATGAGATCGGCCAGGTAGGCAAGAGCTTCAACGAGATGATGGAACAGATCCAAAGTCTCGTGAAACAGACGAACAAGTCTGCTGCCGATGTGCTTACAACCGCGCAGGAGCTCTCGGAATCTGCCAAAGAGACGGCGCAAGCTGCCCGCGAAATCTCGGAAGCTACGGAACAGATCGCCAGCGGCGCTTCTACCCTGGCATCCGAAGCTGAACGGGGCAACGAGCTGGTCGTAGACCTGAGCAAGCAGTTGCAGCAAGTCGTCGCAGCCAATCGCTCGATGGGTGAAGTGGCGTCCGATGTACACAAGGCGAGCGAACGCGGTACCACGTATATGTCGCAATTGACGGACAAGACGAAGGCTACAGAAGAAATGACGCGCCGCATGGTGGAGAAGGTCGACCAACTGAAGGAAAGCACTTCGTCGATCCGGAATCTGCTGGATATGATGACGCAGATTACGCAGCAAACGAATATCCTGGCGCTGAACGCTTCCATCGAGGCTTCGCGCTCGGGTGCAGCCGGTCGAGGATTCATGGTTATCGCAGGCGAGATCCGCAAGTTGGCTGATGAGTCCCGCAAGTCGATCGATGTGGTAGCCGACATGATCGAGCATATCCAGAATGGCATCGGCGAGACGGTCAGCGTCATGTCAGAAGCCTATCCGTTGTTCCAGGAACAGATCACTTCGGTGATGGATGCGGACAAGCTGTTTAACGACGTCAGAGACCGCATGATCGGCCTGGTACAGCAAGCCGATCAGGTAACGGAAGCGATCGAGCAGCTGGAGAAGGCGCAGCAGGTGCTGTCCGATACGATGTCGAGCGTCAGCGCGGTTTCCGAAGAGTCGTCTGCGATCTCGGAGGAGGTTGCATCCTCCAGCGCATCGCAACTCGAAACGAGCGATGCGCTGGTCAAGCTGGCAGGCAAGCTCGAGTCGCTGTCTGGCGAACTTACGGAATCTCTGAAAAAATTCAAATTATAAGCTTGGAAAACTCCCCAGCGGTTCATACTAGGAGTATGAATCGCAGAACGGGGAGTTTTCGCTTGATATGGACCTGCGCCGCGCGTTGATTTCGCTCATGATCATTACCGGATGCTTCATCTATCTTATCGTGCAACTGATGGCCATTCAGCTGTTTGGCCGTTTCCGGCATGTTCCCGGAGGAAGGGAGCTCATCGCAGCTTCCGTAGTGCAGAGATTGCGCAGCGTGATGCTCGATGACGGGCGAGGCCGGATCGTGGATCGGCTGGGCAGGCCCATCGCCGGATTCGGCGCTCATGTGCTCGCGATCGATCGCGAGGCAACGCAGTCATGGGCCGCCGGTCATGTGGCTGAAGCGGAAGAGCTGCGCTCGCTCATCGGCATGACGCAGGAGCAGTGGACGGATCTAATGAGCCGTGACGAGCCGATCGTGCTGTGGGAAGATGATACAGGCCCGGTGCTGCTGAGCGAGGAGCAGATGCGAACCTTGCGCAGGTGGCCGGAATCGGGTCTGCTTGCCGTTCCCTATGTGCTGCGTTACGCACAGCCATATTACGCAGCGCATCTGTTGGGGTTCATCGCCCAGCACCCGGAGGAAGTCCGCCGGGTATACGAACAGGAGCTGCGTGAGGGCAGCATGAGGCTGGATGCGAGGGTCGGCGTCAGCGGCCTGGAGAGGGCGCTGGAGCGAGAGTTACGAAGCCACGGAAGCATCTCGCTGTCCATGTTGACAGACGCTCTGGGCAGGCCGATCGGTGAACCGAGACTGCGCGACACGAACGGACCGTATCATCCCATTCAGGCCGTGACGACATTGGATGCGGAGCTTCAGGCACGCGTCGAGCAATTGCTCGACGATAAGGGGATCGATTCCGCATCTGTTGTTGTGCTGGATGCGATGCAGGCGGATGTGCTTGTCATGGCGAATCGGCCGAAGTTTGATCCGCTTCATCCGGATCCTCAAGACGAGAACTGGATGAATCAGGCGATCAAGCAACAGGTGCCCGGCTCGGTGTTTAAGCTGGTCGTCGCGGCTGCTGCTCTTGAATATGGGGTTGCAAGTCCGCACGAGAAGTTTATCTGCCATGGCGAATATGGCAAGTATGGCTACTCATGCTGGAAGGAAGGGGGGCACGGGCCGATCAACTTCGCGAAGGCATTCGCGGAATCGTGCAACATCACCTTCGCGGAAATCGCCAAACGCCTGGGTCCCGAACGCATACAGGCGATGGCTTATCGGCTCGGCATCGGCAGAACGATAGGCTGGGAGGGAACAGTGCGCGGACGGAAGGAACCGCTCCGCCAGTTCGATATGGAGGAGCCCGGGGTGATCTTCGCCGCGGATGCGATCGATGAGGGCGTGTTGATCCAGACGGCGATCGGACAGCGCGATGTGCGGCTGACGCCGCTCCAGGCAGCCAACATGGTCGTAACGATCCTGCAGGGCGGGAAACTTACGTCACCGCGTGTCGTCAGCGCGTTGAAATATCGTGACGGTGCAATCTTGCACCGCTTCCCTGTCAGGCACTTGCCTCAGGGCGGAGTATCGAGGACAACAGCGGACTGGCTGCGCAGAATGATGCGTGAGACGGTGTTGTCTGGCACAGGATCCGCACTGCGGGATCATGCCTGGGAGCTGGCCGGCAAGACCGGGACAGCGCAAACAGGAGTACCTGGCCGGGTGAACGAATGGTTCGTCGGCTATGGCCCGGCGAGAGATCCGAAAGTTGCGGCGGCTGTCGTGGTTTATGACGTACCGGGATCCTCGGGGAGGGCTGTCCGCCTGTTTGCAGACATCATGGAGATCATTCGCGAGTTTGACGAAGAACGCAAGCTGTAGAGCAGGCTCTCTCGACTTTAGGGCTGATGCGGGTTGTATGAAATTACCGATCATAAACATCCTGAATCCGCAAACCCTTAAGATAAAGAGGTGAGCAGATGATGCGCATATCCAGGCAATTGATTCGAAGCATGATCGTGCTCTCGATGATCGCCATCTTCCTGGCTGCTTGCGGCGTCAGGCATGATCACGAGGGCAAGGAAGCCAGATTCCAGTCGCTTGAACAAGGGACAGCGCCGCAAGTATCGGGTCGGACAGATGGAGAAACCGCTGTATTTGATCGGCAGAAGTCGGATCTGGCAGCCGAGAAGATCGTCGAGCTGGATGGGGTTGACGGGGCGTATATATTGTTGTACGACGGAGATGCCTATGTGGCGTTGCAGTTGAGGAGGCCAGTCACAAACGCAAGTGTGCCGACGGATATCCAGTTGGAGGTCGTGAGACGGGTAAGGGACGTTGTGCCGGAAGTTGACAATGTCTATATCACCACGAATCTCACTTTTGTAAGCTGGATTTATTCGTACTTGTATGACGTTCATCCCGGACTCAGCGACGATGACCTGAAACGGCAACTGCGAGAGGTGCGTCGGGATTCGTTTACGACCAAGCATCCAGGTTATGATGACGAGGCATCAGGCAACCGATGAACTCATCGCATGCTTGAGTGATCGGTAACCGTCTATGGAGTGGGCTGTTCGCCGATGAGCTGAAATGCCTGGGCGATCAGCTTCTTCATTTGCGTGTAATCTGCCATAGTTGCGATGTCCGGACTTGATCATCATGCCGGGCCTGTTCATTGCT
>Ga0207747_1001114_pt1 | contig 21483 bp, 24 predicted proteins | sample HigsolmetaGSP11D_FD_184839 | JGI IMG/M metagenome (GOLD analysis project Ga0207747, IMG submission 184839) | High solid enriched microbial communities from the Joint BioEnergy Institute, USA - SP1-1-D (SPAdes) | ecosystem: Engineered > Bioreactor > SSF (Solid state fermentation) > Aerobic >...
AATAGAAATGCGGACATAATCAGAGAGCGGTATCATGTAAAAGTAGACATTGGCAATAAAACAGAATGGTATATTATTAGCAAAATTACTGATGTGGCGAGTGAAGATGGAGATGCAAAAGAAATTGAATGTGTTTATCTCCCACAAGAACTAAATGATAAAAAAATAAGTGGTTATAAAGAAGATGCTAAAAACGCAAGAGAAGTTTTAAATGATATACTGTCACTTACAGCAAATTGGTCAATCGAATATTTAGATGCGGACTTTGAATTAACTTATCGTTCATTTGAATTCAATGATAACACTTTATTAGAAGCTATCTTTACTGTGGTTGATACGTACAATGCAATAATCGAATGGGATACGGTAAATCGCACATTCAGATTGGTTAAACCTGAACTACATGGCTTAAATCGTCTTGGGACTATTTCTTATAAAAAATATCTAAAATCATTAAATAGAGAGTCGAATGCTGAAATTATTGCAACTAGATTTAAACCAACAGGGAAAGATGGATTGGGTATTCAGAGACTTAATCCAACGGGTCAGGGGTATTTGGAGGATTTTTCATATTTCCTCTTTCCTTTTGAACGAGATGAAAACAAAAATATTATTAGTCATAGTTATCATATGAGTGATAGTTTATGTAATGCTTTGCTTGATTATAAAGAATTATTAGAAGCAAATGAGGGGCAATTTGGAGATTTAGCAAGTCAAAGAGATACTTTAACGGAAAGTTTATCACAAAAAACAACAGAATTAAATGACTTTAAAAATGAATTAGCCGCTATAACGCAAATCCAATTAGCACAACAATTTGATGGTGTAATGTTTTTTGAACAGTTTAATTTTACTGGAACGACGGTTACAAAGACATTTAATTTAAAAAATCCATATAAATATGCTGTTCTGGTTAAAGTAGATGATGTGGTTGGAAAAACTTTAACTATCAATGGACAATCATCGTATATGATGAGTGGATATTGGGTTGTCTCAAAAAAAATTTCGACTGGTTCCGATGTACCACAAACAACAACATTAACTGTAACCATCTCCGGTTCAGGTAATACGGGTGTTTTTATTCAGGTTGCAAATATTAGTGAAGATGAATTTAATACTAGCGGAAACGAAGAGCAAATTGTTGAAAAATATAATTTTGATAATAAGCAAATACAGATTAATGCCAAACAAGCGGAGATAGATAGCGTAAATTCTCAAATAAATTCTGTCGATCAAAATATTGATGCTATACGAGATTTATTGTCTGTTGAAAATAATTTTACGCCGGAACAATGGATGGAATTAGATCGGTTTATTATTGAATATGATTGGCAAGATGATACATTTATTGAAGACACAGATTTATATGAAGAAGCTAAAAAGAGATTTGATGAATTAAAAGTCCCTAAGCTTACATTAGATATTGATATTGTTAATTTCTTAGAGGTTCTAGATGAGCAAAGAAATTGGAATCAATTGTTTTTGGGAGATAAAGTAATTATTAAATATGAAATGTTTGATCTTCTTGTAGAAGCTAAAATAATAGAAATGGAATTTGATTACGAACAAGGGACAGTTAAATTAACTATCGCTCAATTTAAGGATTTAAAAACTGGTGCTTTGCAGCTTGAAAAATTTATGCACGATGCTAAAAACACTACATCTGTCGTTGATTTAAATAAATCCAGATGGGGTCAGGCCGTTGTTGATACTAGCGAGTTTTCTCAGTTGTTTGAGAATTTTTGGGATAAGGTTACTAATCAAATTAATATGGCCGTTAACCAGACTGTAACTATTGATGGTAAGGGTATCACGATTACTGATCCAAATGATCCTTTAAGATTTCTTCGTTTGACCAACGGCGCACTTGGTTTGACCAGATCTGGAGGGTTGCGGTACGAGACAGCCATCACAGCCGATGGACTCATTGCTGAAATGGTTTTAGGGAAACTGATCCTAGGCCAGCGTGTCACCATCGGAGACAGTGACGGCATCTGGTTGACCGAAGGCCCAAAGACTACTATTACAGATCGTTTTGGCCGCGAAGCCATGAAGATTGGTCTATATGAAGAAAATCCTGACCAATATGGCATTCTCGTTAATCGTTATGCTTCAGATGATCCTAATGCGAGGATCATCAATAAAATCATCATAAATTCTGAAGTAGGCTTTAAAATTCAACAATGGAATGGCGTCGAATATAAAGACAAATTTTATGTTGATAATGAAGGTCTGCTTTATTCAGAAGACATGACAACAAAACGACTTAAGATAGTTAGTGATACTGACGAACTTCTGCTTGATAGTTATACAAAATTTATGGATATTGGGAAGTTCGACAATATCATCACAGATGGGAAATTAACAGCCATTGAAAAACTTCAGGTACTTGGAGAAAGAGAACGGATTAAATCAGAATATCAAAAACTCCTAGCACAAGCACAGGCATATGCCACCACCACAAGAGATAACTCGATTCGTATTAATCCAACTAATTTTACGAATGCCTACAATGATCTTATGAATTATCTTAATCCTTTGTTAGTTAATATGGACGAGACTTCAATTATAGATCGAGATGAATTTATATCAAAATTCAAGAATTATTACGATGAAGTTGTAAACATCGTCAATGCTATTAATGACTCAATCAAATATTCGTCAGTACAATTTGGTGCCTACTTTAATGATGTCATTATAGATTATACATCTGGGATCACAGCCACAAGAAGTGATAATATGTATCGCTCAAATATGAGTGGAACTAGAGGGTTCGTAATACAAAAGAATATTGGAACTGCTGAAAATCCAAATTGGAAAGATGTTTTTTGGGCTGATTTGGATGGTGTAGTTCACGCACAAGATATACAGATTGCGAACAGTTTCTTTGTAGACGGAGGAATCGAGGGAAGTTACATCATCCTTCGTGATGGTCAAGGAGGAGTCGTTAAAATCTATCCTTCGCAGGGATTTTGGGCTGGTGCTGAAGATGCTACGAATGCACCAACATGGATAAAGCCTGATGGTACTGCTATATTTAAGAAATTGATAGTTAAAGATGGAGATAACAATGTCATAATTGATTCGGAGAATAAGAAAATGTATATGAATAATTTTGACATTGTTGGTGCAGGGGCAGTTGATGCTCAACTGATAAGCGCAAAGTTTGTAACTGCTGATGTTGGTTTTATTAGTGATTTGACGGCTGGAAGATTATCTACCCTCACAAATGCCGCTCTTTCTGATTGGTCTAACTATATTGTCATTCAAGAGAATGTTGCAAGATGGATAACTGGTACAGTTCAAGGTTCCGGTACGCAAGTAACTTTGCCTGATGGAAGACCTTTGTATTGGGTTAATTCTTCTCAAACAGGTTTAATGACTACTGAAGTTACTGCTTGGCCTGTAATGCAATACTCAATGAATGAAAAGGAAAAAATGATAATTACTTTTGAAGGTAGTGGATTTGATGCTTATCCTTCTATTTATATGGGTATTGGTGATGGGTTTTCTCAATTTTCTGGTAAAGCTATTATCACTAAACCAGCAGACGGATTGGAAGTTAAATCATATGCACGGTCAACCGGACTTGAGCGTTCACTATTACTAAAAGATTTGGGGATTACTTTACATTGTAGTAATGGAATTATTAAGTTAGAACATGATAGTGGAACAAATTTTATAATTACTCAAAACGGAAATGATATTACAATGACCCATAAAACATCAGGTTCTATTACAATTAATACTAGCGGAATGACGGCAAATATAACTGGAAATATTAATTTGACTGCAACAGGAACAGTTAATATATCAGGAACTCAATATAATTTCTCTTAAAAAGGTAGACATTTCCTCCGATTTTTAATATAATTAATTATGAATAAAACAAAATATATAAAATGGAGGAATCATAATGAACCAAAAACTTAAACTACTTACTGCGTTTCTATGTGGGGCCGTATTTTTCAGTGGTGTATCTTATGCTGCAAGCAATCTAACAGCAACAGTAACTAGCCTAAAAATCGTAGTAAATGGACAAGAAAAAACATTGTCAGAAAAACCAGTTGTCATTAACAACAAGACATATTTGCCTGTGCGTGATATTGGAACTATTACGGGATATAGGGTTGATTACAAAGGCGGTGTTGTTTCATTGGATAGTATAGGTACTGTTGATCAAAATAATTCTTCAAGTACAACAGACACATCGACAAACACAACAACAGATAAACCAAGATTTGAGTTCAAGAAACTTCCTATTACAGTTACTCATGATGATGTTTCGGTAACAGTTAATTCGGTTTCTCTTGGGGAGTATTCGACTGACTTTAATGTGACGATTGTGAATAATTCTGATAAGGATCTTCAGGTTAACTATGGATCAAACGTTCTTGGTGCTAATTATAATATTCCGGGTAAAGAATATAAAACCTATGGAACAATAGGAGAAAAGAACGAATTCTCTTCCCCCGTAAAAGCTGGAACAACTGTAACCGGGACGATTAGAAAAGGAAAAGTGGATGCGGGTACTGAGAATCTATTGTTCCACTTGCTTATTAATGGTAAGGGATTTTCGTTTTATATCGATACAAAAGGGATGTTTTAAGATTTGCTTTAAGGGAGGTAAATAAATGCGGCTAAAAATTGCAACCATTTTCGCTTTAATTGGTTCTATTTTAGTAATTGGCGGCTGTGTTCTTAGTTTATATATGGCAATTAATCAATTTGAAACAAGTGATATTGATACACTAATAATGTTAAATAAGATAATTAGCATTTTGAACATTCTTGGATGGGTAACAATCATTAATTTCTTTATTTCATTTATAATTGCCCAAAGGAAGAGGGGATAAAGAATGTCATCTGAATTGGATACAATAATAGATAATCAAAATACTCCCTTAAAAACAAACTCAGACAATATAATCGGAACTGTTTTGTATAATATTGGATTAGTGATAATAACTCTTGGTATACTTGCTGGATTGCTGGTTGGTATACTTCTAAAAGACCCGAATTCATCCGGTTTTGAACCCGATCCTCACCCTCTAAGATGGGTTTATGGTATCGGACTAATTGTTACATCTTCGATTAGCGGAGTATTGTTTGTAGGATTTGGAGAAGTAATTAAGTTATTAGATCGCATTAATAAGAATACATCTAATACATCAAACTAAAATGAGAAGTTTCACAACCGCCAATCTTGGCGGTTTTTCTTATTCGAAAATTCCCAAAACAACAAATAAAGGAGCAATCAAAATGACAAATATAGAACGACTCAAAATGGAAACAAAGGGTTTTAATTCTCCCGACAATGAACTTGAAATTTACCTACAGGAAAACGGCCTTGAACCAAACGCAGAATACAACCCAACATCCAACGCGAACAAACGCGCTATCATCGCTACAGCATTAGCTTTGCTTGAGTCTTTAGCCAACCAGCCACAACTATTCAAAGATTATAAATTTGACGATGAAACTGTTACCGGTTTCGGAGATCGGATTCAATCGCGTATTGACCAGCTATCGCGTTCGCTTCGGATGATGTCAGCAAATGATGATTCTTCATCCAATGGAAGCACGTTCATGTTGTTTAAGGGGTGAGGGAATGTTTAATCTTTTTGACAATCAAAATACAACGGACTTTCAATTTTTGCTTGATCAAATTGGCTCAGACGTGACAATTAATGCGGCTACACCAGTTAAAGCAATAATCACGAACACGACACTAAATCAAAATTTCGATGACCGTAAAATCTCAACGCTGTCACCTCTGCAACGGGGTGACATTGTTATTTTTAATGGCATTAAATATATGATAATTAACGCCATTAACGACAAGCGATACAACAAATACAAAGGCATTATGCGGAGATTAACCCATTCGATCATCGTTAATTCGTCATGCCGGTTCTTTTCGCTGGATTCATTTATTATAACTTCAAATTTAGGGGTCATAGATGGACAGGTACTAGCACTCTCAGATGGTGAGATACATGTTTATTTTTCACATTATTGTGTAAATTCTGACCTTAAAATCGGTGATAGGTTCCTATTGGATGGTCAGGCGTTTAAAGTAACCGGGATTGATACGTTCAGCAAGCAGGGCATTGTCATTTTGACTTGTGACAAAGACCAGATTAACCCTGCAACGGACGATGTAGAACATGAAATTGCTGGCGGTTATGCTTGTCCCGTTAATATTGCAAATGACACTACGACGGTTTATGTGGGTTCGACAATGCAATTGACCTGGACAAGCACCGATGATGCGCCGGTTGTATTTGAGTCATCAAATCCTGATGTTGCCACTGTAGACGCTCAGGGGCTTGTTACGGGCGTTGGAGAGGGTATAGCGACGATAACCATTCAAAACGCGACGAATGAGTTTATAACGGATAGCGTGACTGTGACAGTTGAAGAAGTGCCGGAAGTTAAGACCATCACATTGACGCCAAATACAATGCCAATTGACGAGATTAAAGCAGGGCAAAGTAAAACCTATACTGCAACAGTATATCAAGGGGCAACATCAACAGATGATTTGGTTAATTGGTCATTGTATGGCGACGATCAGATGAGCAGTACTACGCTTGCGACGATTACGGCACAGGATGGGACGACATGTACCATTAAAGCGAACAGTAATCAGCAATACGGATATATTCAGTTAAAGGCGGAATTAATAGATGACCCGTCTGTTTTTGTATGGCAGAGGATTCGGATACGGAGTTTGTTCTAAGGTAACAATTGACATATCTATCGGTTTTGCTACAATATAAATGGAAAACAAATTAACCAACCAAGTTTTCCATTGCAAACCGATAGATATTTGATATTTAAAATTTGATGATAGCCGAAATCCCTTACGCCTCAAGGGCTACACGATCAACATCTCGAAGTCGAAGCCGACGAACTCGGAATTCATCGCGATGGTCGCGGACAAACTGCGCATCGAGCATAAGGTGTCGTAGGCCAAGCGGGACAAGGGATTAAGGAAATGGGAAGCCGACCAATTACCCCAAAATACATCTGGATGAGTTGGTTTAAAGGCGACTAACTTCCCGTCATCAAATCGATAAACGTCACTTATCTATTGGTTCGCAAAATTACCAGTAGAGGAGTGACGTTTTTTTGTATGACAGATTATGAATTCCAGCTTGACAATTTCATGCTTTACTGCACCAGCCGGAACCTTGCTAAAAAGACATTAGCAAGCTATGAGCAATCCCTTAAACTGTTCGGCCTATATCTTCAAGAGACGTTTGAGATTGAAGACGCTCGGAAAGTGCAGTCAGGCCATATCCGCCAGTACATTCGTTATTTGCGGGAGCGGGGCAAGTATTCTGTGGTCGTTAATCAAAGCACCAAGAACAAAAATTATCCAGAAAAGCGGACGGATTTCGGTCAGCAAATCAGTACAACAACAATTGCCAATTATGTAAGAAATTTGAAGGTATTTTTCAACTGGTTACACGGTGTCGAGCGCGAAATATCAAAGAACCCCTGCGAAAAAATCGAGAACCCTAAAGTACACCGGAAAGCAAAGAAAACTCTTACACCCGAAGACATCAGCAAGGTTTTAAAACAGTTTGATGTTTCAAAGTTCCATGATTACCGAAACGCAATCATTACAAAATTGCTTCTCGATACTGGAATGCGTGTAGGCGAGTGTTTGTCACTGATGCCTGAACATCTCGACTTAAATCACAAATCGATTTTGCTTGTTGATACAAAAAACAAATGCCAACGTTATGTATACTTTAGCGCAAAAATGTCCGCAGATTTAAGGGCATGGCTCAGGTATCGAGATCGCTACATCACTAGCGCATATTTGTTTCCGACGACGAGAGGGACACAGCTAGATGTCCGCAACTACGAGAAGGCGTTAAAGGATGCCGGAAAGCGTGTAGGCGTTGAAATCCATCCCCATCAACTGCGGAATAACTTTGCCAAGTATTACATTCTGAATGGTGGGGATTGGTTCAGTCTTTGTAAAATATTGGGGCATAGCTCGGTGGATATTACGCAGAAGGCATACATGGATTTGACGGATGACGAAATATCCCGCCAACACGCCAAATTCTCGCCGCTATCTCACATGGACATTTAAGGAGGCTGTCACGATGACCAAACTTACCGACCGCCAAATCATCATGCTCATGTCCGACAAAGACGCCGACATGATGCTGTCGCTTGCAAAACGGCATCTTAAAGCCGTTAAACAACTAACTGGACTAATTGCCCAGACCATGGGTAAAGATGCCCTAGAAGCCGAAATTGAGCGTCTTAGAGTGGAGAGGGAAATGATTCTGGAGAAGTATCGGTAAAAAAACAAATTTCCCTTCCCTAAAGTTGAGGAGGGGAATTTGTTTAACTGTTGACATTCTTGGTTCTTTGTATTAAATTAAAATTACTAGTTAACAGTTAAACAGTATGGTGGCGAGATAAAAAATGATAGGTCTTGAATATATAGTAAAAACCTTTGAATACGAATTTAAAGATATAGCCTTACTTCTTGGTATTGATAAAGCGAATATCTCTATGTGGTTAAAGGGAAAAAGGAATATCCCCCAAAAATGGGTATTTTTTCTGTCGGAGTATTTTAAACTTCCAGAATATTTGTTTCAAAAAGAATTAGATATTCGCGAACAGCTAAAGATAAGTATTCAATACTTAGGAAATGTTCCTTTCGAAAAATCATCAGATGATGTTGCAGAATTAACCAAACAGTATGGTCAGTTGGCTGGTACTTTTAATTTAATTAATTCTTCTACCCCAAGAATCTCTGAGGTCGATTTAGACTATGCTGGTGCAGAAGATGAACTTCACACAACAAAACGAGAGATTGCTCAAAATTATCTTTCATTACTATCACGAGTTGAATCGTTTTTAAAAAATACAGGATTAGATTTATCAGACAAAGAATCAATTTTTAGAGTAATAAACAAGGTTACTGAATTGTTGGAAAATGCAATTAACGAAGATAAACTATATGACATTTGCAAGGAACTTGAATTTGAAATTTCTGAACACTACGAATATGACGATGACGATGATGAACCCGCTGACTAACCATCAGCGATTCATAAAACCAAAACGAAAGGGAGAATGAACCAATGCAAACAATCAACGTATCAATCACCTTTAATCCGGACGACGAAAAAGAGTTTGAGGACATCATTTTTAATTTTGGGGAAAGCAAGGTCAATTTTATCAAATGGGTACATCTCATGTGCGCTGGAACCAAATGGGAAGCGGCAATCGTCTTGGCAAACGAGTTCATCCAAAATGACGATGATTTGAAGGAGTTTTGTAAATATTTTTCCGGCAGTCCTAATTCTGATGATATTTTTTGGGATTTGATGCGATTCGCAGAAAACAAGTTTATCCTTCATTAAATTTATTTAATACGCACATTAAAGGGGGTGATTATCAAACAAACAAACAAAAGTTGCCTGTGTCGTTTGTTGCTTATTTTGTTGCTTGTGGCTTTAAAAAACTTAACGAGGAGGAGTAGTGTCATTGAAAATCTACAATTTTGAGGATTTAACAAACAAACGTCGTGCTTTAAAAAAACATCTGCAAGCTAAATACCAAAGGTCTTACGATAATAAATTGGAAAGCCTGAATTTGAAAAGTAAAAAAGTAATTGAAAAACAAAATGAAATTATCGATGAACTTTTGGGACATTTGAAAGAAGAACAAACTGCAAGGATTAAGTATTGGCAATTTTGTGAATTGCTTCTTGACGCAATCACTTTGAATGATCTTGAAAATGTTGTCATTGCTTTTCTCGATGAAGAAGCAAAAATAGAAGAAGAACACGGATACCCTCAATACAGTGAGGAAATTTTTAGCGAATTAAAACAAGAAATCAGAACAAGATGGGACTTTCTCAAAGAAGATTCTACTCAAAGAAGATTCTAGATAAGCGGGAAAAACTCGCTTATCCACTTAATTTTTTAATCCAAATCATGCGCCAATCAAGCGCAAAGGAGTGTCTAAAATGACCATCCTAATTTTAAACAAATCAAAAAGGGGACGAGAATACATTAAATATGATGGAAACTGACCTAGCACCTTTAAATTTTGTCTTTGATCGAATCAACAAGTACCTGATTTTCAATAACTTTCCGACAACCGCCGCACGGTTAAAACATGCTGAACGATTGTTTGATGGTACAACGACATTTGGCGACATTAGATTGTTTAACGATCAATCAGTTTCAAGATATGATGGCGTTGTTGTATTAGATTGGTTTGTTGATTACCTTTCTACATATGGTACGGTTTTTGTTAAAACAAATCAAAAATCCAATCAAAAAAGTATTGCTGACATTTTAAACATCATTTCTAATTACTTATTGCGTCAGGAAAAGGGCAAAAAAGGCGAAAATAAAAATCATGGGATCTTAACGGATTATGCCGAAGATGAATACAGACGGAGGATGACCTTTCCCCAAAATTACATAAACGAAAAAAATATGGACGAAAACTTTTCCCTTGATTACATATTTAAAAGCATAAACGAATTTGAATATTGGTTACAAGAAATATACTATATACCACAAAAGGCCAACAAAAAAGATACCATATCATGGCAAAAACTTAATCGTCTGCGCGTGCCATATGAGCAACTGGACGATGAGCAAAAAGATATTTTCGATCAAATTTTAAATGTCCAGCAATTAGTTTTTGAAAAAAAGCGTAACTTGGACAAAAAAACAATCATCAAACTTAATGAAATCATATCTGATTTAAAATACAAATTAAATGCACTTGCCCAAAGTCCGAATGTTGGTCGAAGTGAGATCGAAGGAGTAAACAGGTTTGATGGTGACAATCATCAAGAGTATTTGCAACACGCAATTTTAGACATTTTTGATTTTACGAACCCTGTTCATATTAAAGCGTTGATTGAAAATTTTTATGATTTATATGTCAAGTATCACGACAAGCCTGACAGTCCCATTTACAACATACTTATTGAGTTTTTAATGCACGTACACAACGTAAAATTGTCAAAAAATCATCGTCTGATACTTTCGATTTTTTTGACGAGAACAAGCGACAAAAAAGAGGTAATGGAATTGCTAAAAGGTATGTTGGACACAACGACCGAAAGAATGATGAGAACCCTAAAAACTACCATTTCGAAGAAAATTGCGAAATATTTTAAAAAGAATGTCGGAAAATGAAAAGTGGTCACTATATATTGTGAAGGCTTTTGCCTTCAACTTTATTTAGCATTTTTTATATTTTTCCATTGGTAACTCCTTCGATCTTTCCGTCGAGGGATTCTTTTTATTTATTGTTAAAGAAATTTAATCCAAGAGAGGAAAAACAAAAAAATCCAGGAGAGGTGTTGAGATTTGTCAGAAAAAACTTTTACGGAAGATCAAGTTAACCAAATGCTAGCCGAAGCAAAACAAAAATGGGAAACCGAAATCCTCAATCCCATTAAGGCCGAAGTTGAGCAACTACGGCAATACAAGCCAAAGAATGAAACGGACGCAGAAAAAGAAATCAAGCGTCTTAAGGCTGAACTTTTACAACAAAAGGTTGTGTCCAGTCTCCAACAAATGGGCGCAGAGGATTTTGCTGAATTTGTTTCCGTTTCAGACGAAAGTGAACTACAAGCGAAAGTTGCAAAACTTCAAGAAGTGCTAAAAAAACGAAGCATTGACTCATCATTTAAACCGGATAATCACCGGCAGACTGATGCGTATACAGCGGCAGAAGCTAAAGGTGATGTAATCGGCATGATCGAGTCAAAGCTATCTAAACTTTACAAATAAAAGGAGAGATCATATGTTTAAATCGACTGATTTTACACAACACGAAGCGATTAGCCTAGCACGCGAAATTTACAAAGTGGGAGACGCCAACGATACGCCATTCCTTTCCATGCTACTTGCAAGGGGTCTAACAGGCAAAGCGTCCGCGCCTCTCCACAGTTGGCGGGAACGTAGTTTTAACGCCGAAGACATCGGGCAAGGTGTGATTGAAGGAAATAAAAATCCGACGGTTTACCAATCAGGTCGAGCCGAACTAAACAACGTATGTCAAATCTGGCAACGAGCAGCCGAAGTAAGCGGCACAGCCTTAGCGATGCAATCTACAACGCTGAGCCAAGAAATTGCTGATCGTCTGATTGAAGTCAAACAAGGTATTGAGAAGAGCATTACAACTGGCGTTCGCAACGATGGGTCTGCTAGTCCGTTCATCCGGCAACTTGACGGCATCGAACAGTGGGCGGATGACAACAACAAAATCAACGCTGCAACGCCCACCCAGATTGTTGAGGATGACATTAAGGCACTCGCCAAATGCTTTTGGGCGCAAGGCATTCCGACTGGTCAGTTTTTCGCGCTCGTCAATGCCGATCTTAAAGAGCAAATCGATAAGATTTACAAAGACAGTTACAGCTACATCCATCAAAACAATGTCTTTGGCCTTGTTGTTGATGGGGTTAGGACAAACTACGGGACAGTATTTTTCCTCTTATCTCGGTACGCTTCACCAGATAAAATTACCGCATTTGCGCCTGATTTTATCTCATTGGATTATCTACGCCAACCGGTGTTTGAGCCATTGGCAAAAACAGGGGATGCGGTCAGCGGTGAGGTAGTTGCTGAAGCAACGCTTAGGGTTGGCAGCAAAAAGGCAGTAGCACAGCTTAGCGTTTAATGCTAATAAACCTAGAAGGAGTCGCGTTTGCGGCTTCTTCTTTTTGGTACATCTTTAAAGTAATTTAAGACTGGAGGATTGGAGGGAAAGAAGTTTATGGGCATGAATGACTTAATCACATGGAAATTAAAACGAATCGCGAAAAAAATCAAGCAAAAAGATGTCGCGGCATATTTGGGAATCAGTGCAAGTTACGTTAGCCTTTACGAAGATGGCAAAGTACATTGGGATCAGCAATTGGTTACAAAATATCGAAAATTCATCGAAGGAGCGGAGGAAAAGTAAATGAGTGTTTGTATCGCTAGTTTTGTTAACAAAGGCAAAGGGTTAATTATGGCGGCAGATAGCAGGGTTTGTACCTTGATTAACAATATCCCATTTCAGGTTGATGACGATGCAACCAAGCTTTACTTTCGAGAGGATGACGGATTCTTTTTTTACTGCTCAGGCGTCATTGACATGTCCCAAGAAGTGGCAAACATACTTCTCCAAATGCGAGACTTTGGACACGATGAAGTAGTGCAGATTCTAAATTCAACCTATCGTAAATATGCCGAAAAATACCCAGACATATCAAATATTAAATATGCGTTGCAACTGGTCATCCCATTTGAGGATCAAGGGTTGTGGAGGATCGCCTACTACGACAGTGAGAACAAATTTGAACGTAAAGTTTTTGCTTCCGATGATGAAATTTTTGTATTTGGTATTGGTTCAGGGGCAAAAATTATTCATCCAATAATTGATCGGGAACTGCGAAAACCCGGAAAATTTGATGTGTTAAACATGTTCGCAGAAGCTTTTTCCGAGGCCGCAAATGAGACGTGCGGGGGCAATTTAACAATCGTTTTTGTTGACGAAGCAAATATCTTTAAACGAACGGCTAAAATAAATGACAAACGTCCAATCAGGAGAATGCCGAAACAGCAAAAGATACGACTTGCACAAGGGGATGGGGTTATTGTATCTCCATCAGGTCAGCCTATCTCAGGTGTAGCAGTTGAACGAAAACTCGAAGGAATTTTTGAAATAATCTATCGAAACTCAAATTATGCGAAGGAACGCCGCTTGATTTTGCAAGATGATGGCGTAGAACTGTCAACCGAGACAGGAGATATTGTCATAGGTCACGACAATGGTTCGTACATAAAGTTAAAATCTAACGGCGACATCGAAATTAATGCCATTGGAAAAATTTATTTAAACGGAGTTGAATACAATTTTGAGTAATCGAATTTTTCAAAATAGCAGAGAAGAAAAATATAATTATATAACGGACGAAGCATTGATGCAAAAGTTGGATGAGTTAGGATTTAAGTATCTGGAAACTGGAATTAATCCATCAACAAACGAAAGATACTGGAAATACCTTCAGACAAATGAACTTTCCAGCGTGGTAGTTCCATGGGAGACCGAAAAGAGAAAGCAAAAGTATTCATTGGATAGATGGCAGATGACAAAAGGATGACGAAATGATGCGCGAACAATGGGATTGATGTAGCGAGAAACTAGGGGAGTTGTTAGTATCGAAGACAGAAATGAAAAAATCATTCAAAAAATAAAAGAACTTTACATAATCCAGTTCGGGCATTATCTCATCCAGTATCCTGAGCCAATCGGCTATCGAACTTACACAAGGGGAGAGGTAAAAAACAATAAGAAAACAAAGCCACTAATGGATTGGCACTTTCAAAAGCACCTAAGCGGAGAATTTACGGTCGGCACGTTTGGCGGGAAAGTCATGACAAAGTTTATGACTTTTGACGTTGATTTTCAAAGCCGCAAAATGGCGAAATGGATTACATACAATATAGTAGATTCTCTTTGTTTATCAGGGCTGACCAATCATTACATAAGTTTTAGCGGCAACAAAGGGTATCATATCGATTTATTTTTTGACGATTACATCCAAATTGACCACGCAAAAAAATTGTTTGATTATATTATCAATCTGGCGGATATAAAACAATATTTTGCTGACGGCAGCAAAGTTGAGTTTCGGCCAACATCGGGGCAGGGGGTAAAATTGCCCCTCGGGAGGCATCAAAAAACAAAAAAATATTGCGGTTTTTGCTTGATTGAGAACGGATTAAGGGTGATGAGCAAAAAAAAATCCGAAGATTATCTTATGAGCATTCAGAGGACAAGCAAGCAACTTGTCCTGGATTTACTTCAGGAACAGGAAGCGGAAATCAAAAATGCCAAAATCGAAGTTCCTCGAACGGAGAACATAATTAGCCAGCACAGGATGCTGGATAATTACAATCAGTCAGAGGATTACAGCATTGACCGCGCAAAGGATTTATTTTTTAACGGTCTAAAAGCGCCGGGAAGCCGGAATAATTCAATATTTTTGGTTGGCCTGTACTTAAAATATCAGGGATTGGACGCCGAGCAAGTCAAACAAGAACTGTATGACTGGATGGATCGGCAAAATGCCGATTTATATTCGACGCCATTAGAACAATGCTATAAAGAGATTGATGCTACAGTTAAAACGATGTTCAAGAAAAATTATAATCTATCGGCCAGTAACAAGGATTTAACCGTTACATACGAGGAAATCAAATGGATTATCGAAAATTGTCCGGAGAAGAATCAGAAACTAATTACATATGCGATGCTTGTTCACTCGAAACGTCATGCGAACGCGCAGGGCGTTTTTTATATGACTTTTAAACATTTGCAGGAAGCAACGGGGCTTGATGATAATACAGTTCAACGTCAAATAAATAAATTGGCCGAACTTGGAGTCATTGAGATAGTCGCGCACAATAGAGCAGCTAAAAAAGGGTTAAAAAAGTTACCTAATCTATATCGGATCAGCTTAGGGACAATTGGCCCAGAGCTGATACAGGGAAATCAGTTTAAAACTGACCGAATAGACAATTTTAATATTTGTTTAAAGTTCTTCTTTTCGGAAAAAGAACTAAAAAAATTATTACCAAGACGCCAATATCAAAGTCTGATTGGTTAATTGGCATCTTGTTTGCATTTATATATTTTGTGCTTTATATGTTTAAACCCTTTGAGATCAAAGGCGTTAAAGGCGTTATGCTGGCGCTTAAATAAAATAAATTATGTCTTATACCCCAAATCGTACAACTTTAAGATGGAGGTAAAAATGATGATTGAAAAAGCAAAGCAAATCGCGACGAACTACAATATTAAACAACTACAACAAGCGTTTAAACATAATATCAATAAATACAAGCCGAAAACAAGAGAAGAATGGGAACGACTGATTGAGGATACGATTCTTGACGTTCATGAGGATGCTTGGACAGTGTTTAGATACGACGACATGATTGGCGAGTTGGTATTTGTCAATTTAAATGATGGGATCGCGAAATACGAATGTACGTTTGACAATCAGGAAATGCCGAAATATTTTGATAAAAAGTTTAGATGGTCAGCAATCCAAAGGGGATACATGACAAGGAGGGCAAAAAGATGAACATTTACGAAGCGTTGAAATATGTGCCGGATAAAAAGCGGATTTATTTTTGTTGGAAACATGGGATTAACTGGGATCAGACAAAACCGCCGAAAACAGAGCAAGAGTTCTTACGATATGTTGGCGCACAAACCCTTAATGGGTATTTAAAGTGGGAAAAAACAGAGGATTACCGGCGATTGGTCGCTATTTTTCTTGAGACAAGATTCGACAATGATTTGGAGGAAATTTACAATACTCTATCCGCAAAAGCGCGGGACGGAGACGAGAAGAGCGTTAAACTATTGTTGCAATTAGGCAAGGATTTAAAGGGATACGCCAAGGATGCGGCAAAAGGATTTAAAGCAGATGCCACAGACGACGATGATGATGATTTAGATTTAAGAGGGTGATGAGATGGCTAGGTTGCCATTAACAAAAAAGCAAAAGATCCAAAAAGTCATGAGTGATTTTTATTTGTTTTCAAAAAATTTTATAAAAATTGTGGATAATAACGGGGAATTAATCCCGTTTGAATTAAATGAGCAACAACGGTACTTTATCTACAATGCGGGTAAATACAATATCATCCTCAAGCCGCGCCAGTTGGGATTTACGGTAATGAGTTTGGCGTATTGTTTGTGGATGGCTTTAACGAATCCTAATACCAATTATCTGATTGTAAGTTACAAGGGTGAGAGCGCAAAAGACTTGTTTGAAAAGATAAAACGAATGAATCGGAACATTCCGAGAAGCAAATATCCTGACACGTTCCCGGAGTTGAAGAGAGAAAATCGGGATGAAATCGTCTTTGACAATGGTTCACGGATCGTCAGCACGACAACAGGAAACAAAGATTTAGGACGCGGCATGACATTAATGTATGTGTTGCTGTCCGAGGCAGCATTTTATAACGATTTAAACGGCGTATTGCTTTCATTGGAACCGGCGCTAATGAAAACAGAGCGATCAAGGATTGTCTTGGAAACAACGGCTAACGGCTTTAATGATTTCCAAGTGATGTACGATCGAGCATCTAAGGGACAAAGCAAATACAAGGCGTTTTTCTTTCCATTTTATTCTTCAGCTTACGAAAAGCAATTTGCTTTTGACATTCAGGAAGCGGTGACATGGTACAAGGCGAATAACAAAGGAAAGCGTTTAAGTGCGAAAGATTTAACAGACAAGGAGCAGAAACAGCTTTTTGAAGCTGGTTGCAGTTTAAATATGCTGATGTGGCGGGAGTATATGTTGCAAGATAAAAGCAAAAATCAATTTTATCAAGAGTATCCGGCAACGGACATTCAGGCGTTTATCAATACGGGTCAATCCGTATTTGACCAGACGAAAATTGCCGAGCAAATTAATTACATATCGCCGCCACTATCAAAAGATGAACTATTCGACTTGCCTGATACGCTTAAACAATATATAGGCAAAGGGTTGGATATATTCCAATTGCCAAAACCGCGAATGCGAATGTTTGCAGGGATTGACGTAGCAAGCGGGAATGGGAATGACTACTCGACCATTAGCATTTTCGGGGCAGATGGTCAGCAATACGTTTCATTCTATCGAAATGATATTCCAGTATATAAATTCGCTGAAATCGTCCGAGAGATCGGACTATTTTTTAATTACGCCTATTTGTGCATCGAACGGAACGGATACGGAACGGCATTGTTGGAACGTTTGCGTGAGTGCGAGAATCCTTATCTTAATCTATTCAAGATGAAGCACTTCGATAAAGGGAAAGAGCGGCTAAGGCTTGGTTGGAACAACAACACAGTAACGAAGCAACAAGCGGTTTTGGATGCTAAAGAAATGTTTGAATGTGGGTTAGTCAATATCGAATGCAAAGAGACGTTGAAGCAGATGCAAACGTTCGTGGACAAGGAAGGTAAGCTAGAAAACAAGAGTAAAACGCTTCATGACGATCTGGTTATTAGCTTTATGCTGGCAATTGTAGCCATGAAATCAGGAAAATACTACGTGGAGGTATGAATAGATGGAAAATACTTGGTTCTTGGAAGAAATTAATAAACCTTATCATTGGCAACGTGTCAATGAGATTCTAGACATTAAAGAGTATTTAAGCGGCAAGCATAAGATTTTAGGCAAGCCAAGCTACCAATTTAACGGTCAGACTTATGAGCCGCGAAAGATCGTGCTTCAATACGCTAAAGTGATTTTGGATTACGGCATTGGTTACGTCGTTAGCAATCCGATTACATTAACGGGGAACGATAAAGTTACAGAGCAATACAAGCGGATTTATAAGAGAGGCAAATACAATAGCGTAGATTATGATGTGATGGACAAGATGAGCAAATACGGTTTTTGCGCAGAGTATGTTTATTTGGGTAGTGACAATAATATCAAGTCAAAAGTCCTCGATCCTGCTGATTGCTACCCTGTCTTTGATGCACAGGGGAATTATGTATCATTAATTGAGACATGGACGATCGACAATGTGACTTACTACAATATCTATCAACCGGACAAGGTAGAGCAGTGGACAGATGACGGTGGCGAGTTACGCATGATTGGGCAATTTAATAATCTTGGCGGCTTGCCTGTATTGTATCGCAATCAAAATGAGATTGACGTTCTTGGAAGATCGGATTTGCTGGATATATTGCCGATTTTGGACAATATGGAAGATTTGATTAGCAAGGCAACAGATGGGTTTTACCATTTTATAACAGGTATTCCGGTTTTGAAGGGGCAACAGCTAAAAGGCGATGGATTACCAAAGGATCTAGTTGGCGGTGGTATAGTTATTGACCACGATGCTGACTTTTTCTTTTCTAGGAATCAATTTGATCATCAGGCTTTTGAGACATTGTACAAGACATTAACGAGTGCCCTACTTGATATTGGACATGTTCCGGCAGTGAGTATGAGCAAAACGGATATTAGCAACTTGTCAGAGGTAAGCATTCGATTGTTGTTTAGTCTCGCTGATATGAAGGCTGCGCAAAATGCGAAGTTTTTAAGGGAAGGCATGGAACAGCGATTTGATATAATCAGGAAATTGCTTGAGTTTAAGGGCGTGACGTTTACAGACGATGAGTATGATACGCTTGGGATTGTGTTCCATTATGCAAGGCCGAGCAATGACAAGGAGATCGTGGAGAACATTACGGCATTGAGAGCGGCTAATCTGATTAGTCTTGAAAGCGCGGTTGAACGGAATCCATACGTGACGGATGTTGCAGGTGAGATGGGCAAGATTAATGGGGATAGCAAAGTATCCGATATTAATTCAGGTGACAATTAACTAATACTTTAACACTTTAACGCTTTAGTGTACTAAAGTATTATGTCCCGAAAATCGCGCCTGTTACAATGGGATTTAGTACCAGGTACTAAATTATATATATAAATTTTAAAAAAGCCTTTGAACCGCCATTGCGCCATTTTATACTGTTTTGGCGGTTCTGGCTTCATTTTTATGGGTGTATGCGGCCTGATCTTGTCCAGCAGCCATTTATGACCACTTCCTAATGTAGATTGTGGTCAGAAAAGCCGATAAATTACGTATTAGTTGGCTTAGATATTGCCACAATTTAGGGAATTGTGGTATATTCGGGGTGTCGTTTGTACTATTTGATTAATCTACATAGTTCGATGGGATTATGAGGAGGGCAGAAGCGGATAGATACCCCTTGTTGATGATGGGAGGGGTTAGCATGTCATTTTACACATGCGGGAAATAATGGCTACGGAGGAATCATAATGAATCAGAAACTTAAACTACTTACTGCTTTTCTTTGTGGAGCCGTATTTTTCAGTGGAGTTTCATATGCGGCAAGCAATCTAACAGCTACAGTAACTAACCTAAAAATTGTAGTAAATGGACAAGAAAAAACATTGTCAGAAAAACCAGTTGTCATTAACAACAAGACATATTTGCCTGTGCGTGATATTGGAACTATTACGGGATATAGGGTTGATTACAAAGGCGGTGTTGTTTCATTGGATAGTATAGGTACTGTTGATCAAAATAATTCTTCAAGTACAACAGACACATCGACAAACACAACAACAGATAAACCAAGATTTGAGTTCAAGAAACTTCCTATTACAGTTACTCATGATGATGTTTCGGTAACAGTTAATTCGGTTTCTCTTGGGGAGTATTCGACTGACTTTAATGTGACGATTGTGAATAATTCTGATAAGGATCTTCAGGTTAACTATGGATCAAACGTTCTTGGTGCTAATTATAATATTCCGGGTAAAGAATATAAAACCTATGGAACAATAGGAGAAAAGAACGAATTCTCTTCCCCCGTAAAAGCTGGAACAACTGTAACCGGGACGATTAGAAAAGGAAAAGTGGATGCGGGTACTGAGAATCTATTGTTCCACTTGCTTATTAATGGTAAGGGATTTTCGTTTTATATCGATACAAAAGGTATGTTCTAAAACCGCGCAATTAAAATAGAGGCTGGTCATGATGGCCGGCCTCTATCTAATGATTTTTAGGAAAATATGTGCAAAATCTTGATCTTCCTTCTCGAAAAATGTTATAGTGTGATCAAAAGAGTTTCATCTTCCGAAGTACGATTTTCAAGTGATCGGTTCTATTTTATAATATTTTCCCATAAATATTTTCTAGATCCAAACCTAAAAATCTAGGAGGTATTTTATGGGAAAGAAGGATAAGGAGGAGAAGAAAATGATCGCCAACAAAAAAGAACTTAAAAAAACTATTACGGTAAGCAATGAAACAGTAACGAATGTCGCTAAACTCGGTATGAAAAAATATAGAAAAACATTGGATAAGTTGGCGAAAAATTAATGTATGTAAAATTAACTCCAGAACAAATTATTGCAATTCACGATGAAGAATTATCCACAACTGGTGGTTTGTCTGGTATTAAAGACCGGGGTTATATTGACTTTTTATCCGAAAAGCCGTTCAGTGAATATTTCGGAGAAGAGCAGTACCCCGGTCTATTTATGAAAGCGGCAGTTTTGATGCACGGAATAATTTTGGCGCATTGTTTCAATGATTGTAATAAAAGAACTGCTGTTCTTTGTACATATACTTTTCTCTATTTAAATGGTTACGAATTAATAGCAGACGATGACGAGTTGTATGAGATAACAATTGATGTTGCTACCAAGAAAATTGATATTGAAAATTTAGCTGAATGGATAAAATTAAACACGCAAAAAATTTGTTAAAGGTCACTCTCATATAGAGTGGCTTTTTTTGTTTTGTATATAAGGAGTGGGAATATGAAATATGTTGTAGATATGAAGACTGGTCTAGTTGTCAAAGTCATTAAAAATAAAATTTAACTTTTTGTATGAAAGTGTAATTTCATGCACTTTTT
>Ga0207747_1001116_pt1 | contig 21376 bp, 15 predicted proteins | sample HigsolmetaGSP11D_FD_184839 | JGI IMG/M metagenome (GOLD analysis project Ga0207747, IMG submission 184839) | High solid enriched microbial communities from the Joint BioEnergy Institute, USA - SP1-1-D (SPAdes) | ecosystem: Engineered > Bioreactor > SSF (Solid state fermentation) > Aerobic >...
CTTCCCTTCCATAGAATATTGGATAACTTCCTCTGCCAGTTCCATGTAACATTCCGCTCCCTTCGACTTTGGATCATACAAAATTATCGGCAGTCCAAAACTTGGAGCTTCACTCAATCGTACATTGCGAGGAATGACGGTCCTGTATACTTTATTTTTAAAGTACTTTTTAACCTCCTCCACAACCTGGATGGACAAGTTTGTCCGAGCATCAAACATTGTCAGGACTACACCTTCCACTTCTAAATTAGGATTAAGATGCTTCTGAACCAGTTTTACAGTATTCATCAGCTGGCTTAATCCTTCAAGGGCGTAATATTCGCACTGAATAGGAACCAAAATTGTATCTGCTGCTGTCAGAGAATTTAAAGTCAGAAGTCCCAAAGACGGTGGGCAGTCAATAATAATATAGTCATAGCTAGACTTTATACCGGATATTGCTTCTTTTATCCTCGTCTCCCGGGATATCATCGGGACGAGTTCCACCTCTGCTCCGGCAAGCTGTATATTTGAAGGACATATCTTCAAATTTTCGACTACTGTATCCAATACAATATCCTGAATTTCCACATCATTAATGAGGACATCATATATAGACTTGCTTATATTTTTTTTATCTATTCCCAAGCCGCTGGTGGAATTTCCTTGGGGATCTACATCTATTAAAAGGACCCTTTTTCCTTTAAATGCCAGACATGAACTTAAATTCACTGATGTCGTTGTCTTTCCAACCCCACCTTTTTGGTTCGCTATTGCTATAATCTTCCCCAAAAACCTCACTCCTTAATTCTTACAGCAGTATATAGCATATACTCCGGTTGTCTTTTGTTTTGATACTGCAAGTTAATTATAACACAAAGCTACAACATTAAAAATAAAAATATATTTTGTAACAGTATAGATACAATAGCAAAAAACATTAAGTTTTATGTTAAAGGAGACGTCGATGACAGCAAACCTCATGCCTAAAGGACTAAAAGTACTCTTTTAACCTGCCTGGAACTATGCAAATTATAATAAGGAGGTTTAAATATTTTTTCATGTTTTTATTTCTATATGGGTGTAGGTATGTACCCTTCATCAGCGAATTAGCTCATCTTCATCTTTTTATAAACTAATGCTTTGAAGAAAAATATACGCATATTTATTAAAGTACCATATAGTATAGGGTTGGTTTCAGCTGATTTCAAATTTTCAACGAAAAGATGTGATTTTTTCTCAAGTATTTATAAAAATCATATTGACTAATTATGCGGATCTTCTCTATTCAGAATAACTCATTTCATATTCATTTTCTACTCATGTACCTCCTCTTTGTTGTTAATTTGGTTTATCAAAGGTGTGAAGTATTTGCTTATACGGAATGCAATTGTAGGAGTTATCGCTTTTCAAAAAGGTAGTAAATTGTGAAGAAGATATCATCTAGCCATGCTTTTGAATTATTTAGCTATGTTTTTTTGTGTCCTCAGCATATTGATATAAGCACCGCTAGAAAATAAATAAGCTTGCAATATATTATTTTCAATGTATTTATTGTCTATATAAAATCTATAACTCATGCATCATTAAAAATGTTTCACGTGAAACATTTTTGTTATGGGCAGGAAACTTGCTTCCTTTACTACTTAATAGAGTTTTTATCCTTCTATCACATTGGGTACCATCGGTGGATGACTGCTTCATAATCAACTTATTTTAGTTTCGACATCTTCCATCTTCAATGCCCCTTTTCTTTATCACCTTTTTATATCACTTTTTCTTACTATTTTTTTGTATCACTTTTCTATTTTACTTTTTCATATAATTTTTCATATGATTTTTCACTTAACTTTTCCATATAACATGGTTTGCTTCGATAATCCATATTTTCTGCCATAAATTAATCACCAAGTCCTTTTATAAATATATTGATCATAATATGATATATATTTAATTTATTTTTTAATACTTGTTATTCTAACCTGGAATCTAAACGGATTCTAATTATTTATAATGCATTTTGTATACATTAGAATTTCACTTATTTATAACCCGAATGTTCATTTACTGCACACTTTTTTACCCCAACAAAAAAAAGATATGAACATCTTTTCATATCTTTTTTCATTGCAATGCATGTAATTTTTAATTTTATTTTTATGGAATGTAATCAAAACTAAACATCAAGATCAGTAACTGTTCTTGCGTAATTGTGTATAAACTCTTTTCTCGGATCCACCTTATCTCCCATCAATATGGTGAATATCTCATCCGCCGCTACCGCATCTTCCATCTCTACTTTTTTCATCATTCTCGTTGCAGGGTTCATTGTTGTTTCCCAAAGCTGCTCCGGATTCATTTCACCCAGACCTTTGAACCTCTGAATATTAACGTCTTCCTTTTTCCAGCCCTTTTCCTGGATAATTTTGCTTACCTCTTTTTCATCAAAGGCATAAAGCTCTTCTTTTCCCTTTGCTATCTTGAAAAGAGGCGGCTGCGCAATATAAATGTGCCCTTTTTCTACCAAGGGTCTCATATAGCGGAAGAAGAAGGTCAAAAGCAGCGTTCTTATGTGGGAGCCGTCCACATCCGCATCGGCCATTATTATGACCTTATTATATCTAAGTTTTGATATATCAAAATCGTCTCCTATGCTTGTACCCAAGGCCATAATAACCGGTGTAAGCTTTTCATTTTTGTAAACTTTATCCATTCTTGACTTTTCTACATTCATCATCTTACCCCACAGGGGCAGTATAGCCTGAATTCTTCTGTCTCTTCCCTGTTTTGCGGAACCGCCGGCCGAATCACCCTCCACTATAAAAATTTCGCAAATAGAAGGATCTTTTTCAGAGCAGTCGGCTAATTTTCCAGGTAAAGATGCGGATTCCAAGACACTTTTACGCCTTGTCAATTCCCTCGCTTTTCTTGCTGCTTCCCTTGCCCTCGAAGCAGTAAGGCATTTCTCAAGAATTATTCTGGCTACAGAAGGATTTTCCTCCAGAAAACTCTCCAGCTTCTCCGTTACCACATTTTCCACCAGGTTTCGGATTTCACTGTTTCCAAGTTTTGTCTTTGTTTGTCCTTCGTACTGAGGATTTGTAAGCTTTACGCTTATTATCGCTGTGAGGCCTTCCCTTACGTCTTCTCCTGCCAGGTTCTTGTCATTTTCCTTTATGAAATTGTACTTTCTTCCGTAATCATTTATTACTTTGGTTATGGCGGATTTAAATCCGGTCATATGCGTTCCGCCTTCTGTTGTCGCTATATCATTTGCGTAGCTGTATATGTTTTCAGTGTATCCATCGTTGTACTGCATGGCGATTTCCACACTTGAGTCATCTTTTCCGCCTTCAATATAAATCACATTTTCATGCAAAACTTCCTTGTTCCTGTTTAAATATTGAACGAAAGAAACTATACCGCCTTCATAGCACAGGTTCTTTACTATTTTTTCTTCCGGACGCTCGTCAATCAGGGTAATTTTTATGCCTTTGTTTAAAAAAGCCATTTCCCTGTACATGGACAGCATAATATCAAAGTCAAAGACAACATCTTCGAAAATTTCCGGATCAGGCTTGAATGTCGTCTTTGTACCTGTTTGATCCGTATCTCCTATTATTTCCAGGGGAGTTACCGTAACGCCTCTTTCATATCTCTGTCTATATATATGACCATCCCTGCTTACTTCAACTTCCAGGTATTCCGAAAGAGCATTTACTACTGAAGCTCCAACTCCATGGAGTCCGCCGGAAACACTATAGGCACCGCCTCCGAACTTACCTCCGGCATGAAGAACTGTATGCACTACCTCAACTGTGGGTATGCCCATCTTAGGATGTATACCCACCGGTATTCCGCCTCCATTATCCTTGACAACAATGGAATTGTCTTTTCTTACAACAATTTCAATGCTGTCACAGCGACCTGCCATGGCTTCATCCATACTGTTTGCAACAATTTCGTATACCAGGTGGTGCAATCCTTTTGAAGATGTGCTTCCTATATACATTCCAGGCCTTTTCCTGACCGCTTCCAGGCCTTCTAACACCTGTATATCACTTTCTTTATATTCAACATTTGCATTTATATTTTCTGCCATACATTCCTCCATACATATACAGTTTTATAATGATTCCATCAACCCATATATTTTCTCAAGATTAACTGCACAAGACTTTATCTGTAAATTTCATAATCCGTCAAAAATATAGACTTTTATCGTCATATACCGGAAATATCGCTGACAAAATTAGTACGTTTGTGCAGAGTTACGGACGAAATTGGCGAAAGGTATATCTTGCTCTTTTTATCTGATTCCGTTATTATAAATGATTTCGGCAAATCATCGGAAATACTCTCTATAAATCCTTCTTCCTCGGCAATTTTTAAAAATTCCTTCGTGTCTTTTGATATAGTGGTGGTTTCAATATCCAATATGGCTATTATATCTTTTATCGGTATAACCACATCTCCTCCTATATGCAAAAACATATACACTATCCTCCCCAGCTTAAAGGCTACTCAACCTTTTTCCGCCATAATTAATCCAGTAAAACAAAAACATATTATATACATTTTATCCTAATTGAATTTTTTGTGCAAATAATTAACAAACTATTCCTTTTTTGCAGTACCGCTGACAATGCTGTAGTAACTGGCGCTGCTTCCCGGCAAGTCCTTGAAAAATCCACTATCCGTGCATGTTATAAATGTTTGTATTCCGTCAAGGTTTTTTAAAAGATATAATTGTCTCTTCCCGTCCAGTTCCGACATAACGTCGTCCAGCAGCAATACGGGGTATTCCCCGGTTTCCTCCAGTATCAAATCAATTTCAGAAAGTTTCATCGATAAAACGGCGCTTCTCTGCTGTCCTTGTGAACCATATAATTTGATGCTCCCACCATTTAAAAATATTTCATAATCGTCCCTTTGTGGCCCGTACAGGGTTGAAGCTTTTTGAAGCTCCCTTTCCATCGATTTTTCCAGCAGTCTGACAAACATGAGCATGATATCTTCAATACTGCTGTTTTCATCAATTTGCACCGACGGAGCATATCTTATGGCCAGCTTTTCTGCTCCGTCAGTGATCCTGCTGTGATTTTCCTCCGCATATTTTCCTAGTCTTTTCACAAACTCGTATCTTGTTTTGATTATTCTGGAACCAATAGTTGCAAGATTATTATTCCATATTTCTAAAGTATCTATCAAATTCCTTTTGTTTTGAATCTCTTTCAGCAGCATATTCCTCTGAGTAAGAGTTCTGTTATATTGCTGAAGATCATAAAAGTAAGAAGGTTTAAGCTGACTTATCGTTATATCAACAAACCTTCTTCTTTCAGATGGCCCTTCCTTTATGATCAACAGATCCTCCGGAGAAAAAGCTACCGCGTTCAGGTTTCCCATTAAACCGCCGATTTTTTTTAGAGGTATCCCGTTTATCCTCACTTTCTTTTTCTCTGTTTTGCTGAAGTTTATTTCAATATTTTTATCTATCTGTTCCCTTTCAAAATCGAGGCTTATCAAAAAGCTTTCTTTTCCCAGCATCACCATGTCCTGATCCTTGGACGTGCGGTGGGAACGGGCAGCCGCGCACATGAATATGGCTTCCAGTATATTTGTCTTTCCCTGCCCGTTGTTGCCGGATAATATATTAAAGTTTTTCCCAAAGCTTATATCCAGATGGTCGTAATTTCTAAAATTTCTTAATTTCAATCTCTTTATATTCAAATTCCAGCCTCCGAATATCAAACAAAAATACTGCTTTCATCTATCATAAACATGCAAAAATCACAATCCGGCAATGAGAAGAAAGCCTTTGCCGGAAGGTACATTCTTTGATCCATAAGGAATGGGACTTAATATAAATGAATTTATCTCCGTTGCCTTATGTAATTTCAATCAAAGCTCATATCTTTGTGCATAGTATTCTATTATACCATGCTATTTAAAAATTACCTTCGCAACACTCGGCCTTCTCTTTAATTAAACCTCTTTTTTCTTATTGTAACAGTCTAATCTACTTGTAACACGTTGCCGTTTATTTCTACTGTATCTCCCTTGCGCAGTTTTTTTCCACGCTGTGTTTCAACCTGTCCGTTTACTTTCACATTTTGCTCTGCGATCAAAATTTTTGCGTGGGAGCCGGTGTCAGCAATTCCGGCCCATTTTAAAAACTGATCCAGTCTTATATATTCGGTTTCTATTTTTACTAATTTCACTCTATCACCTTAATTTTACTTAATCATTCCTTGTTCTTACAGGAAGTATCATATAACTAAAAGCATTGCTGTCAACTGGTGCTATTATGCACGGACCTATATTGGAAGTAAATCTCATTTCTATAGTATCTTCTTCTATAACTTTGAGAGCATCTATAAAATATCTTGGATTGAAGCTGATGCTCATGCTTTCTCCCGTCATTTCTATATTTAATTCTTCCCTTACGGCGCCTATATCAGTGTTTAAAGAAATAATCATCTTCTCGTCGTCTATTTTGAATTTGACGGAGTACTTCTTTTCATCCATCGTTATTAAGGATGCCCTTTCAACGCTGGATAACAAATCTTTTGTATTTACGGTGATCTTGGTTTCATAATCTTTTGGAATTAAATTCCTGTAATTCAAATATTCTCCTTCCAATAATCTTGAAACCACCCTGCAGTTGCCCATGTCGAACATTATTTGGTTTTGTGAGTTGTATATCGTCAGCTCATCCTCTACCGGCTGCAGAATTTTTCCTATTTCTCCCAGGGTCTTGCCGGGTACTACAACGTTGAAGTCAAGATTTTCGCCGTTGGAAGCGGCACTTCTCAAGGCCATCCTGTAACCGTCGATGGATACAAAGGAAAGCACGTTGTCCTTGCACTCTATGAGGGAACCGGTGAGGATAGGCCTGTTTTCGTCCATGCTTACGGCAAACAAAGTTTGCTTGATCATGTCTTTGAGCAGCTTCTGACTTATCTTGAAGGTGTTTTCCTTGCTTATTTCAGGTATGGCGGGAAATCCTGATGCGTTTATTCCCTTCAATTCAAAGTGTGAGTTTTCACATTCTATAATAACGAGGTTATTCTCCTTTACATCTATCAGCACTTCTGAATCCGGCAGACGTCTTACTATGTCGCCGAACATCCTTGAGTTAAGTACGATTGAACCTGTCCTTTGTATATCGGATTCCACCAGGCATTCTATTCCTATCTCCAGGTCGTTTCCTGTAAGTTTGAATTTATCCGTTGCTTCTAAAAGTATTCCTTCGAGTATCGGTAATGTCGTTTTTGATGAAACGGCTTTTTGTACTATACTTATACCTTCCAGTAGATTTTCTTTCGAACATACAACTCTCATCTTCAGGCCTCCCGGATATTTTATTTATAGTAATATATAAAATTCAGTAATAATAGTAATAAGTGTTGTTAGTTTTGTGTATAACTTTAATTTAGAGCATGCTTTCAACATTTGGCCCTGTTAATATTTTGTTGATGAAAATAGAAATGGTATCCACAACTAATCCACTGCTGAAAAATTTTTAAGTTTGTCCACAAAAAGTTATCCTCATATGCACAATTTATGTTGATATTTTTTAGTTTTTTTAATTTTTATCCACCGGTGATGGTTTTCTTAAGTTCCTCCAGAACTCTTCTTGTCTCCGGGTTTGATTCAATATCTTCCGCAATCTTGTCGCATGCGTGGATTACCGTAGTATGGTCTCTTCCGCCGAACTCGTCGCCTATTTTAGGAAGGGACATGTCGGTGAGCTCTCTGCATAAGTACATCGCTATCTGGCGTGGATATGCAATATCCCTGTTCCTCTTTTTTGATTTGAATTCCTCCGGCTTTATGTCAAAGTAACGGGCAACTGCCTCCTGTATTGTGGCACTGTTGATAACTTTTGTCCTGGCAGCTGAAAGTATGTCTTTTAGAGCTTCCGTTGCCAGTTCAACATTGATCTCACTTTCAGTGAGGGATGAGTAGGCCACAACTCTATTTAGAGCCCCTTCCAGTTCACGGATGTTGGAGGCGATTTTATCGGCTATAAAAACCATTACATCATTGGGTACGTCAAGGCTTTCCATCTGAGCCTTTTTTCTCAAAATAGCTATCCTAGTTTCCAGATCCGGAGGCTGTATATCAGCTATGAGTCCCCATTCAAATCTGGATCTCAATCTTTCTTCGAGAGTCGGTATGTCTTTTGGAGGTTTATCGCTGGAAACAATAATTTGCTTTCCTGCTTCATATAGTGAATTAAACGTGTGGAAAAATTCTTCCTGGGTACGTTCTTTACCACCTATGAACTGTATATCGTCTATCAACAGGATGTCTATATTGCGGTATTTAGTTCTGAATTCTTCATTCCGGTCATCTTTTATAGCGTTAATCAGCTCGTTTGTAAATTTTTCTGAGGAAACATACAAAACCCTCGTTGACGGATTCTGGCTGAGAACATAATGGCCTATAGCATGCATGAGGTGGGTTTTTCCAAGACCGACACCACCATAGATAAAAAGAGGGTTATAGGCCTTAGCTGGCGATTCAGCGACTGCAACCGAGGCAGCATGAGCCAGACGGTTGGAATTGCCTATGACAAACGTGTCAAAGGTATATTTCGGGTTAAGTATGGAAATAACCGACTCGTCGTTGTTTACAACCTCTGTTTGCTTTTCGTACTTTTTATTTTTATCGTCCTCCTGGGACGGAATGGTAAATGTAATGGTAAATTCCTTTGAAGTAACTTGTTTCAAGGCGTTCATTATGAGCGTTGAATACCTTGATTCAAGAATGCCCTTGTTGAACTCGGCCGGAACTCCAAGAACTATGTTGTTGCCGTTCATTGACACGGGTTCAATGGTTTTAATCCAGGTATTGTAGCTGATCTCTGTTAATTCATTTTTCAACAGGTTTAGTGTTTTCTGCCATAATTCTGTAAGGTTCGCATTCATAAAAAAGCCTCCAAAAGAACGTAGATAATCTATTCATCCATGTAGGTAATTATTGACAAATATTATTGTATTTAAGCATAAAAAGAAAGACTGCATAATATTTATCGTCTATTCATATACTACAGTGGAAAATGATATAATTTTTGGTTACAAAATTTAAAGTAAAAAGTTATAAACAAGGCTGTGCATAACTCTGTTAGTTATTAACAAGAAATAAACAATTTTTGCGGAGTTATCAACAAGCATTATAAATATATCAGACTTTTACACAATATTCAATATGAATGTGAGCATGTTATCCACAAAAAAGTATCTCTGCATTGAATATTATCCACAAAAAATACTTTTTTAGATTCTTGACATGCTTTTGTTATATAATATATAATTGTTTTGGCGTCCTTTGGGCTGCCGTATTTTAATGTTGATTAACTTGAATAAGGTTTATCATATTAATAGGCTACCTTTTGAGAGAGAAACGGGGGTGTTGGAGAGTGTTAAGGACATACCAGCCTAAAAATAGACAAAGAAAAAAGGAACATGGTTTCAGGAAGAGAATGAAGACTGCCAATGGCAGAAAGGTTCTTGCCAGACGCAGATTGAAGGGAAGAAAAGTGCTTTCAGCATAAGACCGCACAAGTGTGGTCTTTTTCTTTAATTTAATATTTGCTGTAAGGATTTTCTGCTATACTTTTATTTGATGGGAATGTTATAGCAAAATGTATTTGGGGAAAAAGAGGCAATATTGCAGATGACGGAGGAATTGCTCCACAGCATGTATAAGACTATCCCGATTAAGAAGAATTATGAGTTTTTGAGAATATATAAAAAAGGCAGATTCTATGTAGGAAAGTTCATAGTACTATATGTGATGGATAACAATTTGAATGTTAGAAGGTTAGGGATTACAGTCGGTAAAAAATTCGGGAAAAGCGTCAGGAGAAACAGGGTAAAACGGCTTATCAGGGAAAATTACAGAGTGTATGAGCCTTTTTTGAACGATAGTTGCGATTATGTTTTTGTTGCGAGAAACACAGGGTTAGTCCCTGATTATTCGGATATAAGCAAGGAAATGAAGTTTCTTTTTAAAAAGCTGGGTGTTTTTGACCGGGAGAAGTGGAATTGTTCAAGAAATCAGTGATTTTAGCAATAAAATTCTATAGGAGATGGATATCTCCGTTAAAAAGGCCGAGTTGCCGTTTTTATCCCACGTGCTCCCAGTATGCGATAGACGCGGTTAACAAGTACGGAGCAGCTAAAGGAATTCTTATGTCCATAAAAAGGTTATTGAAATGCCATCCATTTCATCCGGGTGGATATGATCCTGTAAAATAGCTTTGCTCCACTGATGTTAAGGTTTTTAAGATACACAAGGAAATGAGAGGTAAAAACCAATGTTTGATTTTATATCCAGGCCATTAGGTCAGTTTATGTATTTTATATACAACACTGTGGGGTTTCATAACTATGGACTTGCGATAATAATATTCACCATTATCGTAAGGCTTCTTATGCTTCCCCTTACAGTCAAGCAATACCGTTCTAATGCCAAACTTCAGGAAATACAACCGCAGCTTCAGGAAATACAAAAGAGATACAAGAACGATAAAGAAAAGCTAAATGCAGAAATGATGAAGTTGTACCAGGAGAACAATGTCAACCCCGCTGGAGGATGTTTGCCGCTTCTCATACAGATGCCCATATTGTTTGCCTTGTGGGGTGTGATTTCAAGGCCTCTTACTTACATGTTGGGCCGGGGTAGCGAAGTTAAAGCATTATTGGAAGCTATACCTGAAGCAAGCAGAATAAGGGGATATGATGAGCTGAGCATTGTCATACACGACAAACTTCTTAATATGGATTTTCTTGGGCTTAATCTGGGTCTGGTACCCACATACGACATCAGGACAATAATGGATAAACCGCAATATGCTGCTTTATTACTGATCCCAATACTTGCTTCTGCATTGACCTACTTTTCGTCAAAGCTTTCGATGTCTGCAACCAGTACTAATTCGCAAAGCAACAGCTCCAGCCAGATGAGCAATACAATGATGATTATAGGACCACTCATGACTTTAATGTTTTCATTCCAGTTTCCTGCAGGATTAGGCCTGTACTGGATAGCGGGTTCTGTAATACAGATATTGCAGCAGTTATATATTAATAAGCATGTAATAAAGAAGAAGGAGGTTGCGAATTAATAGATGTCTTATACAATTGAAAAATCTGCAAAGACAGTGCAGGAAGCTATTTCTGCAGCCCTTGAAGAGTTGAATGCCGATGAGAACGAAGTTGAAATTGAAGTCATTGATGAGGGCAATAAAGGTATTTTTGGAATAATAGGGACCAAACTGGCCAGGGTAAGAGTTACCTTGTTGGATACACCTGCAAAAAAGGCTCAGGATTTCCTGGAGGATATTTTTAGCAAGATGGGCATTGCCCCGGAAATGGAACTTACGGAAGAAGACGACACCCTTTCTATAAAGATAAAAGGTAAAGATATAGGAATTATAATCGGCAGGAGAGGAGAGACTCTGGATTCTCTTCAATACCTTACCAGCCTTGTGGCAAATAAAAATGACGGAAAATATAAAAGGGTTATCATTGATGTAGAAAACTACAGGCAAAAGAGGGAGGAGACCCTCATAAAGCTTGCAAATAGGCTAGCAGACAGGGTTGTGAAATATAAAAAGAGCGTGACTTTAGAGCCTATGAACCCTTATGAGAGGAGAATCATCCACTCTACACTGCAGAACCATAAAAGCGTTGAGACATACAGCGTAGGAGAGGAACCCAACAGAAAGGTTGTCATCGCACCCAAATAGCTTAAAGCCGGAAGACAGGCTGTGCGAGGACAGACATAAGAATATATGGAATAATAAAAATTTCTGGTTCAGGATAAAATATTTTCTTGAACCATTTTATATTTTATACTAGTGTATTATAAGAATGCAATGAAGGAAGGAATGTATAACATAAAAAAAGCATCATCTGATATTATGTTAGATTGAGGTAGGAAATATGTACAATGACGATACAATAGCTGCCATATCTACACCCCAGGGAACCGGGGGTATTGGCATTATCAGGATCAGCGGCAGCCGGGCTTTTGAAATTGCCGGAAGGATATTTTCCGGAAAAAAGGCTTTTGATGAATTAAAATCCCATACTATTAGTTACGGTAAAATAATTGATCCCAGCAGTTCTGAAACTATAGACGAGGTTTTGGTTTCCAAAATGAACAAGCCCAATACCTTTACCCGGGAAGATGTGGTAGAAATCAACTGCCATGGGGGATTGGTGGTCTTAAAAAGGGTTTTGGAGCTGGTTATAAGGGAAGGGGCAAGGCTTGCGGAGCCAGGTGAATTCACAAAGAGGGCATTCTTAAACGGCAGGATCGACCTGTCACAGGCTGAAGCCGTGATCGATATAATCAACTCAAAAACGCTCCAAAGCTCCCGGGCTGCGATGGATCAGCTAGAGGGAAAGCTGTCCCGCCAGTTAAAAAAGGTGAGGGATCATCTGATTGAACTTCTGGCTCATATGGAGGTAAATTTTGATTACCCGGAGTATGATGTTGAAGAGATAACCGGCCGTAAGGTTTATGATGAAGCAGGACAAATAAGGGATCTCCTGGAAGGTATTATGAACAGCTTTGAAAAGGGCAGAATCCTGAGGGAGGGAATAAGCGCCGTAATAGTCGGAAGGCCCAATGTTGGAAAATCCTCTCTGCTGAATGAGCTTTCAGGAAAAAGCAGAGCTATAGTTACAGATATACCGGGAACCACCAGGGACATAATTGAAGAGTATGTGAATATCAACGGAATACCGGTGAAGATGATAGATACCGCCGGCATTAGGGAAACGGATGATGTGGTAGAAAAAATAGGGGTTGAAAGGGCGCAAAACGCTATTGAAAACTCCGATCTGGTTATAGTGATGATAGATGCCGGAGTCGGAATAAGTGAAGAGGACATGGAGATTCTTGAAAAGGTAAAAGGCAAGAAAACCATCGTATTGATAAACAAAGTGGATCTCGCCGGCAAACAGGAAGTTGACGCTATCGCGGACAAGCTTGCCGGTTTTAGGGTTATCAGAACATCTGTCAAGAACGAAAAGGGAATCGATGATCTGGAAAAGGAGATCACGGACCTTTTTATGAAAGGTGGAATAAGCCTAAACAGTGAAGTTATCATTACCAATATAAGGCACAAGGATCTAATAGCAAAGGCTATACAAAGCATAGATGAAGCCCGTGGCTCGTATGAAAACGGTATGCCGCTGGATTTGATCGCTATTGACATAAAAAATGCAGCGGAATTCATAGGTCAGATTACCGGCGAATCGGTGAGCGATGATGTAATACACGAAATTTTCAAGAACTTCTGTTTAGGAAAGTAATATCAGTTATTGTAAGAAGCAGGGAATCAGTCAGGGAGGAAAAAGAATGGAGTATTTTGCAGGTGAATATGATGTGATTGTTGTTGGGGGCGGACATGCCGGTTGCGAAGCTGCTCTTGCCTCTGCAAGGATGGGATGTAAAACTGCGGTATTTGCAATAAATCTGGACAGTATTGCCAATATGCCCTGCAACCCGAGTATCGGTGGAACTGCAAAAGGTCATCTTGTACGGGAGATTGACGCTCTGGGCGGAGAGATGGGCAAAAACACCGACAAAACGTTTATACAATCAAAGATTTTGAATTCTGCCAAGGGACCGGCCGTATTTTCCCTGAGGGCTCAGGCCGACAGAAGAAGATATCAGATGGAGATGAAGCACACCCTGGAAAAGCAGGAAAATCTGGATGTAAAGCAGGGTGAGATAGTGGAGCTTCTTACAACGGAAGATAAACGGAAAATTACAGGGGTAAAGACCCATACAGGAGCAGTATATAATTGCAAAGCCGTAATACTTGCTACCGGGACATTCCTGAAAGGCAGAATAATAATAGGTGATGTCAGCTACAGTGGGGGACCGGATGGACTTTTCCCGGCCAACAAGCTGTCCGACAGCATGAAAGAACTGGGTATAGAGCTTTTAAGATTTAAAACCGGTACTCCGGCAAGAATCAACAGGAGAAGCATTGACTTTTCAAAGATGGAGGAGCAGCCGGGGGATGAGAGGATAGTTCCTTTCTCTTTTGAAACCGACGAAATAGAAAAAGAACAGGTTTCCTGCTGGCTGACCTACACAACGGAAGAAACCCATAGAATAATAAGGGAAAATCTTCACCGTTCTCCCTTGTATTCCGGTGATATAAAGGGGGTAGGCCCCAGGTATTGTCCTTCAATAGAGGATAAGGTGGTGCGTTTTGCCGATAAGGAAAGACACCAGGTGTTTGTTGAGCCTATGGGCTTGGATACCGAGGAAATGTACCTTCAGGGAGTATCTACGAGTTTGCCTGAGGATGTTCAGATTAAATTGATGAGATCGATACCCGGCCTGGAAAATGTCTCTGTTATGAGAAGCGCCTATGCGATAGAATATGATTGCATAGATGCTACACAGCTAAAGCTTTCTCTGGAGTTTAAAAACATCGACGGGCTTTTTTCCGCCGGACAGATAAACGGAAGTTCGGGATATGAGGAGGCGGCAGCCCAGGGGCTTATGGCCGGGATAAACGCAGCGCTGAAAATCAAAGGAAAGGAACCGCTCATCCTGGACAGATCCCAGGCATATATCGGAGTACTCATTGACGATCTCGTAACGAAAGGCACAAAGGAACCCTACAGGATGATGACTTCAAGAGCCGAATACAGGCTGCTGCTGAGGCAGGATAATGCGGATTTGAGGCTGACACCAATAGGATATGCCATCGGACTCATAAGCGATGAAAGATACAGGAGGTTTGAAGAGAAGAGAAATCAGATAGCCGAAGAGATCGAGAGGGTTGAGAAGACTGTTATAGCACCCCGTGAAAATGTGAACAGGTTTTTGGAAAGCCGGAAAAGCACTCCCATAAAGAGCGGTGTGAAGCTTGCTGAACTTCTCAGAAGGCCGGAGCTCTCCTATGATGATCTTGCTGAAATTGATGAGGGTCGGCCCGCATTGAGTAGGGCTGTCCGGGAGCAGGTGGAGATATCCGTTAAATACGAGGGATATATAAAAAGACAGATGCAGCAGGTGGAGCAGTTTAAAAAGCTGGAAAACAGGAGACTTCCAAAGGATATTGACTATATGGCTATAGAGGGAATAAGGATTGAAGCCCGCCAAAAGCTGGACAAAATAAGGCCGGATTCAGTCGGCCAAGCTTCAAGAATAACCGGAGTGTCTCCTGCAGACATCAACGTGCTGCTGATATACCTTGAGCAGTCAAAGCACGGGAGAAAGAATCCATAGCAGGTTTTCCACATATTCATAAGCCAGCACTGCGATTTGGTGGATAATTTTATAATATTCCACGCAAAATGGGGATAACTTTATTAATGTGTTAACTCATTAACACAAAATAAGAATATTGCTTTCATTATTGGCTGCATTATGCAAATATGAGTGGGTTGTATTAGCATTTTCGATAGCAAAGTTCTGTGTTAAAGAGCTATAATCGTTGCTAAATAATAATTTGCAGTAAAATTTTGATATGATAGTTTTTGTTGATGGTCATAATATGCTATCATAAATGGCTGCACCGTTGGTGCCGGTGCGAAAGTAAAGGAATAATCGGTAGAAAAAATAATTAACGTAAAATATAAACTTGACAGGAGGAAGCATGGAAAGGGAGTTGGAACAGCTTCTTGTAAAAGGGGCGGAAGAATATTCAGTCCATCTTGATGAAGAAAAGATAAAAAGCTTTGGTAAGTACAAGGAAATACTTCTTGAATGGAATGAGAAAATTAACCTTACTGCGATAGAAGAAGATAAGGACATCATACTAAAGCACTTTATTGATTCACTGAGCATCATGCCTTATATACGCGGGCTTATTAAGGGAGAAAGCAGCCTGAGTTTGGTTGATGTAGGCACTGGTGCGGGTTTTCCAGGTATACCTGTGAAAATAGCCGCTCCTGAAATAAAGGTGACCCTGTTGGATTCCCTGGAAAAAAGGGTGAAATTTTTAAAAGAAGTGGTCAAGGGATTAGGGCTTACGGACATAGAAGCTATGCACGGCAGAGCTGAAGAATATGGAGTCAAAGCGGAGTTCAGAGAAAAGTTCGATGTTTCCACAGCCAGAGCTGTTGCAAGCCTCCCTGTTCTCCTCGAATACTGCCTGCCTTTTACCAAGGTGGGAGGGCTTTTTATCGCAATGAAAGGGAGCAATACTGAAGAAATCAGCAGTTCCAAAAGAGCTCTGGAAATATTGGGAGGAGAAATAGTGGATGTTAAGGAAATAACTCTTCCTTGGAGTGATATGAAAAGAAATATAATTTTAATAAAAAAGTTACGACAAACCCCTGCAAAATATCCGAGAAAAGCCGGAAAACCTGCAAAAGAACCTCTGATATAATCAAATTAATAAGGAAAAATAAAACATTTCGGCGAAAACTTTTTATTGTAAAAAAAAGGAAATGTGGAAATAATGGTGAATATAAATATTGACTACGGAAATAGATACGGGCAATGATGATGACATCCAGTCCTGGTTTATATATGAGGAGTGGAAAAGTCATCGGTGAAATTTACTAGCTAAAGCCATTATTAAGGAGTGCAATGCCAAAAAAATTATAACAGCCATAAGGCAGCCGTAGTATAACGCAAACAGCTTGTATCTTGCCTGAGGCGTTTACAAAGGAAGGTGCCGAAATGTTGGAAAGTAAACTGCATGTTTCAAAGAATGAGAAGAAAGAAGACTTAAAAAACATCACGTACATAAAAATCGAAAACATCAGACCTAATCCCTACCAACCAAGAAAGCAATTTAATAAGGCATCTCTTGAGGAGCTTTGTGAATCAATTAAGGAATATGGCGTTCTTCAGCCCATCAATGTAAGACAGATTTCAAGCAGCACTTATGAGCTGGTTGCTGGGGAGAGAAGGCTAAGGGCTGCTACTATGGCCGGTCTGGAAGAGATACCTGCCATTATTGTAAATGTCAATGATAACAACTCCGCAATAATGGCTTTGATCGAAAACCTCCAGAGGGAAAATTTAAGTTATATGGAGGAAGCAGAAGGATACAGCAATTTATTAAACGAGCACAATCTTACTCAGGAAGAACTGGCACAGAAAATAGGGAAGAGCCAGTCTACTATAGCTAATAAAGTAAGACTTTTAAAACTTCCACCCTTGGTTAAGAAAATCCTTGCTGACAACAACCTTACCGAACGCCATGCAAGAGCTTTGCTGAAACTTCATGATGAACAGCTGCAGCTTAAAGTATTAAAGCATGTTTGTGAAAAGGGATTGAATGTGAAAAAGACAGAGCAATTGGTGGAGCGGGCAATAGAAAAGTATACCCGGAGCGAAAAGGAGAAGGTGGAAGAAAAGAAAAGGACAAAAGCTATTAAAGATATAAGGATTTTTGTAAATACGGTAAGGCAGGCGATTGACCTCATGAAGAAATCAGGGGTTAACGCAAAGGCTGCCCAGCTTGATAGGGGAGAGTATATAGAATTCATAGTGAGAATACCAAAAAAGGGTGTGAATTAGAAAGACTTACAGTGAGGGCATTAAAAGATGGTATATTGGAAAGTATTAAATGGGCGGAATTTCAGCCCATTTTTTATGCATTAAAAATATGCTCCCTCAAATTTGTGTTATAATTTATATTTAATCAAAATAGTTTTACCATTTGCGTTACTATTTATTGTTTAGCAAAAGCCGGACTTATCAAAATCAGCAGCAAAGCATGATATATATAGGGAGGGCTTGGCCTTTAACCGACAGCACCAACTTTTAGTGTTGCTGTAGCTAAAATTGGATAAAATAAATAAGACAGCATTTGCATACATATAGCGGCCTTTATGGTATTATATGGTAAAATCAGTGGACAGGTTCAAAAAACTTTATTAAAATATATAATGTGTCAGCATGTACCAAAAAAATGACCGAAAGTAGTTTAGAAAAGGAGTTCTTTTAATGGCAGATAATACAAATGAAATTAGGGAGCAAAAGATAATACCTGTAAATATTGAATCGGAAATGAAAAAGTCCTTTATGCAGTATGCCATGAGCGTTATAATCGAAAGAGCTTTACCTGACATAAGGGATGGACTAAAACCGGTTCACAGAAGAATTTTATATGCGATGTATGAGCTGGGTTTCACTCCGGATAAAGCATATAGAAAGTGTGCGACAACTGTTGGTGAAGTTCTGGGTAAATTTCACCCCCATGGTGATGCTGCGGTATATGACAGTTTGGTTCGCATGGCTCAGGATTTTTCATTGCGGCATATACTTATAGACGGGCACGGAAATTTCGGTTCGAGGGACGGCGACCCTGCGGCAGCTATGAGGTATACTGAAGCCAGATTATCTAAAATGGCCATGGAGATGCTGACGGACATAAACAAAGACACCGTTGATTTCAAACCAAATTTTGATGAGCATGAAATGGAGCCTGTGGTTCTCCCTTCAAGATTTCCAAACCTTTTAGTGAATGGATCATCCGGTATTGCTGTAGGTATGGCTACAAATATACCTCCGCACAATCTTGGAGAAGTTATAGATGGTATAATCAAAATTATAGACAATCCGGATATAAGCTTGGATGAATTAATGAAGACCATAAAGGGTCCGGATTTTCCAACAGCCGGTATTATCGTAGGCAGGCAGGGTATAAGGGAAGCCTATAGGACCGGAAAGGGAAGAATTACGCTGAGGGCGGAAACCGTGATAGAGCAGGTATCCAGCACGAAACAGAGGATCATTGTCACGGAATTGCCCTATCAGGTAAACAAGGCGAGATTGATAGAAAAAATCGCAGAGCTGGTAAAAGAAAAAAGAATTGAAGGAATTGCAGACCTGAGGGATGAATCGGGCAGGGAAGAACCCGTAAGAATTGTCATAGATCTGAAGAAGGATGCAAATGCCAATGTAGTGCTTAACCTGCTTTATAAAAATACTCAGATGCAGGATACTTTCAGCGTAAATATGCTGGCTATTGTTGAGACGGAAGATAAAAAATATGAGCCAAGAATAGTCAATCTCAGACAGGCAATTGATTATTATATAAAACATCAGGAAGATGTAATAATAAGAAGAACTAAGTTTGACCTGGACAAAGCGGAAGCCAGAGCCCACATTTTAGAAGGGTTGAAAATAGCTTTGGATCACCTGGATGAGGTGATAAAGATAATCAGAAATTCAAAAACCGAAGCCGACGCAAAACAGGGGCTTATGGATAGTTTCGGGTTAAGCGAAAAGCAATCCCAGGCTATTGTTGACATGAGGCTGGGAAGGCTTACAGGATTAGAAAGGGAAAAAATCGAAAATGAGTACAGAGAGCTTCTGGAGAGGATTAAGTACTTCAAGGATGTTCTGGCAAACGAATCTATGGTTCTGAAAATAATAAAAGATGAACTCACGGTCATAAAGGAAAAGTATGCCGATGAAAGAAGAACCAAGATAATTGCCGATGAGGATGAAATAGATATTGAAGATCTTATTCAGGAGGAAGAAAGCGCGATAACCCTGACGCACTTCGGGTATATCAAAAGAATGCCGGCCGACACTTATAAAAGTCAAAAAAGAGGCGGAAAGGGAATCATTGGGCTTAGCACCAGGGAAGAGGATTTTGTTGAAAACCTGTTTACGGCATCAACCCATCATTTCCTGCTGTTCTTTACCAACAAGGGGAAAGTGCACAGGCTTAAGGCTTACGAAATACCTGAAGGCAGCCGCCAGGCAAAGGGAACTGCAATAGTGAACCTGCTCCAGCTGGACGCCGATGAAAAGGTAACGACAGTGATTCCTGTTGCCGAATATAAAGAGGACAGCTACCTGATAATGGCCACCAAGCATGGTCTGATAAAGAAGACCAAATTGATGGAATATGACAATATAAGAAAAGGAGGACTTACCGGCGTTGCCCTGAGAGAAAATGATGAGCTTATAGATGTAAAGCTGACAGATGGGGATAAGGATATAATACTCGTCACAAGAAACGGTATGTCCATAAGATTCAATGAGAATGATGTCCGCCCGGTAGGCAGAGTGGCTCAGGGTGTGATTGGCGTAAAGCTTGAGGACGACGATAGTGTTATCGGTATGGAGGTTTGCTGCAACGACCCCTATTTGCTGGTTGTTACCGAAAAAGGCTTCGGAAAGAGGACGGAGCTGGAAGAATATAAGGTTCAGTCGAGGGGCGGCAAAGGAATATTGACATACAGGGTGACTGAAAAAACCGGCAAAGTGGTCGGCATGAAGCTTGTGGATGACAACGATGACATAATGCTAATAAGTCAAGACGGCACAATAATTAGAATGAATGTGGATGATATAAGTGTTCTGGGAAGGGCAACCCAGGGGGTAACACTGATGAGGGTTGGTGAAGGAAACAACGTGGCTTGTATAGCCAAAATAGTTCCGGAAACCGATTCTGAAGATGATAATGAAGAATAGGATATTTAAAACTGATAAATCTTGAAAAATATAAAGGAGAGTTCACAGGGAGCTCTCCTTTATATTTTTTGACAAGGTAGGATATTAATAAAGCATTTTAAATTAATCGGATATGTCTAAAAAGTCAATAGTTTTCTTTCTCCTTGGCCGCAAGTCAGTCACAAGATAAATTGACATAAGATTCAGTCAGTGACCATATCGACAGAAGATTCCATTACTTTGCCGATCCCAAGGGATGCAAATCTGCTAGGTACTTCCATCGCTATTTGAATTTTCATCGGTCGCATCTATACCATACTGATTCTCATCCATCGGCTCCATGTAATCCGACGGGTGCTCCAGCCTTTTTAAAACAACAGCAATTTCTTCAACACTTTTAAGATTGCCGTCGGGGAGGACATTTACGTTATATAGCCTTTCTGAAAGGCTTCTGTTTTCACGCTTTTGCTCCATACACTCACCTCGTAAATCCATAAATTATCTTTAGGTATTTGCATAGAAATATGATATAAAAATCAAGCATTACTTAATATATGTCAAAACAGCAAAGTATATATCAGAAAGATGAATGTATTTTTGCTCAATGAAAAATAAAAAGAGAAAAATCAGGTTGATGAAGTTGGATATTGATGATATATTAATAAAGCTGTCGCTGATCAAAAAAACAACATGAATTTGGAAGAATAAACTTTCAAAAAGTTGTTGACACCAGTAAGACAGCATGATATAATAATCAAGCCGCTTCGGTGAGGCGGCAAAAAAATTGGACTTTGAAAAGTAAACAGTGTAAAGACAAAGGGAACTCGAAAATGAATTTGAGTTACGTGCTTATAGAAGCTAGTAAGTAATAGAGCCAAAAGGCTTTTGAATAAAAGAAATCTTTTATTTGAGAGTTTGATCCTGGCTCAGGACGAACGCTGGCGGCGTGCCTAACACATGCAAGTCGAGCGGAGTAGAGTTC
>Ga0207747_1001117_pt1 | contig 21359 bp, 24 predicted proteins | sample HigsolmetaGSP11D_FD_184839 | JGI IMG/M metagenome (GOLD analysis project Ga0207747, IMG submission 184839) | High solid enriched microbial communities from the Joint BioEnergy Institute, USA - SP1-1-D (SPAdes) | ecosystem: Engineered > Bioreactor > SSF (Solid state fermentation) > Aerobic >...
TCTTTGAAAGACGCTTCTGGAGTCACTTCAGATTCATCCACACCTAAACGATCCACGATGATGCGCTTCACGCGGTCTAACACGTCGGACATCCGGTTCACCTCCCTCTTGGTATTATAGTAGAATTGCCCTCAAATTGCTATAGGGACAATTGCTTGGGAACTAACCCATATACATGCCGCCATCGACGTGCAAAGTCTGCCCGGTCATATAGGCGGCGTCGTCGGATGCCAGGAACCTGACTACGCGAGCGATATCCTCAGGTGCGCCGAACCTGCCGAGCGGGATGGCCTTCAGAAGCTGTTCCCTGACCTCCTCGCTGAGCTGATCGGTCATCTCCGTCGTGATGAACCCTGGAGCCACGCAGTTTACCGTGATGCCGCGCGAGGACAGCTCCTTGGCTGCGCTCTTCGTCATGCCGATGACGCCGGCTTTGGCTGCCACGTAATTCGCCTGGCCAGGGTTGCCGACGGCACCGACAACGGAGGAGATGTTGATGATGCGGCCGTAACGCTGCTTCATCATCGGACGGGTAACAGCCTTCATGCAATTGAAGACGCCTTTCAAGTTCGTATTAATAACTTGATCGAATTCTTCCTCTTTCATACGCATCAGCAGATTATCGCGAGTGATTCCCGCATTGTTTACGAGAATATCAATCCTGCCGAACTGTTCGAGCACCTGTCCCACCATGCTCTCCACCTGCTCGGCATTGCCCACGTCAGCCTTGATCGTGATCGCCTGTCTGCCGAGGGCGCGCACCGCCTCTGCCGTCTCCAGCGCGGCCTGCTCATTGCCCGCATAGTTCACCGCCACATCTGCGCCGGCTTCCGCGAGACTGATCGCGATCGAACGCCCAATGCCGCGGGAAGCTCCTGTGACAAGTGCGATTTTCCCTTGCAAGGACATCTCATCATCTCCTTTTATCTTCGTTATAGGGTTATAGAACATGTTACTCTATGGCCATCAACCTTGAAGCGCCTCGACTGCTGCCTGAACCGATTCGCAGGAGTTGACCGTAAGCACCGTTGCCGAGCGGTCGATCTTGCGGATGAGACCGCTGAGCACCGCACCCGGCCCGATCTCAACGAAAGTATCCACGCCTTGCGCGAGCAACCAACGAACAGAATCCTCCCACAGCACTGGAGATACGACCTGATCAACCAGCAGACGGCGAATCTCATCGCCGTTTGTCACGGGATGTGCCGTTACGTTGGCGATGACCGGAACCTTGGCGTCTTGCATGTCAATGCCCGCCAGCACCTCTTGCAGCCGCTCGGCGGCAGGTTTCATGAGCGAGGAGTGGAACGGACCGCTGACCTCCAGAGGAATCACACGCTTAGCGCCAATCTCCTTGCCCCTCTCGATGATTCCCTTCACACCTTGGACCGTGCCGGAAACCACGATCTGTCCGGGACAGTTCACATTGGCCATCTCCACTGCTCCGACCTCTCTGCTCACCTTCGCGCACAACTCGGCCAGCGCATCGCGCTCGCCGCCGATCACCGCAGCCATCGAACCAAGGCCGGCTGGAACCGCCTGATCCATGAATTCGCCGCGTTTGCGTACGGTATGCACCGCGTCGCGGAATGACATGACGCCAGCGCAGACAAGTGCGCTGTACTCCCCGAGGCTGTGTCCCGCCACATAGTCCGGTTGCACTCCGTTCTCGGCAAGTATCTTCAGATACGCACAGCTCGTCGTGAGCAGCGCAGGCTGTGTATGATAAGTCAACTTCAACTCTGCTTCCGGTCCCTGGAAGATGATCTCGCTCAGCTTATAACCAAGCACCTCGTCCGCTTCGCGGAAACAAGCAGCAGCCTCTGCATGCTGCTCGTATGCATCGGCTCCCATGCCGACTTCTTGCGCGCCCTGCCCCGGGAACACATAAGCAATTTTTCCCATGCGTGACAACTCTCCTATCCTACACTGAGATTGGACTGAACGATCCTTACCAGATCAATACGGAAGCGCCCCATGTCAGGCCGCCGCCAAATCCGACAAACACGAGGCAGTCACCCTCGCGCACACGGCCTTGCTCCACCGCTTCAGCCAGCGCGATCGGGATCGACGCAGCCGATACGTTGCCGTATTTGTCGAGGTTGATCATGCATTTGTCTTCGGGCAGGTCAAGCTTCTCAAGCGCCGATTGAATGATGCGGATGTTCGCCTGATGTGGCACGAGCAGATCGATGTCTTCCTTGTTCATGCCCGCTTTGTCGAGCGCTTCCAACGCCGCCGAACCCATGATCCGCACTGCGAACTTGAACACCTCGCTGCCGGCCATATAGATGTAATGCTTCTTGGACGCGACGCTCTCCGCAGATGACGGGCAGCGCGAACCGCCGCCCCGCAGATGCAGGAGCTCGCCTCCTCCTCCGTCCGCGCCCAGTACGAACGAACGGAAACCGCGGCCTTCAGGAACTTGCCCGAGCACAACAGCCCCGGCGCCATCGCCGAACAGGATGCAGGTGTTGCGATCGGTGTAATCCGTAATCTTGGACAAGCATTCCGCTCCTACGACCAGCACATGTTTATACATTCCCGTAGAGATCATGCTCGTCGCCGTAGCCAGGCCGTAGATGAAACCGGAACATGCGGCGGACAGGTCGAAACAAGCCGCCCTCTTCGCCCCCAATCTCTCCTGCAACACGCAAGCCGTGGAAGGGAAGGCCATATCCGGCGTTATCGTCGCAACGATGATCAGATCGATGTCTTCAGGCGTCAGACCTGCGTTCTTCAGCGCTTCGAGAGAAGCATGATAAGCAAGATCGGACGAAGCTTGCTCAGGAGAACTGATGCGCCGCTCACGGATGCCCGTGCGCGTCACGATCCAATCATTGCTCGTCTCCACCATTTGCTCCAGATCAAAATTGCTCAGTACCTTCTCCGGCACATATTTGCCGGTACCCAGCACTCCTACCGACATTCCAATGCTCATTTCTGTTCCTCATTTCTCTTGATTTCCGTACGAATCGCCTCGATCAGATGATTCGCGAGCGCCAGTCTCGCCTGTCCGACCGCATTCTTGACCGCTGCGGCATCGGACGAGCCGTGGCTTTTGATGACCAGCCCATCTATCCCAAGCAGCGGCGCTCCGCCATGCTCACGGTAATCGTAATTTTTGAACACCTTCAGCTTCGGCTTCAGGATGAGCCCAGCTAGCTTGCCCATCGTCGAACTGGTCAATTGCTGCTTCAACAGGGTGAAGATCGCCTTCTGCGTTCCTTCCAGCGATTTCAACATGATATTGCCAGCGAAGCCGTCGCACACCAGCACGTCGCAGACCCCGTTCAGGATGTCCCGCGCTTCCACATTACCCACGAAGCGAATCGGCATGCTCTCCAGCAACGCGAAAGCCTGCTTGGTCAGCTCATTGCCCTTCATCGGTTCCGTGCCGACATTCAAGAGACCGACTCTCGGCTCGCTGATCTTGTGCACCTTGTTGCGATAGATCGTCCCCATCAGCGCGTACTGCGCCAGATGCTCGGGACTGGCATCCATATTCGCGCCCATATCCAGCGCGAGCACCCCTTGGCCTTGAATCGTCGGAATGACCGGCGCCAGTGCGGGACGCTGGATGCCCGGCAGACGCCCGACGACAAGCAGTCCGGTCGCCATCAGCGCACCCGTGTTCCCGCCCGACATCATCGCATCCGCCTCACGTTCCTTGACCATGCGGCCGGCCACGACCATGGATGCATCCTTCTTCCGTCTCACCGCTTTCACCGGTTCATCGTCCGCTTCGATCACCTCGGAAGCATGACGAATCTGCACATTGGCCGGTTTGCCGCGGCCGTCGGCTGCGATCAGTCGTTCGATGCGCGCCGAATCGCCCACCAGGATCAGCTCCGTATCGGGATACTCGCGAGCCGCCATAAGCGTCCCGGCTACGACCGCATCCGGAGCGTGATCGCCGCCCATCGCGTCAATCGCTATCCGCATGACTCTCGACTCCTTCTGACTTGTCTTGTTCAAATGATTTGGATCGATAGATCATAAAATTCCCTTGAAATACCAATTCATCCGCCACATACGTAAAAACTTCCACATGCACCTTCCCGCTTGTTCCGGCATTGGAACGAACATAAGCCTTGGCGATACACCGTTCTCCCAGCTTGACCGGGCGAATGAAACGGATATCCGCGGATGCGGTCAGCGCGATCTCATCGTCTATGACGGCAACAGCAAGCGAATTGGCCTGAGAGAAGATATGATGCCCGCGCGCGATCTTCGTGCGGGAGAAAACATGCTCTTCCCTGATCTCGAATATCGATATGCCGCTGCGATCGAGCTGCAGATCGATCACATCGCCGATCACCTCATGAAGCGGCAGTGAGCGCACCTGATCATAGGTCTGCTCGGCCATCGCCTTCAGCCGCTCGCGCAGCTCCGGTATGCCTAATTCCAATCGGTCCAGGCGTATCGTCTGAATGCTGACCCCGAACAGCTTCATCAATTCCTCATCAGTCAGGAACGGATTCTCGTTGATCGCCTTGGCAAGTTGCTGTTGCCTTTGTCTCTTCGGTAATTTGCCGATTACCCTCACCCCCGGTGATATGTTTGTGTACATTTGGAAGCAGGTGATTGGAATCGAACCTGATTTGAATCGCATGTATTCGTTAGGATGTATTCGTTGTGTGAGTTGGACGGGATCATTGGATCAGGCTGTATTAACACCTGGTACTAACAGTATATTATACAGACTGGCATCAAATGAAGCAATAAAGAAGAAAAATAGGCTCGATGTTGATCAGCCTGCCCCGCTTCAAATAAAAAAGCGCCTCTTTCGAGGCGCTCTTCTCCAGTCGTATAGAGGAATTCCTGTACGACATAAGAAACACGAAGCTGCCACCTGCATCCAGAAGGACTTGGTGCCAGCTAAGTTTGGCTATATTATTGCTTGATAACTTCTTTGCCCTTATAGGAACCGCAAACTCTGCAAACGCGGTGTGCGAGTTTCATCTCGCCGCATTGCTCGCATTTTACCATTCCCGGAACGCTCAGCTTAAAGTGAGTACGGCGCTTGTCGCGCTTCGATTTGGAAGTTTTACGAAAAGGTACTGCCATGAATCCCACCTCCTTCAACGAGTGACCAGCGTCAGCACGAACAGGTTCGCCCGACCGCCTGGATGAATGCTGATCATTTCTCAAAAAATTTCTGCAGATCCGCAAGCCGCGGATCGATCCGTTCATTCTCGCAAGCGCAATCGGCTTCATTGCGATTGGTGCCGCAAACCGGACACAATCCCCGGCAATCTTCCTTGCACAAGACAACGAACGGTATGTTCAGCAAGAACGCCGCCTCCAAATATGGCACAAGGCTGAACTCGTCTTGCGGAATATAAATGACATTACTCTCGTCGTCGTCCTCGTCGGCATATTGTTCATCCTGCGAAAATGTTTCTAGGAACGGAACTTGAATGTGTTTCTTCACTTCTTCCAGACAACGTGAACAGGAAATGACAAGTTCACCGTTGAGTTGCCCGTCAACCTGAACGATTCCTGCCAACTGGGAAACTTCCAGCTCAACATGTATAGGAGAATGCTGCAAGATATCACGGCGACTCGCGACAATCCCATCCATCTTAATGTCGCCGACCAGTTGCAGCGGTTCATCCCGTTTGGCCAATTCCTTAAAGTTAATCTTCAACGGGCATCACCTCAAACAAACAAAGTTTATTATATCGACATGAATAGCTTCTTGTCAACTAAAATCAGCCAACTCACATGTTCTCCTGCATGAATATCCTGCGGTGCCCTGCGTGGAAGAAGATCACATCGTCTCACAGATGCAAGGGCTGTGTTCACCTATGGCGAAGACAGGAAGAGATGGTATAGAATCAAGTTGTCATCCCATGTCCAAATCGTCATGAATGGATCAAACTTCGTTTGCCATCATCGAACCGCCATCATCCTCGAACGCAATCAGAACAAGGAGCGATCGGATATTATGCGCACGGTAGGCATTATCGTTGAATACAATCCGCTGCACAACGGTCACGTTTATCATTTCCAACAGTCGCGCATCGTATCAGAAGCGGACGCCGTCGTGGCTGTGATGAGCGGGCATTTCTTGCAACGCGGCGAGCCGGCGCTTGTGAACAAATGGGCCCGTGCCGAAATGGCGCTGCGCATGGGGGCCGATCTGGTCATCGAGCTGCCGGTTGCATATTCCTCACAGCCGGCGGAATGGTTCGCCTATGGCGCCGTCTCCGCGCTCCATGCCAGCGGCGTCGTCGATTGCCTCTGCTTCGGCAGCGAGAGCGGCGACATCGGATGGCTCACGCGGCTGGCCGAAGAGCTGGCGGACGAGCCGGGCGGCCTGCAGGAGTTGCTGAAGGGGAGGCTCAAGCAGGGAGAGAACTATCCGGCCGCGTACGCCCAAGCTGTGCAGGACTATCTTCTGAAGGAAAAGCCCGAGTACCGGGATGGCAGCGTGGACTGGCAATCGATGGCGCAGCCCAACAATACGCTCGGCCTGCATTACTTGATCGCCTTGCGCCGGCTGGCCAGCCGCATCGAGCCGCTGACGATCCGGCGGACGAAGGCGGGCTACCATGACGTACAAGCGAGTGACGCGCACATCGCCAGCGCCACCGCGATCCGCCGCATCCTGCTGGAGCAGGGCGAACTTCAGGCGGCCAGTCCCTATCTACCTCCCTATACGCTGCACATCCTGCAGCGAGAATGGGCCGCAGGACGGGCACCGGTCGACTGGGAGAAGCTGAGGACGCCGCTGTTTCAAGCCATCCTCAGCCGCACGCCGGAAGAACTGGCAGCGCTGGCGGAAGTAACCGAGGGGCTGGAGAACCGGATGTATCGAGCCCTGGCCGAGATGACCGGGCCATGGTCTGTTCGGGATTTCATCGAACAGTGCAAGACGCGCCGGTATACGCAGACGAAGCTGCAGCGCGCCATGACGCGCGTGCTGCTCGGCCACCGCAAACAATGGCTGACGAGAGACATACTCGCGAGGGGCGTCCCCTACCTGCGAGTGCTCGGCTTCAGCAACAAGGGACAGAAGCTTCTCAAACGCATGAAGCGCGAAGCCTCTGTCCCCGTGATCACCAATGTCGGACGCAACGAGCATCCTCTGATGCAATTGGATATCCGTGCAACGGGCATCTATGCCCTCGCCTACCGCGAATACAGCGCACGTGATGCACTGCGCGACTACTATGAACCGCCGATCTGCCTCGACCCAGAGGCTTAGGCCGTTCGTTAAGCCGCTTCCTCCAGTTCCTGCTGCTCGTCAAGCTGCTCGAGATAGGCCAGCGCATCGGACAAGCTGGAGACTTCGACGATCTTCATCTTGCTGCCGATGCGCTCCGCCGTCTTCACCGCTTCCGAGTAATTCGCGATATAAATGCCCTTCTTCTCATCGACATAATCGGCCGGCGCGAAGAAAATATCCGCCCCGCTCCTGTCCGCCCCGATCACCTTGTGGTTGATGCCGCCGATGACACCGACCTGGCCTTGCGGACTGATCTCGCCAGTTCCCGCGATCGTATACCCCTTGGTGATATCCTCCGGTACGAAGCGGTTGTAGATCTCCAGCGCAAACATCAGGCCCGCGGACGGACCGCCGATATCCTCCGCGTTGATCGTGACGCGGTATCGCTCGTCATCCGGCACGACATTGCGCATGACGAGTAGCGATACGCCAAGGCCGATCGAAGGCTCCTCCTCGCTTCCTTCGTCCTGCGGAAGCTGCCGCAGCTCGATATCGGCCGTATAGCGGGCACTGTTTCGAATATACGTTACCTCGATCACATCCCCAGCCTGTTTCGACTGCAGATGCTGCCGCAGTTCCTCATAGCTGAGAAGGCTCTGTCCGTCGACCGCCTCTATCCTGTCCCATGGCTGCAGCACCTCTGCGGCAGGGTAGTCCTGCAACACGCTCTGTACATACAGCCCTTCATCCTGATATTTGTAGGAGATTCCGAGCTGTTCATACACCGCGATGATCGCATTGCTCTGCGATCCCATCATGTTCACCTGCTGTCGGCTGGTGTACTGTTCTTCCGTTTCCCCGGCAAACACTTCCTCGCGCTTATGAAACTCGGCATATGGGTCCAGTTTGAGCTGAAGATAGCGATAAAGACTCGGATAACTCTGGTAAACGGCAGTGAGCAGGAATCTGCCCTTATCCACCCCGCCGGCCTCCGCTTTGACCATCGGCCCCACTTCCGCTGCCGGACCTGGCGTGTAAACGACATAATCCGTCGGGATGTAGCGCAGGATGAGTATTCCGATGATCAGGATCAGGAGGATCAGCATGAGTGTATTGCCGAACCTTGTAAGCTTGCGTTGCATGATGTGCTCCTTTCTCGGCTGTTGAACTCGGATCGGGACGAGACTGGACGAGTGTGTCCAGGCAGGTCTAAACAGTCCAAGCTTAACGTACAATGCAGTAAGTCTGAGTATACGGGAGGTTTAAGCGTTGACACCATCATCCAGAACTCCTGGCAGTCTGGCTGTGACCGTCATTTTCGGTGTCGCTGCTTGCCTGGTTGTCAGTTGTATCGTCATTTATCCGGATCAGATCCTGGAATCCTCGCTTGAAGGATTGTCGATATGGTGGAAGATTGTCTTCCCTGCTCTGTTGCCCTTCCTAATCATCATCGAGATCATGACTGGGCTCGGCATCATGCATTTCACCGGCGGCTTACTCGATCCCGTGATGCGGCGGCTCTTCCGAATGCCGGGCCTCGCGGGCTGGTGCCTGGCCGTCGGGTGGCTCTCCGGGGCTCCTGCGGCCGCAAGACAGATTGCGAAGCTGCGCAAAGACGGCGTATTCACAAGGCATCAGGCAGAGCAGCTCATGGGACTCGCGCATGCCGCAAGCCCCGTGTTGGTCGTGACCGTCATCTCCGCCGGCTTCCTCGCACAGCCTGGGCTGGGCCTGCCGCTGCTCGCCATCCATTGGCTCAGTGCGGCTCTTGCCGCGATTGCAGCTCGTCAGCGAAGCGGGGCAGGCGCAGCAGGAAACACGCAACCCACACCTCCGGCCGCTGCCCAAACCGCCGAGCACGGGCTCACACCTCCGGCCGCTGCCCAAACCGCCGAGCACGGGCTCCTGTTAAGCAGCCTGCGCGCGATGGAGCAAGCGAGGACGGCAGACGGCCGCCCGATCGGCCGGCTGCTCGGCGACAGCGTGTTTGATTCCATCCAGAAGCTGATGGTCATCGGCGGATATATGATCTTCTTCTCGGTGTTGATCAAGATCGTCCTGCTGCTCGGGATCGGACAGGTGATCTTACAGTTCGCCGGCGATGCGCTCCAGGCGTTCGGTTTGCCAAGCGTGTTGGCAACTGCCGGATGGCACGGGCTGTTCGAGCAGCATCTCGGAACCTATGCGCTGCACAGCGCACCGGCAGACCGATGGACGATGGCGGCGGTCAGCGGCATGCTCGGATGGAGCGGATGGTGTCTGCACGCGCAAGCGAAGGCGGCTGCGGCAGGCACCGATCTGCGATACCGAGCTTTCTTGGCGTTTCGTCTGACCCATGCCATGACCGGAACAGCCCTGACTCTGCTGTTATACCCTCTGCTTGGGATACAGCCATCCGCAACGCCCGGCTTCCAAGCAACTGGCGATGCGCTCCCGGCCTGGTCAGACAGGGAGGCGGTCGCCTACAGCTATCCCGATTGGCCGTCGATCCTCCAGTTGAATGTGCTGCTCCTGGTCTTGGCCGCAGGCGTGGTGGCAGTCCTTGCGTTTGCTTCGGCAGCCATCGTCGCCACGGGCAGGCAAGCGAAGCGCCGGTAAATCCGAAGTAACAGCGGCCGGATCGGCACCAAGGAGCCAATAGCCGTGAGGTGTACAAGACTAGACTGTACGGGAACTGTACTTCTCGCGAAGCGCCTGCTCGACGACTTCCGGCACCAGATCGGCCACATTGCCGTGGAATTGCGCGATCTCCTTCACGATGCTGGAACTCAGGTAGGAATATTGCGGATTCGTCATCATGAAGAACGTCTCCACCTGATCGTTCAACTTGCTGTTGGTAGACGCCAGTTGCAGTTCATATTCGAAGTCAGATACCGCACGCAAACCGCGGACGATGATGCTGGCATTTTTCTGCTTCATGTAGTTCACGAGCAGGTCGCGGAACGTGTCGACCTCGACGTTCGGGATGTCCTTGGTTACTTCGATGAGCAGATTCTTGCGCTCTTCCACGGTAAACAGCGGCTTCTTGCTCGAATTGTTGAGCACCGCCACGATCACATGGTCAAAATGCTTCGCCGCACGGTGGATGATATCCAGATGCCCGTTCGTCACCGGATCGAAGCTGCCGGGATATACGGCGATATGTTCAGGTTTATTCGGCGTAGTCATCATGCATCACTCCAATGTTTGTGTGTTCACTCTTGCCTGGTGCCGATAGATCGATACAGCAGTGTCTCCGTATTCACTGCAACGCGAACGGATGAGATCCCCGATCTGCGGCTCGTATGTAATCTTCGCATCATGCTCAACGACGATGATCGCCCCGTCGGCCAGCATCTGCTTCTCCTGCAGTTGGAACATGACAAGGTCCATATTCGTCAACTTGTACGGCGGGTCCAGGAAGACGAGGTCGAATACCAATCCCCTCTTGGCCATGACGGAGAGCGCTTTGCCGGCGTCATTGCGGTAAATCTCAGCCCGATCGGCAAATCCAGCCCTCTCTATATTATCTCTGATTGTCTCCACCGCCTTGCGGTCCTGGTCGATGAGCACCGCCTTGTCCATGCCGCGGCTGAGCGCCTCGATGGCCAAACCTCCCGTACCGGCGTACAGATCGAGTACCATGCCGCCTGCAAAGTACGGCCCGATCATACTGAAGATCGCTTCCTTCACCTTGTCGGTCGTTGGCCGTGTATTCATCCCGGGCACTGCTCGGAGCGGCCTGCCCTTGGCCGTCCCGGATATGACTCTCACTTCCACTCCCCCTTGTTGTAAACGCAACATCGCTGAAACGTCTATCTTATCGTACCACATTCCAAAAAAATGAGAAAACTATCCTGGACAAAATTCGCACAGCCGGCTCTTGTCAGGCTTCCGCATACGCCACCCAACGCGCGTCACACGGCTTTACGGCCCCGTCAATAAAAAAAGCACCAATCAAGGTGCTTCAGGTTCATGATTTACTCCATCTCTTTGAAGGCTTTCATAAGTCCCAGCAGGAATTGATATTCGTCATAACCGATTTTCCCGCTGGTTTGTTCGATCGCTTTGGCCGTCAGGGAACTGTGCGGATGGTTCCTTTCCAGGTACAGGATGACCTTGGCTGTCCATTTTTCAAATTCGACTCCTTCCAGCACATCGGTATGCCGATCGGCATCGTATTCCACCAGTTCCGCAAGCTTCTCTCCCTCGGCTACAAGTTCAGCCAACATGTGAAATCTCCCCTCTCTACTGACATATTTCGACATGACGGGCTGACTTCCTGCCGGAGCTGGCCGTCCTATTCGAGCATTCCCCTCGCCCCTCCACAAACAGCGGCAACTGCTATAACCCAAAAACCGCAGCACACGGCTGCGGAGCGAAATAGGTAATCCTTTCCTTTTTAATTGATCGTTACCTCAAACAACATACACAAAAAAACCGCAGCACACGGCTGCGGTGAAAGTGATTCGGGCGCCCTCGCGGGCGCCCTTTTCATGGGAGAGGAGAAACCGGATGAAGAGCTTATGGGGAAACGTAAGTCTTCTCCGCGGTTGTCTGCGGCATCTCTCGATGCCGACATTATCAGGATGTCCGGTTTGCTCATTTTTATACACATGCGGAAGAAATTTTTTGGAGATTCCATGTTTGACTTTAGGAAAGATCGTCCGGCCTTGGCCTTTCGCCGTCCAGAAGCTTCTCCATCGCATCCAGCAAACGGCGCACCGAGTCCTCATCATACTGGCCGCGTTCCTTGAACTCGCGCAACTGTTTCCGAAACTCACCCGCGATGCGTTCCTGTTCCTCCTCATCCTCAAGGCCTTCCGGGTCGAACCACACATACTGGCCGTTCGGGCCGTTACGCAGGTATGGACGCAGCCAGTTGTCCGGATACGCATAAGGCTGCTCGCCCAGCACGATGGCCAGCACATCATCGGTGGCAAGCGGCAACAGTTGATGATAATATTCGCGCTCCCCGCTTCCCGCCAGATCGATATGCAAGTAGACGTAATGCAAATAATGCTCGCCCGTCTCCTTGTCCTTGACGACCGCATAACGCTCCAGCTCGCCCGTCTGCAGATCCTGAACCGTCTCGATCCGGTCCTGCAGCTCGCTGGAGGGGATCAGTTTCATGGTTTGAAAGGATTGCGCCATTGAGATCTCTCCTTTCCTTCTACGCTACATCATACCACATTTATCCCCCCAGCATGTACGCATCGGCAAACTTTCGTTTGATTCCCCAGCTTTTTCTCATGTCCGCCTCTTGAATACGAACATATATTCGCATTATAATAAGGATTGACCGCTGCACGCGAATACGTGTTCGCATTATGTAGAGAGCCGCCGTTTGCAGCCACTATCCCGAATCAGGACATCAGGTGAGACCCATGGAATCCGGAAGAGAGAGGATCATCTTCCTCGTCGATATGCAGAGCTTCTACGCCAGTGTGGAGAAGGCCGCTCACCCGGAGTTTCGCGACAAGCCGTTGATCGTCGCCGGGGACCCGGCACGCCGCTCGGGCATCGTACTGGCCGCGTGTCCGATCGCCAAGCAATACGGAGTAACGACCGCCGAACGGCTCGGGGAAGCCGTGCGCAAATGCCCCGACGTCGTCGTCATTCGGCCGCATATGCAGGAGTATATCAACGTGTCCCTGCAGATCTCGTCGATCCTCGAGCGTTTCAGCGATCTGGTCGAGCCGTATTCCATCGACGAGCAGTTCGTCGATGTGACCGGCACACTGCCGCTGTTCGGCAAGGATGCTGTGGAGGTCGCCCTCAAGATCCAGGCAGCGATCGGCCGCGAGACCGGCGTCTACGCGCGCGTCGGCATCGGGCCGAACAAAGTGCTGGCGAAGATGGCCTGTGACAACTTCGCCAAGAAGAATCAGAACGGCATCTTCACGCTGACCCATGACAACAAGCGCGAACATCTCTGGCCGCTCAGCATCGACAAGATGTTCGGCGTCGGCAGCCGCATGAACCGCCATCTGCGGCGGCTCGGCATCCACACGATCGGGCAGCTCGCCACCTATCCCCTGGAGCGATTGAAGCAGATCTGGGGCGTGAACGGCCACGTGCTGTGGATGACCGCCAACGGCTATGACTATTCGCCCGTTACGCCAACTACTTACGACACGCAGAAAGGCATCGGCCACCACATGACGTTGCCGCGCGACTATCGCACGGCCGAGGAGATCCGGGTAGTGCTTTTGGGTATCAACATTAAAATATGTGTGCATAAAACTAAAAAGCCTTTAATCGCTTGGAAAAAACAGTGTTTTTCGGGCAGTTTAATATCGAGCATAAATAAATATTGAGCATAATTCTGTCTATTTATGCTCAATTTTGCGGGAAGGTGTCGAATGAGGAGTTAGGCGGGAGGCTGATTGTATGACACAAGCGCCCTTGGAGACTGAAGGAGACCTCCAATTGGTCAAAGAATACATTTTACTCCCTATTCTTTTGGATGTGTTGGAAAGGGATATTAAAGCATTAGGGACAGTAAAGCTAAAGATGGACGTTGTATATGTAAAAGCCTTAAGATCTGCGCAAGATCTAATCACTGCAGACGTTACGTTGCTTCGAAAAAAAATGCGCGGCAGAGGAATAAAAGTGTATGAGCAGCGGCGCACCGAGTTGTGCATCGAGGCCCGTTATTTGTGCAGGGGGTATCAACATAGGTTCACTATGCTTTGGGGTTTGGTGAAAGCGGAGCTTTACAAATACTTAAGTAAATATCTGAACGTCGACTTAAGGAGTAGCCTATGAAAAGCGATAACAAAGGTCGAATCGTGATGTTGGCCGATTGTCAGTCATTTTACGCAAGTGTTGAAAAAGCCGCCCACCCTGAGTACGCAGATCAACCTGTCGTTGTTGCAGGAGATCCGGCCCGTCGATCCGGAATTATCCTTGCCGCGTGTCCCCTTGCCAAGCAACATGGTATTACTACCGCAGAACGGCTAGGAGAGGCACTTGCAAAATGTCCCGTATTACTACCGCAGAACGGCTAGGAGAGGCACTTGCAAAATGTCCCGATCTAGTGGTCATTCGCCCACGCATGGAGGAATACATCAAGGTATCCTTGCAAATTACGGAAATTTATCAATCTTACACTGACTTGGTAGAACCGTACAGCATAGATGAACAGCATTTGGATGTCACGGGAAGTTTACGGCTTTTTGGCGACCCCCATGAGATTGCTAAGAGTATTCAGGATAAAGTCATGAAAGAAACGGGAGTTCGTGTACGCATTGGAATTAGTGAAAATAAAGTGCTCTCCAAAATGGCATGCGATAATTTTGCTAAACGAAATCCGTCAGGCATTTTCCACTTGCCTGTGGAAGATCTGCAAGAAGTGCTTTGGCCGTTGCCGATTCATCAGATGTTTATGGTGGGCTCCCGGATGTGCCGGCATTTAACGAGCATGGGGATATATACAATTGGCCAGTTGGCTCAGACTCCTCTGGCAAAATTAAGATCCAAGTGGGGAGTGAATGGTGAAGTTCTGTGGCTCATTGCCAACGGTAAAGATAATTCCCCGGTAACTCCAAGTTCACACGATTTGCAAAAAGCAATCGGCCATCAGATGACCCTTCCATTCGATTATCGGGAGTTTGACGACATCATGGTTCCCCTGCTTGAACTCTCGGAGTTAGTATGTCAACGAACCCGAATGAAAGGCTATATGGGCTCGGTGGTCTCGGTAGGTTGTCAGGGAGCAGATTTTGATCACCCTTCTGGCTTCTACAGACAAATGAAATTGCCCGACCCAACGAATCTCACGGATGAGGTTTTCCATGCAGCGAAAAAACTATTTAAACGACATTGGGATGGGTTGCCCATTCGAAAAATCGGGGTTACTCTAAGTCAATTGGTAAGCGATCAGGAATATCAGCTTACTTTATTCAATAACCACGAAGTAAAGTTAGCGTTGGAAAGAACCACTGACCGTATTAAAGAGAAATACGGAAGCACCGCGATCATGAGGGCCTCTTCTTTAAAAGCTTCGGGCCAAGCGCGGGATCGAGCGCAAAAAATTGGAGGACATTATAAATGAGTAAAAAACTGCAAGGAAATGGTCTGTTCGAATCGTCCAGAATGATGCTTCCGGAACACAGGGAGGCTTACATCCTGCACCAGCAGAACTTGCGAAAGAGTCCGCCGCCACAATTAGATGATCAAGAAATGGAACGGATATCCATGCTCATTGCTGAATCAATGCAGCTCAGGAAAGAGGTAATTTTAGTATTATTCGGTGAATTTAATGTAACGGAAATAACAGGAGTCGTGACAAAAATTGATCTACAACAAAAAAACATCAAATTCACCCATGGCAATGATTTTCGTTGGATAAAGGTATCGGACATTATTGACGGTATGTGGAAATGATTTGTAATAAGGAAAACTTGAAGAGCTATCCTTAAAAGTCATCGCAGATGGCTTCCGGTATAGCTCTTTTTTACTGAAATATGCAAAGGTCTGAAAGGAGCCAATAGATACAGAGGAACAATTAGTGGATCTCGAACCTGAATATTTTAGATGCCCTTGGGAAATAATCAAATGAGTATTTGAATAATCGATGGATTTATTGTATGATGATAATCAAATATTGATTTGATTGTTGAGGTGAGGATATGAACAGGAAAGAAAAGGATTCATGTGAAATTTACTGTTACGACGAACCTAAAGTCCGAAAGGTACAAAATGCGCTCGAAAGACAAAATATTCAAGGCATGATTAAGATGTTCAAGGTTTTAGCTGACGAAACAAGAATGAAAATCGCCTTTGCCCTGTGCGAAGAGGATGAATTATGTGTTTGTGATGTGGCTAACATCATCGGCTCTTCAATGGCCACAGCCTCACACCACCTTCGCACCTTAAAACAGCTTGGCCTAGCCAAATACCGCAAGGATGGTAAATTAGTTTTTTATTCGCTGGAAGATGACCATGTTCGTCAACTGGTGCAGCTAGCTTCTACTCATTCGAGGGAGTTGATCATCAATGGAAAATAAAATTGAAAACACCGAAGATAAAAACGTCTACAGGGTTCAAGGCTTTACCTGTACGAATTGCGCAGGCATTTTCGAGAAAAATGTAAAAAATTTGCCGGGCGTAAAAGACGCGCAAGTCAATTTTGGAGCATCTAAAATCACTGTTTATGGAAGGACTACAGTTGAGGAATTGGAAAAGGCCGGCGCGTTTGAAAACCTGAAAGTTACACCTGAAAAGCAACGATCTATTGAAAAGAAAAAGCCTTTCTGGAAAGAACATTGGAACGTACTGCTTTCGGCTATCTTGCTTGTCGCAGGGTACTTATTAGGTGAGCAGTACGGTGAGGAAAGCATCTTATCCGCTATTTCTTACGCGGCTTCTATTATTATCGGCGGTTATGAATTATTTAAAAAAGGAATCAAAAATCTTTTCCGGCTTCAGTTCGATATGAACACCCTAATGACGGTCGCCATCATCGGTGCCGCGGCGATCGGAGAATGGGGCGAAGGCGCGACTGTCGTTATCTTGTTTGCGATCAGTGAAGTTTTGGAACGTTACTCCATGGAAAAAGCGCGTCAATCCATTCGTTCCCTGATGGATATTGCACCGAAGGAAGCTCTGATCCGACGCGGTTCCGAAGAAATTACGGTAAACGTCGATGATATACAGGTTGGCGATGTCATGATTGTAAAGCCAGGTCAAAAACTTGCAATGGATGGTGTTGTTATTAAAGGAACATCAACCATTAACCAAGCCGCGATTACTGGCGAATCGGTTCCCGTGACGAAAACAATTGACGATGAAGTGTTCGCTGGTACATTGAACGAAGAAGGTTTGCTTGAAGTCAAAGTAACGAAGCGCGTCGAGGATACAACGATTTCTAAAATTATTCACCTTGTTGAAGAAGCTCAAGCTGAAAGAGCGCCATCTCAAGCGTTTGTTGACCGATTCGCGAAATACTATACACCTGCGATTATGATTTTGGCATTAGGTATTGCGGTTGTTCCACCTCTATTCGTCGGTGCAGATTGGAGCGATTGGGTATATCGAGGATTAGCGTTGCTCGTCGTCGGCTGTCCTTGCGCATTGGTCATTTCGACACCTGTTTCGATTGTTACAGCCATCGGCAACGCGGCGAAAAATGGCGTTCTTATCAAAGGCGGCATTCACCTTGAGGAAGCCGGCAGACTATCCGCAATTGCGTTTGATAAAACAGGTACTCTGACAAAGGGGGTTCCAGAAGTAACAGATGTCGTTACTTTCGGAACGAAAAACGAAAATGAATTGCTTTCAATCGCGGCAGTTATCGAAAAAGGTTCGCAACATCCGCTCGCATCCGCGATTGTTCGTAAAGCGGAAAACCTCGGAGAAGACCTAACCCTAGTCGTTGAGGATTTCCAATCGATCACCGGGAAAGGTGTTAAAGCCAATGTAAACGGGGAATTGTATTACGTCGGTAGTCCGAAACTCTTTGCTGAACTTCATTCCGACATCAGCGTTGAAACGAATCAGCGCATTGAAGAATTACAAAAACAAGGGAAAACGGTTATGGTATTAGGCACAGAACAACAGATTCTTGCCTTAATAGCAGTCGCTGATGAAGTGCGTGATTCCAGTACAGTCGTAATTAAGCAATTACACGAAATTGGAATCAAGAAAACGATTATGCTTACGGGTGATAATCAAGCAACCGCCGAAGCAATCGGGCGGCGGTTGAATGTTACAGACGTTAAAGCTGATCTAATGCCCCAAGATAAATTAGATTACATCAAGCAGCTTCGTAAAGACTATGGTAATGTTGCGATGATTGGCGACGGCGTTAACGACGCGCCTGCGCTCGCGGCTTCAACGGTTGGTATCGCTATGGGCGGCGCGGGTACGGATACTGCCCTCGAAACCGCAGATATTGCTTTGATGGCTGACGATTTAAGCAAATTACCCTATACGATTCGACTAAGCCGAAAAACCCTTGCAATCATCAAGCAGAACATTACGTTTTCACTTGGTATTAAGCTCTTAGCTTTGGCTCTAATTGTCCCTGGATGGTTGACGTTATGGTTGGCCATTTTCGCAGATATGGGGGCCACGCTTATTGTTACATTGAATAGCCTTCGTCTGTTAAAAGTCAGAGGTAATAATCGGATATGAATAACCGTTGGAATAAAGTGATTTATCGGTTATGGGCACCCTTTTATGATTCTCTTTTCAATTCCGGTCCTTTTCTAAAGGCACGGAAAAAGATCTTTGAGAACCTCGACATTAAGCCTAAAAGCAAAGTTCTTTTTGTAGGCGTCGGGACAGGAGCAGATTTGCAGTTCATTATGGACAAAAATATTTCTGTATCTGCAATTGACTTATCATCCGAAATGCTTGATCGAGCTAGGAATAAATATGACTCCCCCAATTTTAAGTTCATAGAAATGGATGCGCAAGAATTGACCTTTTCACCGGAATCGTTCGATATGGTTATTGCAAATCTGATCTTATCCGTTGTCCCCGAGCCGAATCGATGTTTTCAAGAAATGATTCGGGTTACGCGAGCTGGGGGGCGAATAATCATTTTCGATAAATTTGCCCCTCCCTCGCAGGATTTGCCGGTAATAAAAAAAATCCTTCGTCCCATCGTAGCAACGATGGGTACGGACATCGGACGACATTTCGAACAAATCATCATGCCGTATGAGAAACATATTCGAGTGGAGGAAGATGCATCAGCATTGTTTAACGGAATGTATCGAAAAATTATATTACAAAAAGTATAGAGTTACCAGTACCGCCCAGGGGTTGGGGTAGTACCAGCGAAGTTGATACTACCCGCAAAGTAGATATATATAGGGAATCATTTTCTGCTCTTCGAGGACTCCGCCTTGGCTTCGTCGTTCCGAAGGCTGATGATCGCCAAACAAAAAAGCGTGCCATAACGCTGCACGCCTTTTCTGTAATTTTAGCAACCTTCGGCAAGAAACTTTTCGACACGCGACTTAATCGCGTCCCGAACCGCTCGAAATTGGCTCATGATTTCTTCCTCGGTGCCGGTTGCCTTGGCTGGATCATCGAAGCCCCAATGCCATTTCACGACGTTTTTATTCGAAATCACCGGACAATGTTCGTCTGCATGGCCACATAACGTAATCACATAGTCAGCCCGATTCAAAATCTCCGGATCGATAACATCCGATGTATGACCGCTAATATCGACGCCAGCTTCCTTCATCACCTGGACGGCACGCGGATTCAGCCCATGTGCCTCCAACCCGGCGCTTTTTACTTCGTACCGATCATTACCGAGCGCCTTCAACCAACCATCCGCCATTTGGCTGCGGCAAGAGTTTCCCGTACAAAGAAAATAAACGAGTTTTTTGTTATCTGACATGATGATTCCTCCTGTTTATGTTAGGCTGCTTCCTTCGAAAAATACTTTCGCTGAAATCGGAGCGCGACGTTGACCAAGGCAATCATCACAGGGACTTCTACAAGAGGTCCGATCACGGCCGCAAATGCAGCGCCGGAATGAATTCCAAAGACCCCAACGGCAACAGCGATTGCCAGCTCAAAGTTATTCCCCGAGGCGGTAAATGCCAGTGTAGAAGTCACCGGATAATCAGCTCCGGCTTTTTTGCCCATGAAGAACGAAATCAGGAACATAACGACAAAGTAAATCAATAGCGGAATCGCGATCCTCACGACATCCAAAGGCAATTGGATGATCATCTCGCCTTTCAGCGAGAACATGACGATAATCGTAAACAGCAATGCGATAAGTGTAATGGGACTGATTTTCGGAATAAAGACCGTTTCGTACCAGGATCGCCCTTTTGCCTTCACAAGCGAATAGCGCGTAATCATCCCGGCCAAAAACGGTATCCCTAAATAAATGAACACGCTCTTGGCGACTTCGGCCATCGTAATATCAACAACGACGCCCTCCAACCCGAACCATCCCGGCAAAATCGTAACAAAGATATAGGTGTAGACAGAGTAAAACAAAACTTGAAAGATCGAGTTGAAAGCAACGAGTCCCGCCGCGTACTCGGCATCCCCTCTGCACAAATCGTTCCAAACGATAACCATTGCAATACAACGGGCTAAACCGATCATAATCAGGCCGATCATATATTCCGGATAGCCTTGGAGAAAAATAATAGCCAAGAAAAACATTAAGATCGGGCCAATGAGCCAGTTTTGAATCAATGAAATGGTTAACACTTTGCCATTTCGGAAGACACGGCCAATTTCTTCGTATCGTACCTTCGCCAGCGGCGGATACATCATTAAAATGAGGCCAAGCGCAATCGGTATCGATGTGGTTCCAACTTGAAATTCATTCAAACCAGCGACAAAGTTAGGAAATACGTAACCCAAGCCAATTCCTAACGCCATCGCAACAAAAATCCATAACGTCAAATAGCGATCCAGAAATGAGAGTCGCTTTTTCTCTTGTTTACTCACTTGCTGTACACCCTCCTTTACTCGCATGTAACCGTCATTCCTTGTTGCTCCAATTTCCGCAGCTCCTCAGAGAGATCAGGCAAATGGGACAGAGCATAACCAATTTCCTCTAACCGCTTCTCATTGATGGAGTAGAACACCCATTGCCCCTTTCGCGTTTCGCGGACCAGTTCAGCCGTTTTCAGACGGCCTAGATGTTTAGAAATGGCTGGCTGAGAAATGTTAAAGATAGGAACCAGTTCACATACACAGCAATCGCGAATCCGGAGCAAAGAAAGGATTTTCAGCCTTGTCGGATCGGCAAGAGCTTTCAGAATATCCGCTATCTTTTCAAATTCCATTGTCATGATGATCACCTCGCATAAAACTATATAACCATATTGTTATTTATGCATGGTGAAAAGTCAATATTGAAATTTGTACGTCCTTTCACAGCTCATTTTCCGGATACAAGTAAATAAATACTTGCAAATTGCAATCAAATGTTTTATAACTGTTTCATGAGGTGAAGCACCGTGGAAAATGTACGTGAACTATTTCAAATCATGACTCGACGCTTTGGCTTTCTAAATAAAAACTGCTGTTCTGCCGGTGGCTGCGACATCTCCTTAATTCAAAGCCATATCCTTTACGAAATTGATCGCCAGCATAAGCCGTCCATCCAGAAAGTAGCAGAGGCATTAGGGACAGATATAACGACATTCAGCCGACAAGTCCAATCGTTAATCAAGATGAAATTAGTGAAGAAAACGCCCGATCC
>Ga0207747_1001119_pt1 | contig 21321 bp, 27 predicted proteins | sample HigsolmetaGSP11D_FD_184839 | JGI IMG/M metagenome (GOLD analysis project Ga0207747, IMG submission 184839) | High solid enriched microbial communities from the Joint BioEnergy Institute, USA - SP1-1-D (SPAdes) | ecosystem: Engineered > Bioreactor > SSF (Solid state fermentation) > Aerobic >...
ATAAACGGCAAGCCTCTGCTGGAAAACTTCGTTGGATGGTATGACAAAGACTGGTACTACTTGCTCCCCGGAACAGCTTACAATGCAGTAACCAAATACTATCAAGCACGCGGCACGCAGCTGCCAGTGACCGAAAAAGTACTTTGGAAGCATTTAGAGCAAGCCGGATATATTAAGACAGAACATGATGGACAGCAAATCAGGAGGACACTTAGAAGGACATTCGGCGGGGAGCGGTTTACGGTTCTTCAGCTCAGAAAGTCGGTGCTTGATGAGGTTGAAGATACCAGGAAGCCTATCCATACCCAAGAGAGAATGTTTTAAAGGAGTGGAAAAATGGATAAGTTAACGGATCAGATTATTGACGCGCTCCATGATGATAAAGAGAGTTTGGACCAGCTAAAATATGGAGAAATAATCATGAGCGGTAAAAGTGGCAAGGTGATACAGATTATCCCCGCACCCAGCAATTTATTAGCGGTATACGAATTTGATGGGAAAACAGAATACAATAAAGCTCTTTGCCTGGCACTTACGGAAGATGGGGAAATTCTCATAATGGATACAGATAGCGAGGGTACCGTAAGCGAGGCAAAGCTGGAAACTGGCTTTAAGCGCTTCATATGGGTACGTGATCATGATTGAAAGATGCCATAGAAAGGAGTATCGCTATGGACTGCATTTTCTGCAGAGGTCATGGTTATCTAATCGTGAAAGAGCCTTGGGGAAATAGCTTTGTAGAAAAGATAGCTTATTGCCCTCATTGTAAGGCTGGGGAGCGGTGGAAATACAATGGCCGCGCATCAGAAAAGCGCAAGACACCATATGTGATTAGATCATCTGAAGAATACATTCAGGAGGGCAAGGTTGTAGCCCATGTATAAGAACATTGCAAAATAAAAAGCTCACCTGATGCCAACAGGTGAACTTATCCCCGGACGTTTTATTCAGCTTATCACTATTTTAAAGCGTCCTGGGGGTGTTTTCAATGACTAACGAAGAGCTATGCGAGCGGATCAGATCCGGCGAAAGGGATTTAATTATAACCCTGTGGGAGCAAATCAGAAGCCTGGTAGTAAAAATAATGATTAAGGACTACCTACCCAGGGATGGCAGCACCAACAAAGTGGAATTAGATGATCTCATTCAAGCCGGTTTTCTTGGCATGCTTAGCGCAATAGAAGACTTTGACCCATCCTCGGGATTTACCTTTACAACGTTCCTTAATTACCACCTAAAGAACGCTGCCAGGGATGCATTAGGAAGACGAAGCCATAAGCAGGACAGGGATCCAATTCACAGAGCAATATCTGTGGAGCTGCCCGTATCCACAGATACTGAAGAGATTTCTATTATGGACAGCTTACGAGATGAATCCATGACCTATGTTTATGATGACATCATAGACCGGATCACAGAGCAGCAGGAAATCCATACAATACTCCAGCAGAGGGAGCGGCTAAGGCCTGATGAGCGGGAGGTCTTTGATGAGATATACCTCAATGGGCTTACACTGGTTGCGGTAGCGGAAAAGCATGGATATACACGTAACAGGGCTAAGTCATTGCATGAACAGGCGCTAAGGAAGATAAGAAGATCGCCGGTCATCATGAAAATGAAACGGTATGATCCGGATAAACAAACAAACTTCTACGCTCACAAGGGCCTGGATGCGTTTAATACATCATTCAACTCCGTTGTGGAGGACTCTGTAATGTTTAGAGAGTGGTGCCGGCAGCAGTTCAGTGAAAGGGTTTATAAGAGCATATTTGGAGAAGATTAAATTCCGAATTGATTCGGAATTTGGAGAGACTAAAATCGCAATTGATTGCGAATTTGAAGGCCAGGGTATCCCCCTGGTCTTTGTTTTTTAAAGACAACCATATGGGGACCGGTGCGGGGAACCCTTTCCAATAGTGCGGACTCTCCAAAAATTTTTTTACCCCCTTTTTCTAGAAACATTGCTCTATTGGAAGATGTTCCACCAGTCGGTATCCTATCGGTCAAAATCCATTCACGAGAGTAGGGGGAGCGGTCTTTTTTGAACAGGGAACAGACTCCCCCTTTGTAATCACCATTGAGCGGATGCGCTGGGACCAATGGTGGCACCTTCAGAGAATACATAGACCGCTCATATAAGGGGGTGTAGTATCAGGCCACTAGGGGTGGCATCAAAAGTTTTGAACGGCCATCTGGAGACCGCGTGGCCTCTCTGATGTGAGAAAATGTCCCCAAAAGTTTTGGTTATTTATATCGTTTTACCTATCGCACACCGCCAAATTTGGCTTATTTAAAGAGAAAATAAAGTTGGTAGACGATTCCCTATACAAAAATTATTAAACCCAATAGAAAGGCTCCTATGGGCTCTAAGAGATCTCTTTTGAACAGAACGTTCCAATAAACCAAAACAAACAAATAGGAACGTTAATTACTTTTGCAAAAAGGGATATCCTTCCTTTTATTGAAATGAAGAAATAGAAAGGAGTGATAAAGTGAAATTAGAAGGGGAATATAAATGCACTTTTTGCGATACAGAGTTTTCTTGGTATTACATAGCTCCACAATGGAGGAATGCTAGTGTACTAGATGTTGAAACAATCCCAGAAGATAAAATAGGTCTTTATCAGATAATTGAAAGTGTAGAGAAAAACGGATACAAATATCCAGTCAGCGCAACAGTGTACTGCCCTAAATGTGATCGATTAAACAAAATAGACAAAATTTGAAGTATAGGACCTTATAAAAAGCAAAATTCTGTTCATTTATAGTTGAGAGGAGCAATACAAAAATGGAAGAACTGATAATGAAGTATGAAGAATTAATGGTATGGGAAAAAGAGCTCATTACTGAATATTTAGAGATTAGGACCCAAATTTATAATATCGAAAAAGAAATAAAGAAAAAGGAATTTAGACAAGAGATATGCACAAAGTCAAATCTCATAGATGTATCCAATGAGAGAAAAAGACTAGAAGATGAAATTAACATCTTAAAAACGCAATGTGCTGACATAGATAATCAATATAAACAGCGACTATCTGAAATTCAATCTTTACTTGAGCACATAACTAGACAAAAAGTAGAAGTTTTACTTGTTAATAAATTAAGCTAATAGAGCCAAAAGGCTCTTTTTCTTTTTTCTCAAAAAAATAGACTTAAATTCCGTAATTCCGTACTGTTTCAAGAAACTTTTTATGGAGTACTGCCTCGGGATCGCCAGTACCTGCACGCCCCTACCCCTTAGGAAGGACCCAATTTAAGAGCATAACTCACCTCCAATTCCGAAGTAAAAAATTTTAATTTCATGGAGGAAAATTTCGGGACTCGCAAGCCCCGCATATCCCCCACCACCTAGGAAGGACCCTTGTTTTCCAGTCGAAAGCATCCACAGTTGATTGAAATACTGTTATAGCTTTCCCCATCAGTGGGGAAGAAGTTTGGACTCTTTAGCACACATAATAGAACAGCGGGTCCTTCTGGAGAATTTTTTAGGGTGCGGGTCTAACGAGCCCCAAAATCGTTCTAGATACATAAAAAATTTTTTGAGGTTTTCCTTCCACTTTAAGGCCATGAAAGGCTTGATATTAAAGGATTTTTCACATTTAAGAGGCTATCAAAATGGAAACTGTTCAGGTCAAAAGCTGCTCTCTGGTTGTAAAACCATATGGGTTAATAGCCCGCTCGATATGCTCCTGGTTTAGATAGCTGAAAGAATCAAGCATGATAAAGATTGCAGCATAATCCGGTGGTTTTTCGTGACAATCAAACCGCTCAATGAGCAAAATAGGGTCATATTGCTAATACATCTACAGCCAATTATATATACCTAGTGGCCTAGATACTTTGTAACTCAATCGCGCCTATAGACTCTAAAAAATCGCATATAAATTCCCCCCAGCACCTAGCCCTTTATGCCGAAATAAATTTCTTAGTTTCATGCCCCACCCCTTTATATAGTGAAGCAGATCCGCACCTTCGGCATATCAGAAACAGATGAAAGTTTTAGTTTTGGGAATAAAATTCGCGTAACGCTGGCCATGCGGTCTTGAGCAAAAATCCCTGAAGGATTTGACTCCCCCCTACCTGGTACATAGCAAATGCCCGCTCCTAACATTCAAAGCGTTTTGGTTAATTTCCACAGTTTTTTTACCCCATTGGGGTATATTAATGCGCCGATACAATTTTCTTTTCACTCAATTTTTGATGTTCTGCCACTGAAAAACCACTAAAATTGCCACTAAAACCACTGTAAAACCACTGAAAAAAATGCTCATAGTGGCAGAGAAAAACCAGTAACCACAAGGGTTATAGGTATCTAAACCACTAAAACCACTAAAAAAAACGATATATACGCGCGTGTTTTTTCACGCACCTACTTTTATATAGCTTTGGGAGATATATATAAAACATGTAAAAATAAATGTATGTGTATTATCTATAATTTTCAGTGGTTTTAGTGGCAGACACATCTCAAACAACCGTGGAAACTGGGATAGAGCGTGCCACTATAAAAAAAATCATAGTGGTTTTGGCTGAATTTCAGTGGCAGAGATAGTGGATTTCAGTGGCACAGATGTCAAATATGGTCAGAGATACCCCCCTGCTTTTTGAGATGTGCTTTCTTTATGCCGCCACCCCTCGGCAAGAAAAAACAATTTGAATCGGCATATCTGGGTGAAATAAAATTAGTTTAGATAGTCAGACAAGGAAGGATGATAGCTATCGAGTATATGACAAGGAGAAAATAGATTAATGAAATTAGGTGAACTAATTGACCAACTCAACGAAGAAAAAAAGGATCTAAGTTTCAATCACTACTCGGATGTTTTAGACTGGATCAGCTCCAGGGGACTTAATTATGAGCTCGACTATGTGCATTTTGATGAGGTTTATGGCAAAGAGTTTCATGTGTTTTATGTTTTTCTAGATAAAATCTATCTGGATGAATTTAAAGAAAACCAAAGAATTTACTTCAAGAATTCTTTAAACAAGAAGTCGTCTTACAGTAGCTATGTAATAGATCTGTGGAAAGATTCAATTAGACTTGACTCTAAGGTGATGAGCTGCGGCCGGCATGTTTATTCAGATAAAGTCTGCCAGCTGGGTATTACTGAAGACGCATCAATTATTATGTTCATCTAGGGTAGTCCCGATTTAAGTACCTTAAACGGAAATTAAAATTAAAGACCTGCAATCCTTTGTATTCAGGTCTTGCGGGTCTTTTTGCGGTGTGAATATAGAGGTGTGAGCATATAGTTAACACCCCTATACTAACACCGCATTTATTTATCGAGGAATTTTTGAATATTTTATTTATGAATTTCCATGCATACTTATGATTTTCCCCGGATTTTTAGTCAGGACCTAAGAATATATTAAAAATAAATTTTTCCCCCCGCTCCTCTTCAATAAAGGACTTTGCGCTCATTCGTGTTGAATAGGTTTTATTGGGTGATAAGGAAATGAATAATTTAAGGGTAATTATGGCCATAAAGAATATGACTCAAACGGAATTAGCAAAAGCTTCTGGTGTTGATCAAGGTGAGATATCCAGGATCCTCAAGGGGAAGAAACCAGGTATTCATCTTAAAACCGCTCAAAAGATTGCTCATGCACTAGGATGTTGCGTTGAAGATATTTGGCCCTATGAATGGTGGCTCGGTAAGTAATTACCGGGCCTTTTCCTTTAATTACTAATATGTCAAACGCACATAATTTATGGGGTATTACCATATCTATTATTACAACCTACGAATGAGTGCAGAAAGGAGTGATTCAGGTGATTACGCGCATCCAGAGGATAGTCCGGAAAGCCATAAAGGACTATCAGATTCAGTCGTCTGTAGGGGAAGAGGCTTTGGTTGCATTCATCTCTGTGGACATTCTCAGGGAACTCAATTCTATGAACTCCGCTTCTGATCCACAGGCGAACTCTAAACCCATTAAGAAAAAGGAGGAGAAGAAGATTGGTGAAGCAACAGCCATCCAAGTTGAATCCGCTCGGTGATTTCATAGATATGGCTTTCTATGTTTATCATGAGCTAGCCGGTGCGCCGATTGATTACAAAGTGCAGCAGGTTTTAGATGGCACCAACCTGGTTAATCATTTTGGCCAGCAGCCTAAAATCTTAGAGCGGAGACTAACCGAAACAGGAATGCAGATTATCTTCACCTTACCGCCTGGGCTTGATACTAAAGACTTCGAATCACGCCGGTTAGCAGTAGAGCAGCAGACTGGAACGATCGTTAAGATTGAGCCCGGAGCTAATGGAGCGGTTGTAGTAATGACTCTTTACAAAAACAGATTTCCCACTAAAATTCCCTTTGCTTTCAATCCTGCAGACTATCCACACATGATGGCACCGCTTCCCATCGGCGTTGATCCAGCCGGCAAATTGGTTGTTGTAGACCTATCAGAAGTCTATCACATGCTAATTGGTGGCGTTACCGGCTATGGTAAAACTTCAGAGCTCTTTGTCTTTGTCGTTTCTCTTTTACTGGCAGGATGCGAAGTCTCAGCAATTGACAAGAAAGCAATCGACTTCCCGCTCCTTGAGGATTACATCGAAGTGGCTCAGGATGAAGAGTCAGCCTTAAGAATGCTCAAAGCCCATAAAAAAGAAAAAGAGACCAGGGCAGCGCTATTGCGCGAAGCCAAGGTCCAGAAGATCCAAAAGATGAAGGGGAAGCTGAATTATAAAGTATTGATCATTGATGAAGCCACGGGGATAGAGAATGAAGAATCTCATGACATTATTCAAACGCTAGTCAGGGAAGCTCGCGCCGGTGGCATTGGGCTGATTATAACCACTCAAAAACCATCCGCTAATACTTGGAAAGGCTTCACTGATGTCCGCTCAAACCTTGCCGGCCGGATCTGTTTCTACTGCAATGGTGACGCTAATGATTCACAGGTCATTCTAGGTAAAGGGAATTCCAGGGGAGCGGAGCTGCCGGCCATTCCAGGGCGTTGTATTTGGCACTGGAGGACCGAGGAAGTGCTGCAAGCTATGTATTTGGATGCAGATAGAGCTATTCAAATCCTTGAGGCTAACAATATTACCAAGAGAGGAGCGGATCGTATTGCTAGCACAAGAAAAGCCCCTATTCCAACCTAAAGCAAATTCCGAAACGTTTCGGAATTTAAAAACGCAAGCGCTTGCGGATTTGACTCCTAATCAAATCGGGTATCTAAGGGATAGAGCCATCATTCAAAGTATTGTGGAACTGGGTGCCTTAGACACCAATCAAGTTAGACTTTTGCATTGTCCCGGGAAAGCCGGAATGAGAAAGGCCCAGGACAGACTCCGCAAACTTTATATCCATAAAGCCTTAAACAGAGTCCCCCGAGCCATTAACCAAGCTTATGTATATTATATTCCGCCTAAAAAGCCGCAGAACTTAGATCATCTTATCATGCTGAATTGGGTTTATATTTACCTACTCAAAACCTTTAATCAGGTTGAATTATGGGTGAGGGAATACCAAGGATGGCACAGCTTTGGAGTTCAGCCGGATGCCTTGGCCAAGATTAATGGACTATATTATGCCATTGAAGTTGACCGGGCAGAGAGCCGGAACCATTTTGATAAAGCCGAGAAGTATAACCGACTTTATTCTGAGCATGGGGAAAGAGTCATGGAGCTGCTGAATAATCCACCAAAGTTCCCCAGGATCATCATTGTAACCACTGATGTGAAACGTAAAGAGAAGATTGAGCAGCTGATCAGCGGCAATAACCCTCATAGCCTTAAGTATATGGTTAAGACCCTAGATTCGATTGTGAGGGAGTGTCAACCATGATGATGATTGATAAGTTAATGACCCTCCTTGTGGTAGCCCTTCTGGCCGCTCTGGTATTGACCATTATTGAGCGGTCCGGTAGAGCAGAAATTGCTAAGATGGCCAACATGTCAACTCTAATAATTCTCTTTGCTGTCTTCGTACTTTTGTTTACCGGTTTAGTTGATAATATTGTGACCGCTTTCCGCATTATGTGAAGGAGGGATAGAGATGTTTATTGTTCTCCGGAAGAAGGTTGTTAAGCGTTATGTAGTGTTCTCTCTGATGCTTATATTCCTTGGCCGGATATTGGTGGCCGCTCCAGCTGCCGACGCCTCCACAATGGATGATGATATTCCGGTTGAGATCACAAAAGCAGAGCTCCAGGCTGAAGGATTCACCGAAGAAGAGCTAATGCAGATGGGATTTATAAATGGCATAGGGAAGATTATCGTTTATCATGCCAAGCAAAAACAGATATGGGATGCTAGAGTTTTAAAGGCTCATGAGCGGATTGAGATAGCGAAAAAACTAGGGAAGAAACCCAATCCCCGGGATTTAGCTCTTGTGGAATTGGATGAACAGAGAAAGAACCCACCAAAGAAAAAATTCATAGAGAAATGGTTTGGCCAAACAGCGCAAATGTACTGGGATTATTGGTTTAATGACAATAGACAAAAGGTAGAATTATTTGGGAATGGAATTACATTAGCGGGGCTATTTGGGCTACTGAAGACGCTTGCACCCATAGCTTTAGCTCTTTGACCACTGGTACTTCTCGCCAATATTGGCGTAAAGTCTATATCTCGAAAATGCCCATGGGACCACAATATTTTTTAAAAATCGTCAACGTTGGCGAGTTTGAAATTTTGATTTTCGCGGGGCCCCGTTATGTATAGTCGCTCCACTCCATTTCATTCCGTTCCGCTCCTTAGTAACGGCCGCTCGCCTTAATCCCTAAAGCCTTTGATTAACGAGGGGTTTAGGGATTTTTGCTATTCGTTAAGGTGAATGGGCGTGTGCTTATTCGTATGAACGAACGTGCGTCTATTCGCTATCTGCTTATCAGTAGATTGACTTAGTCAGCACCCCCCCCCGGGGGCAAAAAATAACGGTTTAAAAAATAAAGTGATTACTCGGGTGGGTCTAAGACAAAATAAAAATTTTAATTTTCTTACGTGATGGGGGTGGGGTCCCCCTCCCCCATCGTGAGAGAGGGTATATATTTTGCCAGTACACCCCGACATCCGGTGTCAGGACTTCGGAAAAACCTCAAAAAAGCTTTCTATCTTGGGGGTCATTTATGTTTAATAAGTTATAAAAGGATATTTATTCCAATAAGACGAATATTTATAAGTAAAGGAGGGATAAAAATGAATTTTATTGATTCTAGTTTATTTGGTTTAGCTTCTATTTTTAGTTTTTTGTTATGGATTTTAGGGGGTGCTTGTCTTATTCAGCTTTTGCGATTTCTGACAAAGGGTATCAAAGTACTAGATATTTATCTGGAAAAAAAATAAGTAATTTACATATATCTTTAACTTATTTTTTTAAAGAATTATCACTATTTTTTTGATAATTCTTTTTTTGTTATAAGTTTTTAATTTCGACAAATTACTTCTCATATATTGTGATAGTATTATTATTGTAATAAAGTAATAAAATGGAAGGAAAGGAAGTGAAATCAAGATAAGTTAATATTTATAAAAGCAAGAAAGGGGTATTTTATGAAAAGACTTAATATTCTTATTGTTGCTTTGTTAACGTGTATTTTTGTTTTTAGTTCTACTGTTTTTGCTACTACTTACGACAATACTAATGTTTCAACCTTATCAAAAGATATAATTGATAAGGCTAATCAAGGAAATGCTGATGCTCAAAACCAAATTAATATTTATTTTTCAAACCTTATGAATGCAGCTAATAATGGAGATCCTGTGGCTATAAACAAATTACAAAACCTAGATTGCTTTGATGAAGAAAAAGTAAAAGCTGTTTTCGGCAATGTAAAAATAAAGCCTGGTGAGACAATAAAACATTATTTTGATGATGGCAGTGCCATTAGTGTTAGAAATAATTCCCAAGTCGGAACTAATGGAGTAATAGGTATCGCATCAACACTACTTTCAGCAGAAAAGACTTGGTTTGTTGGAATAGCTTATGCAAAAATAACAACATTCGTTGACCTTTCATCAACAAGATATGTAGCACATATAAACAGTGCATGGGGCGTTGGTCTAGCATTAGCTAGTGAACTCTCAGATGTTAATACAGTAATCGTTGTACAAGACGGAAACCCCTCTGTTGTTCAGTCATCAGCCGTATGGACTATTCCTACGCCATTATCAACAAAGACTTGCTTGGTTAGATACAATGTGGATACTGCAGGTATTTTGACTGAGACCTTTTCCTATTAATTATTTCACCAGATATGTGTTTATCGTGATTCATTAGACAAAAATAAAATGCTACAGAAGGCCTTTGCAGGCCTTCTGTAGCATTTTATTGTCACCCCATTTTCTTTGTCCTCAATCTGGGACGTTTTATGTTTTAATGAAATCTGTACGATCTCCTTATGACTCCCACTCTTAATTCTCTAGCTCTCTTCATCTAAAATATTTATTCGGTAAATGCCTTTTTAGCAGCTGATCCACAACCTCAGACATTTCATACCCATCACGCTTTAACTTTTGCAGAGCTTCCCTTACTTCTTTGGATAAATATAAGCCAATATAAGCCAATATATATCCTCTGTGGTCTTTCCGGCTTCCTTGGAGGATTCATGACCTCGTCGACTTGAGTCACTCCTTGCTCGAATAGTCCGGCAAGCCTTTTCTCTAGATAGGCTAGAGTATGCTTTTTATCCTGTATCTCCCAATAGGGGACTCTTATGAGCGGGATATTATTCTTCTTGCAGTACTCAATCTTTATAAGGTCATTGGTTTTGTCATAGCCTGGCATTGAGTGCTGCCGCTCATCGCACTCTATCAGACAAACAAGCTCATCCTCATAGAATAGAGCAAAGACAAACGCGAGCGGGTACCTATTGCGACAATCCTTAAACTTATATTGAGGGTAAACCTTAACGCCTGGTGAAGCTGAACTTACCATGTATTGATAGAGAGCGTATTCGTACCGCTTTTTCTGTATTGTCTCCAGCGATCTACAGGAACTATAGCCATACTCAAGCACTATCTATCCGCTCCTTTAATACTTAAAATCTGCTTAGCTTTAGCTATAACCTCCGCTCTAAGCCCTCTGTCTGTCTCAATGAGGCGGTTGACATACTCGGTAATACTTACACCTTCCAATCGGCTTATGAGCTGTAAATACTCGTGGTTCTGCGGGCTAAAGGCCATATTTATTCTTGGCAGCTTCTGTCCCTTTCTCCCTTGAGTCCTGCTTATCGGTACATCCTGTACCCCTGGTGTATATTGTACTTCTTGTATATCTTGTACCTCTTGTTTATATTGTTCCTGCTGTATAACGTGTACTTCTTGTACTTCGTGTGTTTGGTGTACCCCTTGTACTTCTTGTACTTCTTGTACTTCCTTTGCTTCATGTGTATATTGTGCGTCATTACTTATAAACTGCATGATGGCGGGGTTTTTAAATCCCTTCTTGGTCATGGCTTAAGGTTCACCTTCTTCCTGGAGAAACTCATCCACAAACGCTTTATAGTCGTGGGCTGGGTTGCTCTTGGGAGCATAGCTGAATATGTCCTGTTGCATAGCCTGGCTTTCTTTTATGGCGACGCTCTCCCGGATCGTCGCTTGGTATACCTTTGTATTCAGGTGCTTGGCTGTCTGCTCCAGCATATCAGCCATATCCCGGCTTAATATAGAACGGCTGATAAAGCGGGTTAAGAGTATCCCTTTAATAATAAGGTCCTTATTGGTGTAATCCTTCACCGCTTGGATAGTGTCTTTCAGCTGTATAATGCCCTGTAAAGAGAAGATATCAGCCTGGGCCGGGACTATTACCCCATTACTTGCGGTCAGTGCGTTTATAGTGAGTATCCCAAGAGCCGGCGGTGTGTCCACAATGATGAAATCATATTCCTCTTTTAAAGGCTCCAGAGCTTCTTTAAGGCGGTATTCTTTGCCGGTTTGGGATAGGACTATATCCGCTCCGCTCAAAAGGCTTGTACTAGGGATAATATCACCCATTTCTGTAGCTCTGATGGCTTCAGCGGCTCCACCCTTTTTGGTGAGAACATCCATAATACTAGGAATATCCTCCTCCGGCTCGGGAGCTTGCATTAAAAAGCTAAGATTCCCCTGCGGATCCAGATCCACAAATAGAACTCTATACTCCTTATTCATGAGTCCCTGACCAAGACTATAGGCTGTGGTGCTTTTCCCCACCCCTCCCTTTTGGTTCGCAACACTAATAATTTTACCCATACAATCCTCATCTCTTTACTGACTAGCTCTTTGAGCGGGTCAGTTTTTTTTATTTATCCTCTTCTTCTTTGCCGGGTATATATTCAAGAAGATCTCCAGGTTGGCATTCGAGTGCAGCGCAAACACGATTTATTACAGATACATCTATCCTGGTTATTTCGCCTTTATATAATCCGTAGAGAGTATTTTTGTTTACCCCGCTTAGCTCCTGAAGCCGGGGTATTTTCATTTTCTTTTCAAACATAACCCGGTCCAAATTAAATTTAATAGCCAAATCAATCACCCCTTTTAATCTAATTTTACACTGTTCAGTGTATAATATCAATATTTTTATGGAAAAAGTACAATGAAGTATTGACAATAATGTCTGGATAAAGTACAATGAAGTCAAGAAGAAATCAAACGAACTTAGGAAGTGAGGAGGAACGAAAATGACAATGAAGTCCACAGTTATGAAACTGGCAAATGCTCTTCATTATCAAAAGGGGTTAAGCCGCTCCAAGGCTCTCAAAACTGCTTGGAGAATGGCAAAGCAAGCCGAGTTTTATAGCAAAGTGGTCGGCGTCAGCTTCGGTCTTCGCCAAACCGCCCTCTTAAGACTTCAACGCTACTCACCTGAAGAAATCAGAATTAGCCTGGTGAGAGAAAATCATCCCCAGGACCCCAACGCAATCGCAACTGTGGTAACAGTGAAGGGTAAGGGATTCCGGATCGGTTATCTTCCTCGGGAAATCGCCAAGCTTTGGGCCCCGTTAGTAGCAGCCGGCAGAGTAGCCGGTGAGCTGGAACAAATAACCGGCGGAAAAGACAGAACTCTTGGAGCGGTCCTTAAGTTAAAATTGGTAGCCTAGTCTTACTTAGTACGAATTTCGTCTATCTGAGCCCAGCTGGAGAAGAAAGGAGCGGATCAAAATGAACGAGATTACCATCATCAATAACAAACCCCTGACCGTCAAAGAGTACCAGGGGCAGCGGGTAGTAACCTTTAGGGATGTAGATGAACTACATGAGCGGCCGGATGGAACGGCCGGGAGAAATTTCAGGGAGAATAAAAAACGATTCATGGGAGCTATAGATTATTTCGAACTAACCCAACCCGACGAAATTCGTCGCCTTGGTATTGAACGACCTCAAGGAGGTACTCCAGAGAAAGTAATACTTCTCACCGAATCCGGATACCTCATGCTGGCCAAATCGCTAAATGATGACCTGGCCTGGCTCGTGCAGCGGGAGCTGGTGAACAACTATTTCCGGAACAAGCAACCCATAGTGGATATTAGTCGGGTTACAGCTCAGGTCTCCAGTCAGATCATGATGGCCATGAGCCAAAGCATGTTCAAGCTCGAGGAGCGGATAACGGAATTGGAAGCCCGGTTGGAAGCAGTTCAGACTCATCAACTTCCCCCAGTTGTGGGGAATGATGTGATAGCTGATGAATTCTTTGATGTTTTAAGGCAGGCTTTGCGTGATGGGTATTATCTGTCTGGCTTATATGAAAAGGCCCCGGAGCATCAAAACTTGAAACTCCTGGGAGCCGTTAGGGACCATTATTACTTCATCATTTCTCAGGTTGCCTATGATCTTTATCTCCAAAAAGTGGACAGGCCCTTAACCAAGCATGTGCTGTATGCTTGCCTTGAGAAAAACGGGTATATAAGGAGGGAGGACCAGATAACCGGCAAAAGGATAATCAATGATAAAGCCTATCGTAGCCTTGTGGTCTATCGGAGTAAGGTAGTGCTCTAAATCAAAAGGGAGAGCTTTCACCCTGACCGGAACCACCTCTCCTCTCACATCAAAACAGCCCGCATGGACCATTTGACAACTCAATTATTACATAATGGTCCTTCTGGGGCAACTCAGAAAGGAAGTGAATTTTGTGGTAAGGTATTGGCTTAAACGGCTTCGGATATTTACTGAAGCGGAGCGGAAGAAGCGAAACTGGGAGCGGTATTTTAAAGGACAAATTGAAATATAGAAAGGGATGTATGGGATGAATACAGAAAAAGAACCTCGTCATGAATTATTTGAGCTTACAACTGTAGTGGAAAATACTCTTATTAAGCTAAAAAAAGCTAAACTACTTCTTGATGATTGGACCCAGGAATATGGATTTTGTGAAAATCCAACTCCACATGCTGCCATTGCTTGGGGTGCGAAAAAAGCAAGCGAACTAACACGAACAGAAAAAGATTCAGTTAAATGGTACTGGGAATATGAGAAAATCTTTGGGTTTATAGAAATAGTCCACGATTACATTTACGAAAGCCAACAGGCTTTAGAGAATGTATTGAAGCAGGAGGGAGCAGCGTGAACGAAGATCGGATTATTGACACCGCCAAGCAAATGAGGGAAAGTCTAGGCGGCACTATATTCTCATTCCCCACTGAGCCGGATAACCCGTTTTCTCCTTATGCCATTGTTGTATATGCCGGTGAAAGGTATTTTGTTTATCCAGAGGCCACAGATATATCAACAGCAGCGGTGGGGGTTTTGACAATCCTGGATGAATTCAAAAAGAATGGTATAGATGCAGACTATGATCGGAATGTCCGGTTAGTTTCTTGTCAGCCTCAGGTTGATGCACCAAGCACGGTTATGAAGAGACTAAAGAAGGAGAATCATTTTACTCCGCACTTCCTGGAAGGGAAAGATTACATGAAGGGAACTGATGGAGAGGAAGAGCTAATCTCCGCTCGTGGGTTATTAAAATTGAGCTACATTCAAGCTGTGGAAGAGAAAAACCCTAAGGCTATTCAGTTCATGAGTGAGTATTACAAATTACTTGCAACTCGAAGGTATGGCAAAACAGCTGCAGCTATAAAGCAGGAAGTAAATAAAATGGGGAAGGGACAAGCCTTCAGATGGTTGGAGCAAACATTTGAGAAGTACATCAAAGATGACATGGAGGTTATGGATCTACTTAATAGACTAGGCTAAGGGTCCTTCTAGCTAAGTATAGTTTGAGCGGGTCTGGCGAACCCCGAAAAAGGTCTAGATATAGAATTTTTGAAAAGACATTTTCTTTCCACTCCGAGGGTGAGGGAAACACTCAAATCACTGGTGAGATTCAGGGGGTTGCATTAAACGCAACCCCTTAAGTTTTAGTTCGGTTTCTGAATTAATAAAAATCTTAACTAATGCAAAAAGTTAAGATTTTATAAAGGGGCTCAAGCCCTTGATTTTTAAGCATTTTTGTTAGTGTTTATAGTTTTGTTTCTGTAAATAGTTGTTAATAACCTTAACTTATTGTATAATGTAAATAAAAGTTAAGGTTTCAAATGAGGTGGGTCACATGGGTGAATTGTTGACCAGTAGGGGGATAAAAAAGGCTCAGGAAGTTGAGCCAATTAAAAATCTAAAGGACATAGCGAAGGTTAAGCAGTATTTACTTGGCAAGGATAATAAACGGGATTACATGCTTTTTGTCGTTGGCATTAACGTAGGGCTGAGAGCGGGAGACCTTCTTAGCCTAAAAATCAAAGATGTCATGACTGGCTCTGACATAAATGATGTTGTGCGAATCCAGGAAGAAAAGACAGGGAAAATCCGGGAATTTGTTTTAAACTGCTCTGCAAAAGAAGCAATAGAGCTTTATCTGAAATCATTGCCTGAATATGACCTGAACGATTATCTATTTAAAAGCCAAAAGGGTGGGCATATCACAGTCCAGCATGCCCACAGTATTATTAAAACGACTATGAGGGATTTAAACATTAAGGGCAATTTCGGTACCCACACACTGAGAAAAACCTTTGCATATCAGACCTATGTCAGTAACATCAAGAGCAACCCAGGTATCCTGGAGACCTTGCAAAAGATACTTAATCACTCAAGCAGCGCCGTAACCCTCAGGTACATTGGGATCACCAAAGAAGTAATCAGTGATGTTTATACAAATCTAAATCTATAGGGGAAGGATGATCCATTGTGGAAGATAAGAAGGTCACAGTTTTGGCCGAGCAAGGTCAAGAAGTCTTGATCCGGATCGAGCGGGAGGAGATTATTGGGGGCGTTCCTTACCACTCAGTTAGACACGAGTGGTGGTATGACCGCTCCATGATGGAGCAGGGCATCAGAGCAGATGAAGACGGCCGCCCCTTTGTAAGAGGCTTTGCTGGTGTCAAAGAGGAAGAAGTCCTGGAGCTTTTCCGAAATGGAGGTTGGCGATAATGAAGGCAAATCTCTCTTTTGAAGTCGGTGCAGAATATAAAGCCATGCTAAATGGCCAAGAGAGAACTTTTGAGATCTTAGAGTTTGATGGGGAATTATATGGAATCCGCTGGGATGATGGGGATGAGGAGTGGGCCTATCCTAAAGACATGGAGCGGTGGATCAGAGAGTATAACGAGCTCTAGGAGAGATGTTTATTATGGATATTAGTGGAGAGGAAAGAAAACAGTGGGAAAAAATAAAGCGAAACTTTCGCTTGCCAAGCAGCTGCTTAGACAATGATAATCCCTTAAAGAATCAACTTAAAGAGCGGTTCCGGATTATAAGAGGAACCGAGGTCAAAGGGACACTGTCGAGCTTCTTTATCATAGATCTATTTACGACCTATACGTCCACAATGATTTATAACAGTGAATCCGCAAAAAGCTTTAGGGCTATAGTTGAAAAAACTGCTTCATCCTTAGAGCAGGCCCTTCTAGATGGAGACCAGACAGCTAATACCCCAGCTTTAGATGAAACCAAGGCTCTCCTTAAGCTCTTAAATGAAACAAGCGACGAGATGTTAATGGATTGCATCCTAGGCATATCGTACTATCCGGATAATATGGCTGGCCGAAGACCAACTTTTGGTGATGTATATGGATCACCATACCCGCTCCTAAAAAGCACTAGACCAAAGAATGCAGTAATAAATAACTCTAATCTGGTCATTAAGCTTACGGAGGGTTCCACTGGACACGAAATCATTGTGGATGATGGATCAAGGAGAAAGCCCCTATCTGTCTTTGCAACACTTAACTATGATGATGAAAGCCTTACTTTCTCTGGTAGGCAACCATTCACCGCTTATGATCGAGCGGTCCATAATGCCGTTTGCACTCTATACGAAGCGGGAAACACAGCTTTCACGCCAGAGATGGTGTATAGGGCAATGAACGGATTAACAAACACTGAGCGGGTTTCTCCCCAATCTGTGGGAGCGGTTACAAGGAGTATAGAGAAAAGCCGCTCGACAAAGCTAACAATTGAGTATACGGAAGAAGCTAGGCGCAGAAATCCGGACATAATAAAAACCACAATTGATGACATGTTGCTTTCCGTTCAAAAAATCACCGTTACGATACCAGGCTGCAAGGAACCTAAGGATGCTTACCAGTTCAATTCTAAGCCCATTCTCTATCAATACTCACAAAGTATAGGTAAAGTCATCACGATCCCCATTAAACTACTGAAGACTGGAGAAAGGACCACGGAGGATGTTATCGTCCTGAGAGAATATCTACTCAGACGGATCGAAGGGATGAAGAGCAAAAAGCAAAGTAATGAAATTCTCTATACAGAGTTATATCAAGCGTTAGGATTAGATAGCCCAGATAAGCATAAAGCTTTAAAGATCCGTGAGCATGCAAAAGACCTTCTCCATTGGTGGAGAAAAGAGGATTATATTAAAAATTATATAGACTTTCCGGAAGATAAAAAAATAAAAAAAGGGCTTAGAATTATACTCTAACCCCCGCACAAGTGACAACCACTCCACGCATAAGTATCAACTTTACCCCGCATAAGTGACAACCATAAAATTTTTTCAATTTCCAACCACTGGGGAATGTCACTGAAAATAAGGACAAAAATATCAAAAATTGAAACAAAAGTTTACAAAATGGAAACATCTATCTCAAGCCGGAAAATTTATGCTAAGAACACACGTTTCTTTTAAGTAGAGTAAGGTGTTGAGCTCTAAAGTTTCATATGCTAAACTAAAAACATAAATACAAACGGATATATAAATAAAAAGAAACACCCACGATGCTTGGCGGCCTTGGGGTGCTTCTCCTGAATTAGAATTCACTTTCCGTGAATTTATGTTTGTGTTTTTATCCTATCACGTAGTGCACTTTTTTGCAATATCTTGCACTCCTGTTTACGTGTGTGCACCGCGTGGTAATTAAAGGTGAAGTTGTGTGATACTTGGCTAAGTTTGCTACTTTATACACATCAATGTCACACAGCAAAGGAATTTTTTGCAAATTGAATGACAAAGGCCGCCGTGTAACTTTTTACGGCGGTCTTTTTATTTATCACTTAAAAGAAAGGAGATGGGTGCCAAATGGCAATGGAAATAAATAACCTTAAACTCGAGGAAAATGCAGTAGATGAAAAAACGATGGAAGAGAAAGCTCGCGAAATAAGAAATCAATACTACAGGGATTGGCGCAAGAAAAACCCTGATAAGGTCCGGCAATATAACCAGAAAAGATGGCTTAAAAAAGCTCAGAAAGAATTAGAATCTCAGACCCCCAATAGTCTTGAGTAACCGATGAAAGGCAGGGCTACTATATGGCTGACACCACAACAAAACAGCTTATACAGAAGAATATGACTTCTAATTGGGGCAATATCCCTGCGGAACTCAAGACACGTAATCAATGGGTTCTGTGGAAGCTAGTAGAGCGCAAAACGCCAAAAGGCGTAAAGAAGACTAAGATCCCGTTTCAGATAAATGGCAAAAGTGCAGATAGTACTAATCCTGAAACCTGGGCGACCTTTGAGCAAGTAGTAAGCGCGTTCAACAACAATCCAGGTATGTATAGCGGGATCGGCTTCGTATTCTCAGAAGATGACCCATACTTGGGAATTGACATAGATGACTGCATTCATGAGGACATATCACCAGAAGCCAAAGCGATCATTGAGAAGGTTGCCAGCTATACAGAGACCAGTCAGAGCGGTACTGGTATCCACATGATTGTGAAAGCTAAGCTCCCGGGTGAGCGGAACAGAAAAGGGCCTTTTGAGTTCTATCAGAGCGGTAGATATTTTGTAATGACCGGAAACGTCCTGGAGGGGACCCCGTTAACCATAGCGGATAACCAAAAAGGTGTAGATGAAGCATACAGCTTGATATTTTCGCCGGAGCGGGGGGCCGCTCAAAAACAAATAGCAGCTGGCCAGCAGGAGCAAGCTGCAACCGCTCAAGATATCTCCTTTGATGATTTCTTAGGAGACAATCAAATAATTGAGATTGCTTCCCGTGCTAAGAATGGATATAAGTTCTACAGCCTTTATAGAGGAGATTGGCAAAGCCACTTCCAGTCACAAAGCGAAGCGGATCAGGCTTTCTGTAATATGCTTGCTTTTTACACTAAGGACCCGGCGCAAATTGACCGGATTGTTAGAAGCAGCGGCTTATATAGAGACAAATGGGATAGAGATGATTATCGAAACACGACTATTGAGCGGGCGCTTAGAGACACTACCGGAAGTTATACCGGGAAAAAGAACACCGGCAAAGTAATCAATCTTCCCGTAAAAGATTCATTATCAAACGATGTGGACAAGCCTTCTTCTAGAGCCAGTAAGCTGGAAGAGTTTGAAAAACTTTACCCCCTGTTAGGGGAAAAGCTTTATAACATCGGCTACGACATAGATAGCCAGGGAAGACTCTGCATAATTAAGGAGGGCAGAGGCGGAAACTGTTATCTTGATCCAATTGCAAACTTTATTGCATGGCCGGTAAAAGAGATTCAGAAAGATAATGGTATTGAGAAGATTACCAAGTTTGAAATTATGGGAGTCACAGCTGATGGCTATAAACTTCCCAAAGCTATGATTCCAGCCGATAAATTTGCTCAAATGCAATGGACTTTAGATAACTGGGGCATTAAAGCAGTTATTTATCCAGGTAATTCCGCAAGGGATAAGGTTAGATATGTGATTCAAACTCTTGGCGTTGATGCACCGAGAGAGCAACTATATGGGCATTTAGGTTGGAGACAGATCGGTGATAAATGGGTTTATCTCCATGCCGGTGGCGCGATCGGAGACGATTCAGTAATCGTTGATGTTGAAGACGAGGGGCTGACTGCTTATGAAATGCCTAGCAAGGTTGATGATGTTAAGGCTGCTGTAGAATTATCCCTCAAGACGATTGAAATTGCCCCTAAAACCACGACAATTCCACTCCTAGCACTTATCTATCTAGCCCCTCTGTGCGAACCGCTCAGAAAGGCAGGAATTGAGCCTGCATTCATTCTGTGGCTATCCGGTACCACCGGGAGTATGAAAAGCACATTGGCCGCATTATTCCTTTCCCATTACGGAAAATTCAATGGCAAAAACCTTCCCGCAAGCTTCAAGGACACCGCAAACGCCTTAGAGCGGAAAGGATTCTTCACCAAAGACTCTATCATGGTTGTAGATGATTATCATCCAAATGCTAGTATAAGCGAAGCCAACAAAATGCGGGAAACAGCGGAGCGGTTACTGAGGATCTACGGAGATAGAACAGGACGCGGAAGGCTTAACGCAGATTCCACAGCGAAGAAGACCTATATACCTAAGGGGCTTTGCTTAGTTACTGGTGAGGATCATCCCGATGGTGGCCAAAGTGCCGCAGCGCGCTATTTAGGAATTGATCTAGAGCGGGGAGATGTTAATAAGGATCTCCTTACGGAAATCCAAGGGAAAACTGAGCTACTAGGGCAAGCTATGAGGCACTTTATATGCTCATTAGAAATAGACACCTTACCGGAAAAGCTCAAAGAGACTTTTATCAGACTCAGGACTAAGGCATCAAAGGAAGGGCAACACTCAAGAATTCCGGAAGTCATTGCTTGGCTACAAATAGGATATAAGGCAGCTCTAGACCATGCCTATAGCGTTGGTGTAATTACTGAAGTACAAAGAATTGATATGCTTCTGGAATCCTGGGATGTTTTCTTAAAGCTAGCTGAGCGGCAAGGCAAAATTGTTGAAGGAGAAACACCTGAGCAGAAGTTCGTTATCGGGTTAAGAGAGCTTTTAGATAACAATACATTAACAACTGTGGAGGCTATAAACGGCAAGCCTCTGCTGGAAAACTTCGTTGGATGGTATGACAAAGACTGGTACTACTTGCTCCCCGGAACAGCTTACAATGCAGTAACCAAATACTATCAAGCACGCGGCACGCAGCTGCCAG
>Ga0207747_1001120_pt1 | contig 21315 bp, 23 predicted proteins | sample HigsolmetaGSP11D_FD_184839 | JGI IMG/M metagenome (GOLD analysis project Ga0207747, IMG submission 184839) | High solid enriched microbial communities from the Joint BioEnergy Institute, USA - SP1-1-D (SPAdes) | ecosystem: Engineered > Bioreactor > SSF (Solid state fermentation) > Aerobic >...
CCTCCAGCGGCAGCGGGATGTCGGGGATCATGCGGTGGTCGCGCGCGGCAGGCGCCGGCTGCGCGGCCGGGGCGCCGGGCGCGGCGGGGGGACGCAGCGCATCCAGGTCAAGCCGCTGCGAGGCAAGCTGCCCCGTCACCCCCTGGCGCTGGCCGATGACATAGGTGAGGTCGCCCGCCGCATCCCCGGCGCTGGAGGTCAGCTTCAGCCCGCGCAGGAAGGCACCGGCCTCGAAGCCCTTGCCGCGCTCCGCCACGCGGGTGTCGAGGGCAAGGTTCTTCACCGGCGGCAGGGACATCCCGGCCAGCGGCGCCAGGGCCTGCACCTCCGGCACCCGCAGCGACACCACAAGGTCCACGCCGGTCAGCGCGCGCGGATCGGCGACGCTGCCCTTGGCACTCGCGGTCGCGTTGGCGACCCGCGCCGTCAGGTCCAGGGGCCAGGGCTGACGCGCCGCGCCCGGCAGCAGCAGCGCCGGGGCGCCGAGCGTGCCGGCAAGGCGCAGCGGCGTGTTGCCCTCCACCGCCTCAGCCTGCAGGGCCAGCGGCTGGTCCATGGCCGGCATGGTGGCGGTGAGGCTGGTCAGGCGCAGCCCGGGCCGCAGCAGGCTCAGGTCGCTCTCGCCGACCGTCAGCCTGAGATCCGAGATCCGCGGCAGTCCACCGCCCGAATCCGCCAGCTTCGTCGCCAGGTCCAGATTGTGCAGCGGCAGCAGCGGCACGTCCGGCACCACCCGGGCGAAGCGGGTGAGGTCCGGCACCTGCGCCGTCACCGCGAATTGCCAGCCCTTACGCTGCTGCGGCTCGGCGATGGAGCCCTGCACGGCGAGCTTCGCCCCCTCGGAGGCGATGGTCAGGTCCAGGGGCCAGGGCCCGGCGCCGCCCGCGCCGGTCAGGCGGGCGATCGAGCCGACCTGGCCCTGCACCGTGAAGGGCAATTGATCCAGCGCCAGGGCACCGTCCAGCCGCAGCGCGCCGTCGCCGCCTTGGGTCCTGGCCTGGAAGCGCTGGATCGCCAGGGAGCGACTCTGCCCGGTCTGGCCGTCGCGGTAGGTGATGCGGCCATCGGTGATCCCGACCTGGCCGAGATCAATGCCGAAGGACCGGCCGCCTTCGGAAGGCTGGGCCGGGGCGGCGGGGGCGGCCGGTTGCGCGGGCTGGCCGAAGCTCCAGTTCGGGTGTCCCTGGGCATCGGTCTCCAGCAGGATGTCCGGTGCCTGCAACACCAGCCGCTGCAATTCGACCCGGCGGGAGAGCAGCGGCAGCAGGGCGAGTTCGATGTCCACCCGCCGCACCGTCACCATCTGCGGCCGCGAGCCGCCCGGCATGTTGGCCAGCGAGACATCGTCCAGCGTGACCGTCGGCACCAGGGAGGGCTTGAGCCGGATCGGGCCGCCGAGGGTCAGCTTGCGCCCGGTGGCCTGCTCCGCCGCCGCCTCGATGCGGGGCTTCAGCGCCTCCGGGTCGAAGGTCGCGACCAGCACCGCCACGGCGATGCCGGGCAGCACCACGAGAATGGCGAGGGCAATCAGAACCCAGCGCAGCCAGCGGCGGCGGCGGATGGGGGGGCCAGATCGGGCAGTGGGTTCGGCCATCGGAATCTCCTGGGGCCGGGGCGAACCAGCGGCGGTCCGGCGCGGCCGTCACGAGGGAAACGGGGTCGCGGGCCTAATGTCGCGAGGATGAGGCAAGGCGGCGCGGCTTCGGGGTGCGCGGCGCCTCGAAGCCGAAGAAGCCGAAGGTCTCCCGCATATGCGGCGGCAGGGGCGCCGCCACCTCCAGCACGCCGCCTTCCGGATGCGGCAGGCGCAGGGCGCGGGCATGCAGGTGAAGCTGGTTCGGCAGCCCCTCCAGATGCGCGGCGCCGCCGCCATATTTGCCGTCGCCCAGGATCGGGCAGCCCAGCCCCTCGGCGCAGTGGACGCGGAGCTGATGGGTGCGGCCGGTCAGCGGCTTCAGCTCCAGCCAGGCGGCGCGGCGCTTGGCGGCGTCCAGCACGCGGAAATCGGTGATGGCGCGGGCGCCCTGCTTCGGGTCGTCCACCGCCGTGGTGCGCTCCCCACGCGGGCCGGCGAGCTTCGCCAGGGCAAGGTCGATGCGGCCTTCCGGCGCCTCCGGCTGGCCGACCACCACGGCCCAGTAGGTCTTCTCCACATCGCGGCCGCGGAAGGCGGCAGCGAGTTTCGCGGCGACGGCGGCGGACCGCGCCAGGACCAGCACGCCGGAGGTGTCGCGGTCCAGCCGGTGCACCAGCCGCGGCCGCTCGGCATGGCCGAAGCGGAGCGCGTCCAGCATCGCATCCAGGTTGCGCAGGATCCCCGGCCCGCCCTGCACCGGCAGCCCATGCGGCTTGTCCAGCACCAGGATGCTGTCGTCCCGGTGGATCACCATGGCTTCAAGGGCACGCGCATCCTCCGCGCTGACCGGGCGCGGGCCGGGGCGTTCCGGCGCGGGGCCCTCGGGCAGCGGCGGGATCCGGACCTCCTGGCCCGCGGCAAGGCGCGTATTGGCCTCCGCCCGTTTGCCATCCACGCGAATTTGCCCGGTGCGCAGCATCTTCTGCAGGGCGCCCTGGGTCAGTTGCGGGAAATGGCGGCGGAACCAACGGTCGAGGCGAAGATCAGCCTCCTCCGCCGAAATGGTTCGGGTCTGGACAGTCATGGTGGAGGGAGGATTAGCACCCTCCGCCCACCGGGGGAAAAGCCTGGTGCCGGGCGAACCCGGCCGTGTCCGATGCGTATGCCCTCCGATCACCCACAACATCGGAGACCACGGCATGAAGCGGGCAATGGCCGCCGCAGCGGCCGTCGCGAGCCTTTGGCTCGCCGGTTGCGATCCTTCGCCGATCCCGCAGGCGGATGCGGCGCAGCCGCCGCGGCATCACGCACAACAAGGCAAGGCATCCTATTACGGGCCGGAATTCAACGGGCGCCGCATGGCGAATGGGGAGCGTTTCGACCCGCATTCCAACACCGCGGCGCACCGCACCCTGCCGTTCGGCACCAGGGCGCGGGTAACGAATCTGGAGAACGGCCGCAGCGCGATGGTGACGGTGAAGGACCGCGGCCCTTATGTGCGCGGCCGGATCATCGACGTCAGCCCGCATGTCGCGGAGCGGCTGGGGATGAAGGAGGACGGCGTGGTGCCGGTGCAGGTTCAGCCGGTCCAGCCGCCGACGGAGGAGGAGCAGCCCGGCCGCACGCAGGAGGCGCGGCAGTAGTCCTACGGCCCGATCCCGCGCGCCTCGCGTTCTATGCGGAGATGGTCGCGCGCGAGTTCCAGGCTTCGCCGGATGGTCGCCAGCACCTGTCTGGCCTGGTCTGCCGCGAGCGGATGATTGTCCGCCTCCAATTCCGCGAGAATGGCGACCAGGTGGGCGACCCGCCCCTCCCCTTCCCGGACGTGACGCTCGGCCTGGGTGAGGTGATCCTCGGGTGGGCTCATGGCTTCCTCCGCATGGCCGGAGCATCCCGGTTCGGGGGAGCGCCAGCCCCGATCACCCCGAAATCCTGCGTGCCACCCAGAAGCATAGCGCAAAGGCGGTGAGGCCGAGCAACAATGTTGCCGCCACATAACCCGCCGAGGTCAGCGGGGCGCGCTGCCACAACAGCCCGGTATCCAGCGAGAAGGCGGAAAAGGTGGTGAAGCCGCCGAGGATTCCGGTGATGACCAGGAGCCGCGCCTCATTCGGGAAGGGCATTCCCGCCGCCATCGCCCCACCCAACGCACCGATCACCGCGCTGCCGATGACATTCACCGCCAGCGTGCCCCAGGGGAAGCCGATGCCGAACCACTGGGCGCAGAGGATGCCGGTAGCGTAGCGCAGCACCGAGCCGAGCGCGCCGCCGGCCGCGACCAGCGCCAGGAGATGCGGGGCGAAGGGGCTCAACGCTTCGTCCTGCTCTTCTTTGCCCGCAGCGCGGCCCAGTGGGCGAGTCTTTCCCGCACCGCCGCCTCGGCGCCGCGATCGGTGGGGCGGTAGAATTGGCGCCGCTCCATGCCTTCGGGGAAGTAGTCCTGGCCGGAGAAGCCCTCCGCCTCGTCATGATCGTAGGCGTAGCCGTGCCCGTAGCCGAGATCCTTCATCAGCGCGGTCGGCGCATTCAGGATGTGCTTCGGCGGCATCAGGCTGCCCGTCTCCTTCGCCACGCGCCGCGCCTCTCCCCAGGCGACATAGACGGCGTTCGACTTCGGCGCGGTGCCAAGATGCACGACAAGCTGCGCCAGGGCCAGTTCGCCCTCCGGCGAGCCGAGGCGCTCATAGGTTTCCCAGGCGGCGATGGCCAGCGGCAGGGCGCGCGGATCGGCCATGCCGACATCCTCGGCGGCGAAGCGCGTCAGGCGCCGGGCGATGTAGCGCGGATCCTCGCCGCCCTGGAGCATGCGCGCGAGCCAGTAGAGCGCCGCATCCGGATCGCTGCCGCGCAGCGACTTATGCAGCGCGGAGATCAGGTTGTAGTGCTCTTCGCGGTCCTTGTCGTAGAGCGCGGCACGGCGGGCGAGCAGTTCCGTCAGCTCCGCCGGCGTCAGCGGCGCCTGGTCGGCGGGAAGCGCCAGCAATTGCTCCGCCATGTTCAGCAGGTAGCGCCCATCGCCATCCGCCATGGCACGGAGCGCCGCGCGCGCGGCATCGTCCACCGGCAGGGCACGGCCGGCTTCCGCCTCGGCCCGCGCCAGCAGCAGGTCCAGCGCCGCATCGTCCAGCCGCCGCAGCACCAGCACTTGGCAGCGGGAGAGCAAGGCGCCGTTCAGCTCGAAGGAGGGATTCTCCGTCGTGGCGCCGACCAGGGTGATGGTGCCGTCCTCGACCACCGGCAGGAAGCCGTCCTGCTGGGCGCGGTTGAAGCGGTGGATCTCATCCACGAAGAGCAGCGTCCCCTGCCCCATGCGCCGCCGCGCGCGCGCCTCGTCGAAGGCCCGCTTCAGGTCGGCGACGCCGGAAAACACCGCGGAGAGGGAGACGAAGACCAGCCCCGCCTCCACCGCCAGCAGCCGCGCGATGGTGGTCTTGCCCACCCCCGGCGGCCCCCAGAGGATCAGGGATGCCAGACTGCCGCGCGCCAGCATGCGGCTCAGCGCGCCCTCCGGCCCCAGCAGGTGGTCCTGGCCCACCACCTCCCCGAGCGTGCGCGGGCGCAGGCGGTCGGCGAGCGGGCGCGGTCCCTGCGCGGGCGGTGGCTCGGCCGGGGTGGGTAGGGGTTCAAAGAGGTCGTCGCCCGGAGGCGGCGCCACGGTCTGTCGGCGAGGAGGCATCACCGGCGATTATATAGGCCGGCTGCCGCCCTCGCCCATCCGGTCACTCGCCCAGACGCTCGCGCCAGGTGGAGGGCGTCAGCTCCTTCACCTGGCGCGCCCGCTTCTCCAGCCAATAGGATTGGGGCGGCGGCACCAGTTCGAAGCGCGGATCCACGCCCAGCTTCTGCGCCGCATCCATCGGCCAGTTCGGGTTGTAGAGAAGCTCGCGCGCCAGGGCGATCAGGTCGGCCTCGCCCCGTTGCAGGATGCCCTCCGCCTGGTCGGCATGGACGATCAGGCCGACCGCCATGGTCATGATGTCGGCCTCGCGCCGGATCTTGCTGGCATAGGGCACCTGGTAGCCATAGGTCACCGGGGTGGCGCTGGCGACCGGCGCGCCGCGCATGCCGCCGGAGGAGCAGTCGATCACATCCACGCCCTTCGGCTTCACCAGCGCCGCGAGGCGCGAGGACTGGTCCGGATCCCAGCCCACATCGTCATCCACGGAAAGCCGCAGGAAGAGCGGCTTGTGGGCCGGCCAGTGCTGCCGCACCGCCTCCACCACCTCGATGCAGAAGCGCATGCGGTTCAGCTCGGAGCCGCCATACTCGTCGTTGCGCCGGTTGGAGAAGGGCGAGAGGAATTCGTGGATCAGGTAGCCATGGGCGCCGTGGATCTCCAACACCTCGAAGCCGGCCTCATGCGCCCGGCGCGCCGCCTGGCCCCAGCGTTCGACCAGCGCCGGGATTTCCTCGCGCGTCAGCGCCCGCGGCAGCGGATCGCTCTCCGGCGCGGCCAGGGCTGAGGGGGCGACCAGTTCCCATTCCTCCCAGTCCTCGATTTCCGGCGTGCGCTGAAGTGGACCACCGCCCTCCCAGGGACGGAAGCGCCGCGCCTTGCGACCAGAATGGCCGAGCTGGATGCCTGGCACCGCCCCATGCTCCCGGATGAAGCGCGCACAACGGGCAAGGCCGGGAATGAAGGCATCGTCCCAGATGCCGAGATCGCCCAGCGTGCCGCAGCCGCGCCGCTCAACCTTGGTGCTTTCCATGATGACCAGCCCGGCGCCGCCGGCGGCGTAGCGGCCGGCATTCATCAGGTGCCAGTCGGCGGCGAAGCCGCGCACCGCGGAATACTGGTGCATCGGCGCCACCACGACGCGGTTCTTCAAAGTCACGTCACGCAGACGGATCGGCGTGAACAGCAAGGGTGCGGGCATGCGTGGTCCTCTCCCTGGTCCGCCTATGCTACAGCGCCGGCTGCCGCCGGGAACCCCGTCCCGGCCGTCGGGGCTATGACCGCAGGAGGATGCAGCAGCATGGCCGAGCAGCAACGCGTGGCCCTGGTGACTGGCGCCGCGCATGGGATCGGACTGGCCATTGCCGCCCGGCTGGCGCAAGAGGGCTGGCGAGTGGTGATCGCCGACCGGCAGCAGGCGCAGCCCGGCTTCGCCGCCCGCTGCGTGCAGGCCGATGTGTCCGACGAGGCCGCCGTCAATGCCCTGGTGGACGGGGTGCGGCAGCAGGAGGGCCGGCTGGACGCCCTGGTCTGCAATGCCGGCTTCATGATCCGCAAGCCGATCCGCGAGCTGACCCTGGCGGAATGGAGTTCCGTGCTCGGCACCAACCTGACCAGCACCTTCCTGCTGGTCCGCGCCGCCGAGGACCTGCTGCGCGCCGCGCGCGGCGCCATCCTGACCATCGCCTCTACCCGCGCGCACCAGTCGGAGGCCAATACCGAAAGCTATTCCGCCTCCAAGGGCGGGCTGCTTGCACTGACCCATGCGCTGGCGATCAGCCTGGGGCCGGAGGTGCGCGCCAATTGCATCAGCCCTGGCTGGATCCACACCCATGGCGAGGCGCTGCGGCCGGAGGACCATGCCCAGCACCCGGCCGGGCGAGTCGGCCAGCCGGAGGATGTGGCCTCCCTGGCCGCCTGGCTGCTCGGTCCGCAGAGCGGCTTCGTCACGGGCGCGGAATTCGTGATCGACGGCGGCATGACGCGGAAGATGATCTACATCGAGTAGCTTGGCGGGGCGCGGCGCCCGGGCGATGCTTCCGCCGGGAGGAGAATGCCATGCTCGACAACCCGCCGATGCTCACCGTCCATCGTGGCTTCCGCCGGCCGGACCGCGCGCTGCTGGAACGCTTCCGTGGCGCCCAGACCTCGCATCTGGTGGATGCGATGGAGGGACGCGGGGCGCTGGACTGGCGGATCAAGCCGCTGGATCCGGCAAGGGCGGAGTTCGTCGGCCCGGCCCTGACCGCCTTCGCCTATCCGGCGGATGTGGTGGCGGTGCAGGGCGCGCTGGCCGAGGCGCAGCCGGGCGATGTGATCGTGGTCGCCAATGACGGCTATATGGGCACGGCCGTGGTCGGCGACCTCGTCATCGGCATGATGCGCAACAAGGGCGTCGCCGCCTTCGTCACCGAGGGTCTTGCACGCGACCGCGCCGGCATCATCGCGACGGGCCTGCCGGTCTTCTGCGCCGGCATCGTGCCGACCTCGCCCGCGGCGAATGGGCCGGGCACGGTGGGCGCGCCGGTCACCTGCGGCGGCATCCATGTGCGGCCGGGCGACATCGTCGTGGGCGATGCCGATGGCGTGGTCGTGGTGCCGCTGGACCGGGCGGAGGCGGTGCTGGAAAGCCTCGCCGCCGTGCGCGCGGCCGAGGCGAAGGCCGTGGCGGCGGTGGAAGCCGGGGCGACGGAATCCGAGAAGGTGCGGCGGATCATGGCCGCGGCGCGGATCGTGCAGGCCGGCTAACCGCCCCACCGCAGCACGAAGAGGGCGCCTGCCACCGGGGCGCCCTTCTCCTGCCGGAGCACGGCCTCGCGCCGGGCCAGCGATTCGAAGCCTGCCGCCCTGGCCAGCGCCTCGACATGCGCCGGGTCGTGCCGGTAGCGCATGGTCTCGCCGAGGCTGAAGGGCGCCCCCTCCCCCGCCTCCACCGAGAAAGCGGCGATGCCGCCGGGCGTCAGGGCGCCGGCGATGCCGGCGAGCGCCGAGGCAAGGTCGCCCAGATAGTTCAGCACATCGGCGGCGGCGATCAGCTCGAAGGCGCCCTGGCGGGCGGGCAGCCAGTCCAGCAGGTCGGCTTCGTGCAGCGCGTCGTAGAGGCCGCGCTTCCGCGCCTCCGTCAGCATCCGGGGGGAGAGGTCCAGCCCCTCCAGCCGCCGCGCGAAGGGCGCCAGGCTGGCGCCGGACAGGCCGGTGCCGCAGCCAAGGTCGAGCACGCGCAGCCGCCGTTCCGGCTTCACCCCGGCTTCCTCCAGCAGCCCGGCCAGCAATTCCGGGGTGCGATAGCCCAGGCGGCCGGTCAATTCCGCCTCGAAGCGGGGGGCGAACTGGTCGAACAGGTCCCGCACATAGGCTGCCGGCGCCCGGTCCGGCGCCGCCCCCTGGCCGAGCGAGGCCAGCAGGAACCGGGCCTGCTCGGCCAGCGCCGGCTGCGCCGCGGCAAGACCAAGTGCCGCCTCCGCCGCCGCCGCCGCACCTGCCGCGTCGCCCACCTCCCGCCGCGCATGGGCCAGGGCCAGCAGCGGCTCCGGCGCCCCCGGCGCCAGGGCCACGGCCTGCTCCAGCGGCACCAGTGCCGCCCGCGCGTCGCCGAGGGCGCAGAGCGCCTGGCCGAGATTGCGCAGCGTGACCGGATCCTCCGGCCGCCTTGCGAGCGCGGCGCGCAGGCTCAGCACGGCCTCGGGCAGGCGCCCGGCCTCGGCCAGGGCGGCGCCGTGATTGGCCAGGAAGACCGGCGCCTCCGGCTGCAGGGCGAGCGCCTGGGTGGTGTGCCGCAGCGCCCCCGCCACATCGCCGCGCTGCCGGGCCAGCACGCCCAGCAGGTTATGGGCATTCGCCTCCTGCGGATGGCGCTTCAGCACCTGGCGATAGAGGCGCTCGGCACCGGCCAGGTCGCCCCGGGCGTGCCGGGCCATGCCGTCGCGCAACAAGGCGATGGGGTCGGTGGGAGGCATGGCTGCACTCTGCGTGTGGCCGCAGCGCCACGCAATGTCCCGATTCTCCTGCTTCAAGATCGCGTGCTTGCCGGTGCGGAACGCTTCGCAGTAGTATGGGAAATGCCAGCGCCGGGCGCCGGCGCCACATTGTTTCCCCGGAACCACAATGCCGAGCCAATCGGAGCCCGCCCCGCCCACAGCGGCGGAACCGCCGGACCCCGGGGAGCTTGAAGATGCTGTGATGCAGCCCATTCCAGAGCCCGTCCGGCTGCCAGCCAGCCCTGCCCCTCCCTGCGATCCCGCGGATTTCGACCGCTGGCTGCGTCAGGAGCTCGGCCAGTTGTACGACAGCGTGCTGCTGGAGCCGATCCCGGAACGCCTGCTGCGCATCATCGAGGAAGGCAGCCGCCGCCGCCATCACAGTTGAGCGCGGCCCAAAAGGCGCCGATCCCGTCCTACTCCTCCCCCTCCACCTGGCCCTGGGGCAGCGGATCCAGCCCGATGCTGCGCCGGAGCGCCTCCCGCGCGCGGGAGAGGCGGGAGCGCAGCGTGCCGGGCGGCACGCCGAGGACCCGCGCCGCCTCGGCATAGTCCAGCCCCTCCACCACCACCAGCCACAATGCCTCCCGCTGGATCGCGGGCAGGCGGTTGAAGGCGACGGCGAGGTCCCGCATCGCCTGCCTTTCCTCCTGCCCGCCGGACACGGCGGCCTCCGGCACGGTTTCCGAAGCGAGAAAGGGGCTGCGCGCATCGCGCCGCGCCGCGGCGGCGCGGGCGTGGCGCAGAATGGTGAAGAGCCAGGCGCGAAGATTCGTGCCGACCGTGAACTGGTCACGCGCCGCGATGGCACGCAGCAGCGTCTCCTGCACGAGGTCGTCGGCTGCATCGGCCTGCTTCGTCAGCACGCGCGCAAAGCGGCGGAGGCGTGGAATCTCCCCCGCGAGTGCCATTGCGAAGGCGTCCGCCCCGGGCGCCCAGTCCTGCTTCATGCGCTGCCGGAAACTCCCTCGGCATATCGGATTGCGTCCGGCGGACAGTATCCGAAGCGCCGATGGGATGGGGCCAGGGTTCCGGACACCCTTGCGTGTAACCGCCACACTGCGGCTGCACGCTTGCGTGCGAGATGGCGTCCCGCCTCAGAACAACCCCTCGATGCGGCCTTCGGAATCCAGACCGATCGCCTCGGCGGCCGGGTGCCGCGGCAGGCCAGGCATGGTCATGATGTCCCCGCAGATCGCGACGACGAAGCCGGCTCCGGCGGAAAGCCGCACCTCCCGCACTGGCAGCACATGCCCTTCCGGCGCGCCGAGCAGGGCCGGATCGGCGCTGAAGCTGTACTGCGTCTTGGCGACGCAGACCGGAACATCGCCGAAGCCCTGCTCCTCGAAACGAGCCAGCCGGGCGGCGACAGGTGCAGGAATCTGCACATCGGCTGCGCGGTAGATTTCCCGTGCGATGGTACGCAGCTTTTCGGCCAGCGGCAGGGAAGAAGGATAGAGCGGGCGGAACTGCGCCTCCCCGGCCGCGAGCCGCGCCAGCACCGCGCGCGCAAGGCCCGTGGCGCCGGCGGCGCCATCGGCCCAGTGAGTGCAGGGCACGGCCTCCGTGCCCAGCGCCGCCATCGCGGCCTGCACCGCATCGAATTCGGCCGGCGTATCGGTTGTGAAGGCATTCAGCGCCACAACCACCGGCAGGCCGAATTTCTGCATGTTCTCCACATGCCGCGCCAGGTTCACCACGCCGCGACGCACGGCGCCGACATCCTCCCGCGCAAGGTCGGCCTTGGCGACGCCGCCATGCATCTTCAACGCACGGATCGTCGCCACCACCACGCAGGCCTCCGGGGCAAGCCCGGCCGCGCGGCACTTGATGTCGAGGAATTTCTCCGCGCCCAGATCGGCGCCGAAGCCTGCCTCCGTCACCACCACATCGGCGAGCGACAGGCCGAGCTTCGTTGCGACGACACTGTTGCAGCCATGCGCGATATTGGCGAAGGGCCCGCCATGCACGAGAGCCGGCGAGCCCTCCAGCGTCTGCACAAGGTTGGGTTGCAGCGCATCGCGCAGCAGCGCTGCCATGGCGCCGTCCGCCTTCAGGTCACGCGCCGTGACCGGCCTGCCCTGCCGCGTGCCGCCGACGATGATCCGCCCCAGCCGCTCCTGCAGATCCGTAAGGCCGTTCGCCAGGCAGAAGATCGCCATCACCTCGGAGGCGACGGTGATGTCGAACCCGTCCTCCCGCGGCACGCCCTGGGATGCGCCGCCGAGGCCAACCACGATGTTCCGCAGGTTGCGGTCGTTCATGTCCATCGCCCGGCGCCAGGTGATGCGGCGCGGGTCGAGGCCGAGCTCGTTGCCCCAATAGAGGTGGTTATCCACCATCGCGGCCAGCAGGTTGTTGGCGCTGGTGATGGCGTGGAAGTCGCCGGTGAAATGGAGGTTTATATCCTCCATCGGCGCCACCTGTGCCCGCCCGCCGCCGGTGGCGCCGCCCTTCATGCCGAAGCAGGGGCCGAGCGAGGGCTCCCGCAGGCAGATCATGGTGCGCGTGCCAAGCGCGTTCAGCGCATCGCCAAGGCCGATCGTGGTGGTGGTCTTGCCCTCTCCCGCCGGGGTCGGGCTGATGCCGGTGACCAGCACCAGCTTGCCCCGTGGGCGCTCGGCCTGGGCGCGGATGAAGTCGAAGCCGATCTTGGCCTTGTACTTGCCGTAGGGCTCCAGCGCCGAATCCGGAATGCCGGCACGGGCGGCAATCTCCTGAATCGGCCGCAGGGTCGCGGCGCGTGCGATCTCGAGGTCGGTGGCCATGGCTTCGAATCCTCCTGCCCTGCGGCGGATCGCGCTTATCGTCACCCTGGCCCGGCGACAAGCGCCGTGACGGAAGGACGGGGAACCGCCGGGCGCGCTCAGGCTTCGGGACGGCATGGCCAGCCCCTGCATGGATGTCTGCCGCTACGACGAGGCCACTGGCTGGTGCCTCGGCTGCGGCATGACGCGGAAGGACAAGAAGCACTGGAAGAAGGGCAAGGCGATGCGCCCGGCGATCCTGGAGGCGCTGCCGGCCCGGCTGCACGCGCTGGCGGCGGCCGGGCATCCGACAGGCAAGGCGGCGCAGCGGAAGAAAAAGAAGAAAAAGGAGAAGGCCTAACTCCGCCGCCTGAACCGCTCCACCGCCGCCACCAGCGCGGTCCGCACCCCCGGCTCCAACGCCGAGTGACCGGCATCAGGCACCAAAGTGAGCCGTGCCTGCGGCCAGGCGGCGGCCAGTTCGAAGGCGGTCTCGGCAGGACAGATCATGTCGTAGCGGCCCTGCACGATCTCCGCCGGGATATGCGCGATCCGGTCCATCCGGCCGAGCAGCCCTTCCGGCGGCAGGAACAGGTTGTGCGCAAAATAATACGCCTCGATCCGCGCCAGGCCGAGCGCCGTGCGGTCCTGGGCGAAGCTCGCCACCGTATCCGGGCTGGGGAGAAGAGTGCTGCAACTGCCCTCATACTGGCTCCAGGCCCGCGCCGCGGGCAGATGGACCAGCGGGTCCGGGTCGCAGAGCCGCCGCAGGTAGGAGCCGAGCAGGTCGCCCCGCTCCTGCGGCGGCAGGTGCTCCGCGAAGGCAGCCCAGGCATCGGGGAAGATGCGCTTCAGGCCGTGCAGGAACCACTCCACCTCCCCGGGACGGCCGAGGAAGACGCCTCGCAGCACGCAGCCTGTGACCCGGTCCGGATGCGCCTGGGCATAGGCCAGCGCCAGGGTCGAGCCCCAGGAGCCGCCGAAAAGCAGCCAGCGCTCGATGCCCAGGTAGCGGCGCAGCGCCTCGATATCCTCGACCAGGTGTGGGGTGGTGTTCTCCCGCAATTCGCCCAGGGGCCGGGACCGGCCGGCGCCGCGCTGGTCGAAGATGACCACCCGCCAGTGGCCGGGATCGAAGAAGCGGCGGTGCACCGCGCCGGCGCCGGCGCCGGGCCCGCCATGCAGGAACAGCACCGGCTGGCCGCGGGGATTGCCGACCTGCTCCCAATACATGACGTGCCGCCCGGAGAGGGGCAGCAGCCCGGTCTCATAGGGGGCTATATCGGGGAAGAGGTCGCCGCGGGGCATGGTGAGGTCAATATCCGCAAGCGGCGGCCGCGGGGCAATATCGGCGAAACCACGATGCTGCCAAGACACGGATCGTGGCGGACATCACAGCGCCCCTTCGCCTTTTGCCCCGGTATGCCTAACTTGCGAAGCATGCCCGTGCCGTCTTCCGCCCCCTCCCGCCCGACCGCGGCCGATGTGCTGCCGCATTGCGCCGTCTGCGGGACCGGCAGCCGGCAGTTGCCCTTCCGGTCCGACCCGCCGGAGCAGGCCCCGGACCTGGATCTGCGGCCCGGCGAGCCGGTGCGCTCCACCATGGCCCGCTGGCTGCAGCAATGCCCGGGCTGCGGCTATGCCGCGCCCAACATCAGCCGCGCCCACCCGGCCGCGGCGCAGGCGGTGGCCGCCGCGCCCTTCCGCGCCCTGCTGGCGGAGACGGCCTATCCGCCCCTCGCCCGCCGCTTCCTGGCCTGGGCGCATGTCCTGGAGGAGACCGGGGCCCTGCATGCCGCGGCCGAGGCCACGTTGCAGGCTGCCTGGGTGGCGGACGACCTTGGCAAGACGGATCTTGCGCGGATGTGGCGGCTCGAGGCGGTGGCGCTGTGGCGCAGCGGCCCGCCGCTGGATCCGGAACAGACGGTGCGGGTGATCGACGCGCTGCGCCGCGCCGAGGCCTGGGACGATGCCGCCGCGACGGCCGAGGCGCTCGCCCGCTCCGACCCGCCGGAGGCGGTGGCGCAGGTGGTCGGGCTGGAGCAGCGCCTGATCGCAGCCCATGATTCCGGGCGGCATACGGTGGCCAGCGCCCTGCCCCCGCCCTCCCGCCGGCCGCATGTCTCGCATCAGAGGATCGTGCCGAAGGGCGAATCCCTGCTGTCTCGGCTGCGGCGCTGGTTGCGGCGCGGCTGAGCCGCGGCCCCCTGGCGGGGCCGGGGGTTACGTTATATTATAACGTCATGACGCTTCGCCTGACCCGCCGCACGGTGCTGCCGCTCGGCGCCGCGCTGCTGCCAACCCCCTTCCTGCGTGCGCAGGCGCGGCCGGTCGTGGTCGCCTCCTTCTCCATCCTGGGCGACATGGTCCGGCAGATCGCGGGCGACCAGGTGGCGTTGCGCGTTCTCGCCGGGCCGGGGGTGGATGCGCATGTCTTCCAGCCGCGTCCTTCGGACGCAGAGGCGATCCGCGGCGCCGCGCTGGTGGTCCGCAACGGTTTCGGCTTCGAGCCCTGGCTGGACCGGCTGCTGCGCAGCACCGGCTATCGCGGCCCGGTGGCCACCGCGACCCAGGGCATCACTCCGCGCATCGAAGCAGGCAGCGGGCGGGGCCAGGGGGCGCCGGACCCGCATTGCTGGCAGGATGTGCGCTTGGCCCAGTCCTATGCCCGGACCATCGGGGAAGGCCTGGCCGAAGCCGATCCTGGCCGGGCTGCGGAGTGGCGGAAGGCCGCGGCGGACTACGCGGCGCGCCTGGCCGGGCTGGATGCCTGGGTGCGGGAGCGGATCGCCACTGTGCCGCCGGAACGGCGTCTGGTCATCACCACCCATGACGCCTTCGCCTATTTCGGCGCCGCCTATGGCGTGCGGTTCCTGGCGCCGCAGGGTATCGCACCGGAGAGCCAGCCCTCCGCCGCGCGGGTGGCCGCGCTGATCCGGCAGATCCGCGAAGCGAAGGCTTCCGCCGTCTTCATCGAAGGCATCGGCAACCAGGCGGTGATGGAGCGGCTGGCGCAGGATGCCGGGGTAAACATCCGCGGTCGGCTCTTTGCGGATACGCTCTCCCCACCCGACGGCCCGGCGCCGACCTATGAGGCGATGATGCGCCACAATATCGATGCGATGGTGCCGGCCATGCGCGGGGAATGAAGCGGGAATCGGCCGCCGGGACAGACGGGCCGAAGCGCGATTTCCTGATCCGCCGGCCTGAGCCGGGCGGCGCATAGTCCCGCCGCGGTGGGCGGGCGCGCCCCGCTGCCGCTGGCCGGCGGAACCGCCGCCGGCAAGGATGGGAACGGGAGGCGCCCATGCTTGGCCTGATGCAGCGGCATCCCCTGCTGCTCTCCTCCATCATCGCCCATGCGGCGCGGCACCATGCCTCGGCGGAGGTGGTTTCGGTGCTGAGCGACAGCAGCATCCACCGGACCAACTATGCCGAGGTGGAGCGGCGCGCCCGCCGCCTGGCACGCGTGCTGCAGAATCTGGGAGTACAGCCGGGCGACCGCATCGCGACGCTGGCCTGGAACGACCACCGGCATCTGGAACTGTATTACGGCGTCTCCGGCATGGGCGCGGTCTGCCATACGGTGAACCCGCGCCTGGCGCCGGACGACATCGCCTTCATCATGCAGGATGCGGCGGACACGCTGCTCTTCGCCGATGCCGGCTTCGCGCCGCTGGTCGCCGGAATCGCGCCGCGCGCGCCCAGCCTGCGTGCTGTCGTGGTGCTCTGCGATGCCGGGGCGATGCCTGCCCTGGACCTGCCGGCGGGCATCGCGCTGCATGCCTATGAGGCGCTGATGGCCGCGGCCGATGAGGACTACGCTTGGCCGGAATTCGACGAGAACACCGCGAGCGCGCTCTGCTACACCTCCGGCACCACGGGCCGGCCGAAAGGCGTGCTCTACAGCCACCGTTCCTCCATGCTGCACGCCTATGCGGCCAATATGGCAGACTACTTCGCCCTGCGGGCAACCGACCGGGTGCTGCCCGCGGCCTCCATGTACCACGCGACCGGCTGGGCATTGCCCTATTGCGCACCGATGGCCGGCGCGGCACTGATCCTGCCCGGGAGGCAGTTGGATGGCGCGGGCCTGGTGCGGCTGCTGAACGAGGAGCGGGCGACCTTCTCCGCCGGCGTGCCCACCATCTGGCTCGGCGTATTGCAGCACCTGCAAGCCACCGGCATGCGCCTCACCACGCTGCGGCGGGTTATCAGCGGCGGCTCCGCGGTGCCGCGGGTGGTGTTCGAGGGGCTGGATGCCCATGGCGTCGAAGTGCAACAGGGCTGGGGCATGACGGAAACCAGCCCGCTCGTCACCTGCAACGCGCCCAAACCCGCCACCCTCGGCCTGCCGGCGGAGGCAGCCATGCGGCTCAGGCTGAAGCAGGGCCGCGCGGTTTGCGGCACGGACATCAAGATCGTGGATGCCGAGGGCAAGGAACTGCCCTGGAACGGCAAGGCCTTCGGCGACCTGAAGGCGCGCGGCCACTGGGTTTGCCAGGCCTATCTGAACCACGGCCAGGAAGGCGCCGCGGATGCCGAGGGCTGGTTCTACACCGGTGACGTCGCGACCATCGACCCGCACGGCTATGCGGAGATGGTCGATCGCTCGAAGGATGTCATCAAGTCCGGCGGCGAGTGGATCAGCTCCATCACGCTGGAGAACATCGCCGTCTCGCATCCGGATGTGGCGGAGGCGGCGATCATCGCGGCGCGCCATCCGAAATGGATGGAGCGGCCCTTGTTGCTGGTGGTGCCGAAACCGGGCCGCAGCATCGAGGAAGACGCTGTGCTGGCCCTCTATGATGGCCAAGTCGCGAAGTGGTGGCGGCCGGATGCCGTGGTAGTGGTCGAGGAATTGCCGCATACCGCGACCGGCAAGCTGAACAAGCTCGCCCTACGGAAGCAGTACGGAGACTATCTCTTGCAGCGCGAAGCGGCGGATGCCTGAGGCGCCGAAGCCGGAACCCGCCACGGCGGCCCTGCCGCCAGACTGGCTGCACCCGCCCGACCTCGCCACCGCAAGGGCGGCGCAGGTCGAGATCGCCGCACGGGTGATCCAGCAGGACGCATATGGGCCGGTACGCTTCCTGGGCGGGGTGGACATCAGCAACAGCCGCTTCGACCCGGAGAACCGCATCTTCGCCAGCGTCGTCGTGCTGTCCCTGCCCGACCTGAAAGTGGTGGAGACGGCGGGGGCGGAGGCGCGCGCCACCATCCCCTACATTCCGGGCTTCCTCGGCTTCCGCGAGATCCCGGCGCTGCTCCTCGCCTGGGCGAAGTTGGGCACGAAGCCCGACCTGGTGATGGTGGACGGCCACGGCATCGCGCATCCGCGGGGCCTGGGCATCGCCGCGCAGCTCGGCGTGGTGCTGGACATCCCAAGCATCGGCGTCGCCAAATCCCCGCTGGTCGGCCGACCGGAAGGCGAGCTGGGGGAGGAGGCCGGGGCGGAGGTGCCGCTGGTCTGGAAGGGAAAGCGGCTCGGCACCGTGCTGCGGACGCGGCGGCGGGCCAATCCACTCTATATCTCGGTCGGGCACAGGGTCTCGCTGGAGAGCGCGGTGGACTGGGTGAAGCGCGCCGGCACCGGCTACCGCCTGCCGGAGCCGACCCGGCAGGCGCATATGGCGGCCAATGCCGTGCGGCGGGCGGCGGACTGATCCTGGCTGCGGCGTCATTGCGGCGATAGAAGACGCCATGCCTCACGGGGGCGCAGCGATGTGGATCATGCTATCCGGACCCTGTACCGCCGATGGTGGCGAAGCCGTATTCGAGGAGATCACGATGCCCCTCTCCCTCGCCCTGACCGAAGACCGCGACGCCCGCCTGCGCAATGGTGGTCCGTCCCAGGGCGCGGAAGCGGAGGCGGCGCGCTTCCGCGCCCTGGGCCGGCCGGTCCGGCACCGGCCGGAGGACATGCCGGCGGCAAGGGGCTAAGGCGCGCCATGCATCGTCTCTGGTTCGGCATCGGTGCCTTCGCGGGGCTGCTCGCCGTGGCGCTTTCGGCCTGGGCGGCGCATGGGGCACCAGCGAAGCTGAGCCCGGCGCGGCTCGCCACGCTGCAGAACGGCATCACCATGCAGGGCTGGCACGCCCTGGCGCTGCTGGCGACAGGGCTCTGGGCGGAGCAGCGGGGCGGGCTGGCGAATTGGGCGGGCGTGGCCTTCACCCTGGGCCTGCTGCTCTTCTGCGGCGCGGTCTATCTGGCCGCCTTCCGCGGGATCTCGCTGCGCTCCGTCGCGCCGACGGGCGGCACGCTGCTGATGCTGGGCTGGCTGCTGCTGCTGATCTCAGCCTTCCGGCGATGATCCAATCCGCCTACCTGGCGGCCGAGGGGTTCGAGCCGGAACTGGAAGAGGAACTCCGCCGCGCCGGGCGCCGGATTGCCGGCTGGCACGGAAGGCTGGCGCTGTCGCCCGATCCGCCCGGCCTTGCCGCCTGGGCGCTGGATGTCTGGACCGCGCCGCTGGAACTGCCTGCCCCATCGGTGAAGGCGGCGGCGGATGCGCTGCGCGCCATCCAGCGCAATTGGAGCCTCTACGCCGCCACCCAATTCCGCCGCGCCGCGCTGATCGAGGACCGGCTGCCGCCGGTGAAGGCGCGGCCGCTGCTCTTCCCGGAACCGGCGCCCACCGCCCCGCTCGGCGCCTGGACCTTGCTGGCGCCGGACCGGATGCTGGCGAGCCCGAGCAAGACCAGCCCCTTCGTGAATGGCGAGGTCCGCTTCGTCGAGGACCGGGAGGGCCCGCCCTCCCGCGCCTATCTGAAGCTGTGGGAGGCGCTGACCCGGATCGGCCGCTGGCCGGCGCCGGGGGAGAGCTGCCTGGATCTCGGCGCCTCTCCCGGCGGCTGGACCTGGGCGCTGGCGCGGCTGGGGACGCGGGTGGTGGCGGTGGACAAGGCACCGCTCGACCCGGCGGTGGCGGCGATGCCGGAGGTGACGGTGCGGCAGGAGAGCGCCTTCGGCCTGGACCCGCGCCACCATCCGGCGGTGGACTGGTTGTTCAGCGACGTTATCTGCTACCCGGCCCGGCTGCTGGCCCTGGTGCGCCGCTGGCTGGAGGCGGGGAAGGCGCGCAACCTGATCTGCACCATCAAGTTCCAGGGCGCGACCGATCATGACGCGGCGGCGGAATTCGCCGCCATTCCCGGCGCCGTGCTGTTCCATGGCGCACACAACAAGCATGAGCTGATGTTCTGCCGGACCGAGCCGGGGTAAGCGGTCGGCCGGCTGCCAGGATAACGGCCATCGGCGGCGCCACGTGACATCGCCCTATTCCCAACGCCCCTGGTAGGAAAAGATCGGCAGCCTCCAGCCGCCCCAGATGGCGAGCAGGCGCAAGGCCAGTCCGCTTGCAAAGCTGATCGCGGTATTCAGGTCGGTGTCGACGCCGAGTGCGCGCAGGCCGAGAAAGAGGCAGCAGACGGCAAGCGAGACGCTCGCATAGAGTTCCCGCTGGAACACCACCGGCACCTGGTTGCACAGCACGTCACGCAGGATGCCGCCGAAGATGCCGGTAATCATGCCGGACATGACGACGACGACGGTCGGGTAGTGCATCCCCAGCGCGACGCTGCAGCCGATCAGCGAGAACGCGACGAGGCCCATGGCGTCGAGTACGAGAAACACCCGCTTCAGATTGTGCATGAAGGGGGCGATCACCGTGGTCAGCAGCCCGGCGGAGATCACGAGGTAGACGTATTCCGGGTGCTGGGTCCAGCCGATGGGATAGTGGCCGAGGATCAGGTCCCGGATGGTGCCGCCGCCCAAGGCGGTGACGAAGGCGATAACGGCGACGCCGAAAATATCCATGCTGCGACGCCCGGCCGCGAGGGCGCCGGACATCGCATCGGCGGTGATGGCGATCAGGTAGATGGCGGCTAGGCCGGACGCGGAAGGCAGAAACGAATGCATGGGCAGAGGCTCCCGGATAGGGCCAGGACACGCTCGGGTGTGGATCCTGGTGCGCCTATCCCTCCGTCCTTTTATCGGAAAGTTTCGCCCTCGCAGGGAGTCCGCTCCTCCGGTAGGCCCGGACGCGCAACCTGCGCCGCCCCTGCCCCGCTCCGGACGGCATCACGCCTCTGCGTTTCAGTCCTTTGTCGCCGTGTGGCTTTGCCGACCTCACCCCAGGCTCTCCCTCACCCCCTCCAGCGCGATCTGCGCCGCCAGCGAGGCCAGCAGCACGCCGAGCACGCGGCCGATCACATTCGCCCCCGTGGCGCCCAGCAGCCGGGTGACTAGGTTCGCCGCCAGCAGGCAGGCCAGCGTCACGCCGAGCGCGATCACCAGCGCCGCCAGCACCCCGGCCAGGCGCCAGGGGTCGTCGCCCGCCTGCTCATGCAGCAGGACCACGCTGGTCATGGCGCCCGGCCCGGCCAGCAGAGGGATCGCCAGGGGAAAGACGCTGATGTCGTCCTCCCGCGCCGCGGCCCGTTCCTCCTCTGGCGATGCGCGCAGCAGGTGGCGGCCCATCACCATGTCGGCCGCCATCAGGAACAGCAGCAGCCCGCCCGCCACCTTCATGGCTGGGAGCCCGATGCCCATGGCGCGCAGCAGTTCCGTCCCGCCGAGGGCGAAGCCCACCAGCACGAGGAAGGCGATGCCCACCGCCCGCAGCGCCTGCCGCCGCCGCTGCGCCGGCGAGTGGTAGGGCGTCATCGCGACGAAGAGCGCCGCCGTGCCCGGCGGGTCGAAGATCACCAGCAACGTGACCAGGGCATAGGGTATGCCGCTCAGCATCGCCCGGTCATGCCAGCCCGGCCCGCCCGGCGCCAATCACCCTTGGGATCGGCGCGCGGCGGCATTATTTCGCGAGGCTCATCCCGGACCGGAGAAGCGCGTGGGAATGCTGGACCAGGTGGCGCTTGGCCTGAGGCTGGCGCGGCGGGAATTGCGCGGCGGCCTGCGCTCCCTGCGCATCGTGCTGGCCTGCCTGGCGCTGGGCGTGGCCGCCATCGCCGCGGTCGGCACCCTGCGGGCCGGCATCCAGGCGGGGCTGGCGGCAGATGGCGCCCGGATCCTCGGCGGCGATGTCGAGATCCGCAGCGGCGCCCGCGAGGTCGGGCCGGAGGCCCGCGCCTGGATCGCGGAGCGCGGCGGCCAGGTCTCCGCCATCACCACCCTGCGCGCCATGCTAGTCGCTTCCTCCGCGGAACGGATGCTGGTCGAGCTGAAGGCGGTGGATGGCGCCTATCCGCTCTATGGCGCGCTGGCTCTGGACCCGCCGGCAGTGCTGGCGCCCGGTACTGTCGCCCTGGACCCGCTGGTGGCGGAGCGGCTGGGCCTTGCCATCGGCGATACGGTGCGGATCGGGGAGGCACGGCTGCGCC
>Ga0207747_1001124_pt1 | contig 21245 bp, 17 predicted proteins | sample HigsolmetaGSP11D_FD_184839 | JGI IMG/M metagenome (GOLD analysis project Ga0207747, IMG submission 184839) | High solid enriched microbial communities from the Joint BioEnergy Institute, USA - SP1-1-D (SPAdes) | ecosystem: Engineered > Bioreactor > SSF (Solid state fermentation) > Aerobic >...
TCTCGCGGGCGGCACCGGCGAAGGCGTCGCTCGCGGCCATCAGGTCGAGGCGGTTGACGCGGTCGAGCTGCTCCAGATCCTCGCGCCGGATTGCGCCGACACCATGCATGGCCCCGAGAATCGCGCCGATCATGACGCCGATCGAGTCGGTATCCCGGCCCGAACTGACGCCGTCGCTCATCGCCGGATAGAGCTCGCCGTCATGCAGATGAATGAAGGCGAGCGCCACCGGCAGCTCTTCGATGCTGCCCAGCCGGCTCGGCGCGTAGTGGTTGCTCGGCTTCCCGACCTTGTCGATATGGCGGTGCACGTCGTCCCCCATGGGGGAGTAGGGCAGCAGCGCTTCATGCAGCCACCCCACCGCCTCCTCGTAAGACCAGGAACCTTGCTTCTTCAGGCTGTCCGCGACGTGCAGACAAGCCTCGATCGCGAGGCGGGTGCCGTCCTTCGCGAAGCCAAGCGCCGTGTCCAGAATATCCCGGACCGTGCAGCCCGGCTCCATCGCCCTTGCGACGCAGGCCGCCATGACGCCGGCAGCCTCCAGCCCGTAGCTCGACTGATGCCCCATCGCGAACAGGATCGCTTCGTCATAGGCAGCCTTCGGATCGCCCGCGTTGACGACGCCCACGGGGGCGATATACATCGCCGCCCCGCAGTTCACCATATTGCCGATGCCGCCTTCGCGCGGCTCGCAGTTCGCGAGCACATGACGGATGAAAATATACTTCTCCGGATAGAACAGCCGCTCCAGGATGGTCGTCTCCCGGCCCAGCTCCGGCACATAGACCTTGCGGAACGCGATTTCCTTGACGAATTCATTCCCCATGTCGTAGGCGTCCAGATGCCGGCGCTCGGTCTCGTACACCCGCATCAGCGCGAGCGTCATCAGCGTGTCGTCGGTGACAATGCCATCGCCGCGCATCCGCCCGAGACGGGCCTCTTCGTCGTAATCCGCCTTGTACCACCGCGTCATGATCGACTCGACTTTCCCGTATTGCTGCTGAATCTGGGCGAAAGTCAGCTTCTCGACCGGCGCGCCCATCGCGTCTCCCAACGCGACGCCGGCCGCGACCCCTCTGACCCGGTCCTGAAAAGTTGTCATCCGTCACAGGCTCCCTTTTAAATGATCTTGCTCATGACCTTGCTCTTAGTTTAACAGACCGTTCGCGTACTCCGTGATTTCCTTGCCGCCGTTGGCATACCAGGCGTCGACGAACTTCTGGAAGTCGCTGATCGGCTTCTTGCCGGTGATGAAGTCGGCCGCGTACTCCTTGTACAGGTTCGTCAGCGCGTCCCAGGTCGCGACATGCTCTTCCGGAATCGCGAAGTTGTTGTCCTCCTTGAAGTACTTCGTCGGCATCTCGAGCGATTCTTGCGCCGTGGCGCCCAGCAAGGCGCCTTCCACCGGAATCGTCGTGTTCAGTTCGATCGGCTCCCAGAACGACGCGATCCATTCGCTGAAGAACGCATCCGTGAGCACCGCCTTGCCGTCCACGACGTTGTAGTGCTGCCCTTCGAAGCCGAGGCGGTCCAGTGTCTGGCCTTCCGGGCTTGCGAGGAAGTCGAGGATCCGGAAGACGACATCCTTGTGCTCGGACACTGCCGAGATCGCGAAGCCGCGCGATTCCTTCGTGACGTCGGTCGCCCCGAAGCCCTGGGATACGCCCTTGGCCGGCGGCAGCACGACCAGTCCGGCGCTGTCGCCGTGCAGTTCCTTCATGCGGGCTTCATACAGGTCGATGACCTTGCCCGCCGTGCCGACGATGACGCCGGCGTCGCCCTTGTAGAACGCGTCTTCCTTCGTATCCCATTGCTTCGTCATGTACTCGTTGTCGAACAGGCCTTCCTTGTACAGCTTGTTGTAGAATTCGAGCTTGTTCTTTTCCGCCTGGGACACGAGCGAATACTCGTAGGTGCCGTCGTCCTTCTTCAGCCAGGTCGAGGTGACGCCGAACGCTTCATTGAAGATGAAGTTGATCTCCGCCAGATCGCCCGCGACCGTAATGCCGTATTTCGCCTTGCCCGAATCGACCAGTTCCTTGAAGAACGCGTAGTAGTTGTCCGGCGTCGGATTGTCCATGAGCGCCTCCCCCGTCGCCAGCCCGCTCAACCAGTCGGCGCGGACGACCGGCACCTTCGGCGTCACCGGCTTGATCCAGAGCAGGTACGGATAGCTTTCGATCCGCTTGATGTTGTGCTCCATCATGATGTTCTTCAGGTATTTGGAGTTTTCGATGTACGGCCGCAGATCTTCCAGCAGCCCTTGCTCGGCGATCGGCTGGTCCCCGCCCTGGAAGTAGATCAGATCGGGAATGTCGCCGCCGAGCAACAGGAGATTCAGATTCTCCGCATAGTTCCCCTGCGGAAGCTCGACAAGTTCAAATTGGACGTTCAACCCCTCATGCTCCAGCAGCGCCGCTTCCAGTGCGTCGAAATATTGCGCATAGAGCGGATTGGATGCGGATACATCCTTGATGACGGTCCGGATCGTGACCGGGTCGCCGGACGGCGCGGGCGTGTTGTCCGCCGATGCGTTCGACGAGGTGTTCGACGATCCGCCGCTGCCGCCGGAGCCGGCCGGATTGTTCTTGCCGCCGGAGGAGCACGCCGTCACCGCCAGCAGGATACAGACCATCAGTGCGATCAAGCTTTTCATCCGTTTCATTCTTTTCAGCACCCCTTGAGATTCGTTTTGAATGTCCAAAATCTTTCCGCGTGACGCGCTTGCTTCTTCCCCCACGGATCAACCGCCCATTATTCCTTCACACCGCCTTCCATCGCGCCTTTGGTGTAATATTTCAAAATCAACGGATAGAGCAGAAGCAAAGGGACAATCGCAATGATGATCGTTCCCGCCTGCAGGGCGTCGAAATCGACCAGCTGTCCGCCGAACATGTTCTCGTAGCCGCCCATGATCGTCGTGTTGTCCTGGCGGATGACGAACTGGCGGAGCACCACCTGCAGCGGCCATTTGGCCTGATCGGTGATGTAGATCATGGAACGGAAATACTCGTTCCAGTGGAACACCCCGTAGAATAATCCCAGCGTCGCGATGCCGGCCTTCGACAGCGGCAGCATCACCTGCGCGTAGATGCGCAGATGGCCCGCGCCGTCGATCTTGGCCGCATCCAGCAGCTCTTCCGGCACATCCTGGAAGTAACGCATCATGATGAACAGGTAGTACACATTGATGCCCTTGTACAGGATGAGCGATGTGTAGGTGTTGAGCAGATCCAGCTCCTTGACGAGCAGATATTCCGGGATCAGGCCGGGCTCGAACACCATGATGATGATCAGGAAAATGACGACGAGACCTTTGCCGTAAAAGTTGTTCCGCGCGATGACATAAGCGGCCATCGTGGTCAGCAGGAGATTGAGGCAGGTGCCCGCCGCCGTGATGAACACCGAGTTCAGAATCCCGCCGGCAATCAGCGAGTTGTTGAGCAGCACCTCATAGGTGGCCAGGGAGAACTTCTTCGGCCACAGATCCAATCCGTCCATGAGGTGGGCATGGGCCGGGTCCGTCAGGGAGACCGCGAGCAGATTGATGAGCGGCAGCAGCACCGCGAGCGTGCACAGAAACAGGAAGACGTGGATGATCACCTTCGTCAGCTCGACTCTTCGCATATCGGTCGCCCCCTTTCTACCACAGCCCTCTGCCGGTCAACCGCCTGGAGGTAAAGTGCGTACCGAGGATCAGGACGATCCCGATGACGCCCTTGAACAGGCTGGCCGCCGTGGAATACGCGAACTGGCCGTTCACGATGCCGATCCGGTAGACGTAGGTGTCGAGAATATCCGCCACGCTGATGACCGAATCGTTCATCATGTTGAACACCTGATCGAACCCCGCGCTCATGAAGAAGCCAAGGTTCAGGATGAATACGGTTACAATCGTGCCTGTCAGCTGCGGCAGCGTGATGTGGAACATCGACTGCAGGCGGCTCGCCCCGTCGATTTTCGCGGCCTCGTACAGAGCCGGGCTGATGCTCATGATGGCCGCCAGGTAGATGATCGAATCCCAGCCCGCGCTGCGCCAGATTTCGGATGCGACGAACACCCAGCGGATATGGGCCTTGCTCGTCATGTAGTCGATTGACGGCTCCCCGAAGAAATTCGCGATCAGGTTGACCGCGCCTTCGGAAGGGCTCAGCAGCTTGATCCAGATCCCGGCGATGACGACCCAGCTCAGAAAGTGCGGCAGGTAGACGACCGACTGCACATACTTGCGGAAGTGGCGCTGCGTCACCTCGTTGATCAGGATGGCCAGCAGGATCGGCACCGGGAAGCCGAAGATCATCTTCATGGCGCTGATGATCAGCGTGTTCCGGATGACGTTCATGAACGCCGGAGAACTGAACAGCACTTCGAAATGCTTGAACCCGACCCACACGTTGTCCCCGATGATCCGGTAATCCTGGAAAGCAAGCCGCATGCCCAGAATCGGGATCACGTGGAAAATGGCGAAGTACGCGAGGGGAGGGACGAGCATCACATACAGAATCCAGTCATGCCGCAGCTTTTTCAGCACATTCATGGTCCCTCCTCCTTCATCGCCACGTCGAGATTCATCAGGGGCGCGTGCTGCTGCGCGCCGTAGACGTCGCGGTCGCCGGCCGAGCCCGACGATACCTCGCGGGCGATCGTCACCTTGAAGCCGAGCGCCTGATCGTAGAACACCAGTTGATGGACCTGGTCCACGCGGATCTGATACAGCCGGGCGATCGTCTCCCGCGTAATCGCGTTCGACCGCTTGAGGCGTTCATAAGATTCGCGATTGTCGAACAGGCAATCCAGGGTGATCTCGAACGGACCGGAATTTTTGCTCCGCAGCACCCTGGCGATGTCACCCAGCTTCGCCATCCTGAACGCCTCCTTGCCGAATCTCGATGGGAAAACCGTCCGCGCGGCATTCCATCAGGTGATAGATCGAAAACTCATAGACCGGGCCGAACTCGATGTCGCTCGGCGCGAACGGGAAGGCGAGATTGCCCGCCGTCGACTTGCGCCCTTCATAGCCGTAATGCAGGAAGGTCGACCGCGCCGTCGCGCAGATGCTGCTCGCCAGCTCCTGCGTCTTCGCCACGACCTCGAACAGGACGCCGACCTCATGGCCTCGGAAAGGCTCGAATTCCCGCTCGCCGAGCACCGCGTTCATCCCGTAGTTGTAGAAGCGGATCCGGTAATCTTGCTCGTCGATTTCCGGGTAATACTGCTTCGTCTGCGCGATGACGGCGTTCTCTACTTCTTCCAGCTTCCCGAGCAGGATGGGATCGCGGATCCCGGCGATCACGAAGGTGCGGTACGCGGTGAGGCGGGCGCCTTCGAGCTTGATGAACGTTTTGTCCTGCGGGATATAGCGGCTCCCGCTGACGCGCACGATGCCGGGACCTTGCTCCGTGAACCGGCAGTTCTCCAGATCGAGCAGGAAGCCCGGACCGTGCAGCAGATAGGGATGATCTTTCTCGTAGAACGTATGGGCCGCCACGCTGATCGGCGTGCAGGCGCGGCAGTCATTCAGCGCCCGGACCGTGAAGTAGTCGTCGCCGATCGTGCCGAGAATGCAATCCTTCGTCGTCGCCGGCTCCGCGCAGAGCGCGCCGCATTCCAGAATCTTGCCGAGATGATAGCTGAGTCCGGGATCCTTGCCGTGGAAAATGCCCACCGCGGCGAACGGCGACGGATCGTAAGCACGCCCGCAGACGATGATCTCGCTGCCCGCTTCCAGCGCCTTCAGCACCGGCTCGTGCCCCATCTGGCCGACGATGCTGGCCGTCTCGCGGATCGTCTGCTCCGTCAGCTGCGGGATATTGGGCGACATCGGCACGATCTTGCCCTGCCCGAGGGCGTCCAGCACCGCTTCCTGCGTGAAATCCGCCCAGATGACGGCAATCTTCGCGGACATCTGCTTCTCCCGCAGAATCTCCTCGATGATGTCCAGCGTCCACTCCACATGCGGCCGGGCGCCCGAGCCTCCGGCCGACCCGATGATCACCGGCACCTTTCCGGGCAGGCAGGCGCCCAGGATGATCTCCAGATCCTTCTTGCATGCCCGGCGGCTGACGATCGAAACGCCGGCTCCCAGCTTGTGCGGCCCCCCGTCGGTCGATCCCGCGTCGACCACCACGGCATGCACCTGTTGCTCCATTCCCCTTCGGAACGACTCCTCCGGGAAGCCGTATCCGAGCATTCCGCACGGCGATAAAATGTTGACGTCCTGGCTCATAGGATTCCCTCGTTTTCGTGTAATCTTCCTGGATTGGTGGATTACTGGGTGGTCCAATTGCGCCATGATTGGATCGCTGGGTGATCCAATTTTGGCAAAAAAGAAAAATTCATCAAGCGAGCTGCCTCACCAGAATGTTCTCTTTGACCTTGCCCAGGTGGTACAGCAGCGCGGCCTTCGCCTGCTCGGCATCCCTCCGCTTGATCGCTTCGACGATCTGCAGGTGCTCCTTGTACACCTCTTCGCGGCGGCCGGCATTCTGCAGCGTCTTGCTCAAGGTCCGGCGGAGCAGATCCATATGGAGCTCCATCATGTTGACGAGCACGACGTTGTGCGACGCCTTCGCGATCGACAGATGGAACGCCTGGTCCGGACGCGTATGGTCTTCCTCGTCCGCGTCGCCCCACCGCTCGAACGCGGCGACGATATCCGCGATATCCTCGTCCGTCGCCCGCTGGCAGGCCAGCTCGACGATGCCCGTCTCGAAAATTTCGCGCGCTTCGAGCAGCTCGATGATCGTCGCGCGTTCGATATTGTCCAGAATCCGGTTCTGATCATCGACGGACTCGATCGAACGGGACAGGTACCTGCCCCCGCCGGGCTTCGTTTCGATCAGGTTCTCCCGCTCCAGGATGCGGAACGCTTCGCGAAGGGTTCCCCGGCTGATGCCGAACGCCTGCGCCAGCTCCCGTTCGGTCGGCAAGAGGTCCCCCGGCTTCAGATTGCCTTCGATGATCATCTCTTTGATCTGTTCGATCACGTTTTCATAGACTCTTTGATATTTGACTTTCTTGATCGCCATAAGCGGTTTCTTTCCAGCCCTTCCCCGAAAATTGGTCAATTGGGTGGACCAATTTTTATCTAGAGGATAACCCGAAACGGGAAAGGTGTCAATGGGTGCGTTTTCATCCGTTCTTTCTATTTGACGACATGCCAAAAAGCCCCGGCCCTTCGGCCGAGGCTCCTTTCACGGCGGTCGGCTTGCCCCGCCTTCTATTCAAGATCCCCGCGGCGCCAGCGGCAGCGGCTCGCGCAGCGTCAAGCTCTTGTGCATCCAGATGGCCGCCTGGAGTCCGTCCCCCATCGCGATCGCGGTCTGCTCCGAGTGCACCGTCACGTCGCCGGCCGCCCACACATGGGGGACGCTCGTCAGCTTCGTGCGCGGATCGACCTCGATATGGCGGCTTGAAGCCAGCCGCGCACCGAGCATGGCGGCGAGCGACGAGCGGACCTCGTTCCCGCCGAACCCGAGGAACGCGCGCTCCGCCTGCAGCTCCGTGCCGTCCGCCAGCCGGACGCCGCGCAGGCGGCCCTCGTCCGCCAGCAGCTTCGCAACCGGCGTCTCAATCATCGGGATGCCGGCTTCCCGCAGCCGGACGGCCGCGGCCGGGTCGAGGGCCTTAAGCTCATGGTTCACGTAGACGATGTCGCGCGTCCACGGCGTCAGCTCGAGCGCCAATTCGGCGCCCGCGTCGCCGGCGCCGAGCACGAGCGTGCGGCGGCCGATCGTCTCCCAGCCGTCGCAATCCGGACAGATGAAGACGGTGATGCCGAGACATTGCTTCAGCTCCGGCCAGTCCGGAATCCGGTCCTTCACGCCGGTCGCGATCAGCAGCCGGAGCGCGCGCACTTCCGCGCCGCCCTCCAGCGAGACGACGAACAGGCCGTCCCCATCCGGACGCCCGCCCGTTCCGCCGCCGGCCGGCTCGCGCCGCACCGCCGTCGCGACGCCGCCGATGAACGTTACACCGTACCGGCTCGCCTGCTCCCTCCCCGCGCGGCGCAGCGTCTCCCCGCTCACGCCTTCGGGAAACCCGAGCAGATTGTGATAGCCCCGGCACAGCGAAGACCGGCCGTCTCCCGCATCCACGACCACGACCGTATGCCGGTACCGGCCGAGCTGGATCGCCGCCTGCAGGCCCGCAATCCCGCCGCCGATAATGGCGCATTCGTACACGCGCACGGCAGAAGCCCCCTTTTTGCCTCATTATGCCGCACGCGCGCCGGATTTACTCAGCCGCCTTCCGGCTCCACAGCCCTTCCTCATCCTTGAAGTTCCGCGCGATATAGAGCACCGGCGTCCCGGCTCCCGAGACGACGAACTTGATGAGGTACGTCGTGACGAGAATGTCGATCCAGACCGCCGTCTCGAAAACGCCCGCGAACGCGACCGTGCAGAACACCAGCGTGTCGACGAACTGGCTGACCAGCGTGCTGCCGAGGATCCGGATCCAGAACTGTCCGCGCGCCGCGAACCGCCGTTTCAGCCGGCTGAACAACTGCACGTCGAGCACCTGGCTGACGAGATAGGCGCACAGGCTGCCGGCCGCCACCCGGGGCGCCAGCCCGAACACCGTCTCCATCGCCGCCTGCATGTCCAGGCCGGACGCATCCGGCTTGAACACGAGCGCAAGCTGCATGACCAAGGTGGAGGCGAACAAGAAGAAAAAGCCGAACCAGACCGCGCGCCTCGCTTCTTCCCTGCCATGCCGCTCGTTCAGCAGGTCGGTCGCCATATAGATGGACGCGTATGTAATATTGCCCAGCGTCATGACAAGCCCGAGCATTTCGATCGTCTTGACGACCTGCAGATTGGCGAGCACCGTCGCGACGCCGATCCAGGCGAACAGGCCGATGCGGCCGAACAGCCGGTAACACAGAAGGAACAACGAAAACTGGACGATTCCGAACAGAACGCCCCACCCCAGGTTGAACCAATCCACTTCCCACCACTCCCTGGCTTGTTTTTGCGAAAATGAAAGATAAATCCTTCCTTTTCTGTGTAAATTTTAATCGTAAAAGCGCGTTCTGCACGCCAACCGCCTTTGACACCGGTTTGCGGCCGTAGCATAATAAGATGAGCCAACCCTGATACGATCGCAAACGTCTATATCAAATAGAGAGATAACAATGGCAAGCCGGCCGCATTCGTAACCGGCTTGTTGTCTTGCCGAGGGGGAATGTCCGCATGAGACCGGCTCTGCTAAACCGGGTATATCGCATTATCGGTTCGCGGCCGTTTATCTTTTTCTCCGTCATCATGCTGTTCAAGAGCTACCTGGCATGGCTTGTCATCTTCGAGGACATGCCGTTCTGGGCGCCGCTCATCTCTGAAATTCCGTTTATCTGGGCCATATTCTGCCTGATTGAATGGTTTTCGTCAAAACGCAAATTGACCGCCTACCTGATCGTCAACCTGGCGCTCACCGGAATCTTCTTCTCGGTCATCATGTACTACAAGTACTACGGCGTCATCGTCACCTGGCGCGCGCTGGAGCAGGTCAATCAGGTGACGGCGGTGAAGAACAGCGTCTTTTCGCTGATCGATCCGTACTTCCTGTTCATCTTCAGCGACATCGTCGTGTTCATCTATCTGCTGATCAACGGCCGGCGGAAGCACGGGGCCGGGTACCGGCTGCTGCGCATCTGCAACCGGCCGAATGAACGGCGCGGCGTCATGACGCTCATCTTCGCGCTTTCGGTCGTCATCTGCGTCATGAATATTTTGCCGCATACGGCGAGCATGAACGAACGCGTGCAAGCCTCGGAGATGGGCATTCTCAACTATGAAGCCTACTCGCTGATCGCGGACGAAGAGTACGAGCTGATCGAGAAGTCGGAGATCACCCAGGACGCGATCGACGAGCTGAAAGGCGTCCATCGCCCCGTCCGCGCGCCTTACCAGGGATGGGCCAAAGGCAAGAACCTCATCGTCATCCAGATGGAGTCGCTGCAAAACTTCCTGATCGGCCTTGAAGTCGAAGGCCAGGAAGTGACGCCGAACCTGAACGCGCTCGTGCGGCAAGGGTTCTACTTCCCGGACTTCTACCATATGGTCGGCCAGGGCAACACGTCGGACGCGGAGTACGTCGTCAACACGTCGTTCTACATCCCGCCGCAGGGAGCGGCCACGATGCGCTATGTGGACCGCCGCCTGCCGAGCCTGCCCCGGCTGCTCAAGGTGCGCGGCTACGAGACCATGACGTTCCATACGAATACCGTGGAATTCTGGAACCGCACCGAACTGTACGCCGCGCTCGGCTGGGACCGCTATTACGACGACCGCTTCTTCGGCAAGGAGGATGCGGTGTTCTTCGGCGCGTCCGATGACGTGCTCTACCGGAAGACCGCCGAGGAACTGGAGCGCGCGCACCGGGAGGGCAAGCCGTTCTACGCGCAGGTCGTCTCGATGACGGCGCACCATCCGTTCACCTTGCCGAAGGACAAGATCAGCCTCGACCTGTCGGACAAATACAGCGGCACGTTCGTCGGCGACTATCTGCAGGCGCAGCACTACGCGGACGAAGCGCTCGGCCGCTTCATCGCCGACCTGAAGGCGCGCGGCGTCTGGCAGGACAGCCTGATCGTCCTCTACGGCGACCATGTCGGCCTGCCGGTCTACTCGCTGAACAACCGCGAGCAGGAATTGCTTGCCGAACTGATCGGTCACGAATACGGCTACGCCGACATGATCAACGTGCCGCTCATCATGCTGTCGGACGGAGCGCTCTATCCGAAACGGTTTGAAGGCCGCCTCGGCGGTCAGGTCGACATTCTGCCGACGATTGCGGGCTTGATGGACATCCCGCTGATCGGGTACATCCACTTCGGGCAAAATCTGCTTGTCGAGCAGGACAACCTGCTCCCGCAGCGGTACTATCTGCCCTCCGGCACGCTGATTACCGGCAAGTCGCTCTTCATCCCGGGCGAAGGCTACGCGGACGGCACGCTCTATCCCCTCTCCGGGGAGCCGGGCGACGAGAGCGTCGTCACCGAAGACGCGTTCGAGCGGGCGCTCCGCCTGCTCCAGCTGTCCCACAGCTACGTCCGTCAGCTGCCGGAGCGGTCGCCGGATGAGGCGCCGCAAGCGATGCTGCCTGAGCCGGATGACGAAGCGGAGGCGGAGAAAACGGCAAAGACCGAACCAGACGACGCGCCGCCGGTTGAGGACGCGGATGATGCGGCGGAACACGAGACGGAGGGTGAAGAGGCGGAATCGTAACCGGGCACGCGTCTCCGGTCCGCAACGCCGATTCCGCTGTGCCGGCAGACTGCATGCACAGGATTGCTGCATGCGGTCTGCCGGTTCTTTCTTGCCTCGCTGCACAGCATGAAGGAGCACCCCTGTCCGACAAGCGTGCTCCTTCGTCCAACCCCTATTCCGCCCGCGGAACCTCAATAAGGCCCGCGGATATGCTCCCGCACCTGAAGTTCATAGAACTCGCGCAGTCGCGCCTGCTCCGCTTCCGTGAACGGCGGCACGTCCGCGGCCGCCAGGTTCGCTTCGACCTGGGACACCGTCTTGAAGCCGGGGATGACGCAGCTGATGTGCGGATTGTCGAGAATCCACCGGATGGCGGCGGCCGCCATGCTGCCGCGGCCCTCGCCGATCCAGGCCAGCTCCCGGCTCAGCCGGACGCCCGTCTCGAACGGCAGCCCGGCGAACGTCTCGCCGACGTTGAACGCCTCGCCGTTCCGGTTGAAACGGCGATGATCATCCGGCTCGAACGTCGTCTGCTCGGTGAATTTGCCGGTGAGCAGCCCGCTCGCCAGCGGCACCCGGGCGAGAATGCCGACGCCTTGCGCGTGAGCTTTCGGGAACAGCTCCTCCGCCGGCTTCTGCCGGAACACGTTGAAAATCACCTGCAGCGCCTTCACGTTCGGATACTGCAGGGCGATCAGTCCTTCTTCCACCGATTCGACGCTGACGCCGTATTCGCGGATCAGACCTTCCTCACGCAGACGATCGAGCACGCCGAACACTTCGCCGCGGCGGATGATGTCCGTCGGCGGACAGTGGACCTGGTACAGGTCGATCCGGTCGCGGCCCAGCCGCTTCAGGCTCGCTCCGCAGAACTTGCGCACCGATTCGTACGTGTAAACCGCGGGATCATGAATATCTGCAGCCCGGCAGAACTTGGTGGCGATGTAGATGTCGTCCCGGCCTTTCACCGCTTTGCCGAGCAGCTCCTCGGCGTGGCCGTCGCCGTAGACATCCGCCGTATCGAAGAAATTGACGCCCGCGTCGATCGCCCTCGCCAGCGCGTTCAACGATTCGGCATCGTCCGTCCTTCCCCATGAGCCGCCGATCGCCCACGTCCCGAAGCTGATCTCGCTGACGTTCATGCCCGTGTTGCCGAGCGGTCTGTATTTCATTTCGCATCCCGTCCTCATCCCATGGATTCGCTTTCCTCCCCATTATGCTTCGGGGCGGACATCCATGCAAGGGGCGGGATCAGAACGGCAGGTCCGGCACCGGCGACAACAGATGATCCAGGCTGCGGAAGGTGTACCCCTGTCTGCGCGCTTCGTCGATGATCGCGGCCAGCGCCTCGGCGTTGTCCTTCGACACGCTGTGCAGCAGGATGATGGCGCCCGGATGAAGCTGCGCGACGACGCTGTCATACGCATGGCGGGCGCCGCGCTGCGCCGAGGTGTCCCAGTCTTTGTAGGCGATCGACCAGAACACGTTGGTGTACCCGAGCGATTGGCTTACGCGGAGTGATCGTTCACTGAAGATGCCCCGCGGCGGACGCAGATAGCGCATCTCCTTCTGGCCGGTCACGCTTGCGACCTCGCGCGCCACCCGATCCAGTTCTTCCCGGATCTTCGCATCCGGCAATGTCGAGAAATCCGGATGCGACCACGAATGGTTGCCGATGATGTGTCCTTCCCGGACCATGCGCCGCAGCAGATCCGGCTGATCTTTCACATAATGGCCCGTCACGAAGAAGCAGGCCGGCACCTTTTTCGCCTTCAGCACGTCGAGGATTTTTTCCGTGTACCCGTTCTCATAGCCGTTGTCGAAGGTCAGATACAAATTTTTGCCCTCCGGGCTGCCCCGAAATACCGCGCCGTATCGCTCGAGCAGCGGTGCGAACCCTTCCTGGTCGATCGATGCGGGCTGCCCGTTCCGGCTCTTCTTGAAACCGAAATGGTACGCGCGGTCGCCGGACGAAACCGCGGAAGCGGAAGCCGGAGAATCCGCCAGCACCGCCACCGCAGCCGACGGGTTCCCCGCCGGACCGGACAGGGACAGGCCCGTCCACACGCCGAGCAGCACGGCCGCAGCCGACCAGACCAGCACGGCCGGCTTGACTCGTCTGAACATGTTGCCACCCCCTGAACGAAACTGCCAATCAGGCTTAAGATGTCCGCCGGAAGGATGTTTTATGTTGCCGGTTCTGCGGGAGGACAAGCCCTTTTGAATGCGGATACATTTTGTTTGTGGTATGATAGGGGTAGACCCCCGAGGCGGGGTCTGTTTTCACATCAACGGAGGAGATGATTGCCCATGAGCAAGCGGTACGCCATCCTGGTGAACATTCCGATCGGAAAGGCAGGCGTTATCTTCCATGAACCATAGAATGATGAAGCCGGGCAGCGCACTGGAAGCCGAATTGCGCCGCCAGCTTGCCTGCCTGGGCGACAACCGCATGCTATGGTTCAGCCAGCCGCCGTCGGCAGCCCGCCCGGAACAACGGGAATTGATGGAGACGCTGCAAAGGTACGAGAAACAGCTCGAAGACATTCTGGCCGGCATCGTCCGGGATCTGGAGGACTTGCCGGTGCTCATCGGCTCCGAGGTGACGCTTCGGTACGAGGACGGCGGGCCGGATGAGACGTACCGGATCGTGCTGCCGGAGGAAGCCGATGTCGACCGGAGCCGGATTTCCTGCCTGTCGCCGATGGGCAGCAGTCTGCTCCTGGCCCGGGTCGGAGACACGGTGGAGATCCGTACGCCGCAAGGCGGATACCGCGCCCGGATCGTAAGGAGCGTCTGCACGTTCGCCGCCGATGCAGACGACCGTTGAACCGTCGCTTGCCGGCAGGCGCCATATTTCAAGTCAGGGGTGAATGGCCATGATTCAAGTGAAAGAGTTTCTTGACACCGAATCATCGCACGCCGTGAAGAAAGTGAACGATTTTCTCGCCACCCTGCGCGAAGACCAGGTCATCAACGTCTGCTACGGTTCCTACACGAAGACCGGCGCCCATGGCGCGCAGCATCAGCGGACCGCCATTCTGGTCGTCTATCGGACGGACGGCTGAGCCGGGCGGCGGGATGCCGCGGGGAATCCCGTGTCCTGCACCTTGATCTGGGCGAATGCATATCTTGACAGCAAATAACTGCTGTTGGGAGGCATTCGGACCACATGGAGAAGCAACCGAAGGTCATTTACCGCGCGGATTCGACCGCCGCCGAGTCCTTGCGGTCGATGAAGAAGCGGCTGTGCGAGATTTGCGACATGTACGCCGGCCGCATGGTTCGGGTGCAGACGATGGACGGCGGCGTCTATGACGGCATCATCCGCCATCACGAAGGCTGCATCCTGTACCTGGAGTTGGACGCACCGGGATACCGCGCGTTCTGGAATCCGTTCGTGCCGTTCAATCCGTATTACAACACGATTCTGCCGCTCGTCCTGTATGAGCTGCTGGTCATCTCGCTGCTCTCGTAAAGAGAAAAGCCGTCCCATCCGCTTGTTGCAAAGCGGGAGGGACGGCGATTTTTTTGAGGTTCGGCCGATTCACGCCCCCAGGCCGGCGTCCGCATCGTTGCGGGCGCGCCGCCCCATGAACGGCCACCAGTTGAACGATCCGAACAGCCGCACCATGACCGGTATGAACAGCGGCAGCATGATGAGCGCATAGAGGAACAACCCGGCCAGTACGATAGTCGCGATGTGCAGCAGCGACATGACGCCCGACGGCAGCATCGCCGCGAACGTGCCGCCGAGAATGATCGCCGCCGACACGATGACGGAGCCCATGTTCTTCATCGCGTTCAGAATCGCTTCGCCGGCCGGCAGATCCCGGTATTCGCGGAACCGGTCCATCAGGAAGATGCTGTAGTCGGTGCCGAGCGCCAGCAACATGACGAAGGCGAAGAACGGCACCGCCCAGCCGAGGCCCGTCATGTCGAGCATCCGCACGAACAGCACTTCCGCCGCCGCCACCGACATGTAGTAGGTCAGGATGAGCGACAGCACGAGGTAAATCGGCATGACCAGCGAGCGGAACAGGACGACGAGGATGAGCACCAGGCCGATCAGCATCAGCGTGACCGTGCGCGAATAGTCGTCCGCCGTCACATGCCGCAGGTCATTGTTCACGCTCGAGATGCCGCCGACCGCGACATCGGCGCCTTCCAGCGGCGTGCCTTCCGCCATGCCCGGCGCGGCGGCCGACAGCCGGTCGACCGTATCCATCGCCTCGACGGAGTACGGGTGGTGTTCCAGCACGACCTCGAACTTCACCGTCCGCCGGTCGCTGCTCATATAGATGTCGAGCGCCTGCCGGAACTCTTCCGAAGCGATCGCTTCCTCCGGCAGATACCAGCCCGCCAGCTGCGGGTCGGGCGACGAGGACAGACCGGTCAAATATTCCCGCGCCGACTCCAGGCCGGCCGTCACCTGCTTGATGCCGTCCGCCGATTGCCCGAGGCCGTCGGTCAGCTCGCCGAGCTGATCGATCAGCCCGGCCAGGCCGTCCGCCAGCTCGGCCTGGCCGTCCGCGAGCTGCGCCGCGCCGCCCTTCATCTCGGGGAGGCGCTCCAGGATGGCGCCCTGGCCGGCGGCGGCCTGCGCGATGCCCGACTGCAGTTCCTTCAGTCCCGCGGCAATCTGCTTGAGCCCGCCGGCCAATTCCCGCTGGCCCGCGGCCGCCTGGCGCAGCCCCTCGTTCGCCTGCCCAAGGCCGGCGCCCAGCCCGCCGAGCTGCTCATTCAGCTGCGCCAGCGACGCGCCGAGCCGGGCCGCGCCTTCGTGCAGCTGCTTCGCCGTGCCTTGCAGGCGCAGAAAATCTTCGTCCGCCGCCAGTTCGGGATACTTCTGCGGCAGTCCGTCAAGTCCGGCCGACAGCCCGGCCAGCCCCTCGGCCAGTTCATCGTGCTTGCTTGCGATCTCGTCATAGCCGGCCTTCAGTTGATTCAGACCGCCGGCCATTTCCTCGTATCCGGCGAGCAATTCTTCCGCCGCGGCGGCCAATTGTTCGGCGGCCGCCTGCGCTTCCGCGGCGCCGGATGCCAGCTCGCCCGCGCCGGCTTCGCCGCTGCGCAGCCCTTGTTCGAGCTGGCGCAGCCCGCCCTCGAGCTGCTCGAGTCCGGCCTTCAGCTCGCTCGTGCCCTGCGCCAGCCGTTCGGCGCCGCCTACCGCTTCCTCAAGCTGCGGCGCGTTCGCGGCCAGCTCTTCGCTCGCTTCCTCCAGCCCGGCGCCGATCTGGCTCAGCCCGTCTCCGCCCTGCTCGAGACCGCTGTCCAGCTCCGACACCTGGCTTACCACCTGCAATTGCTCAAGCGGCTCGCCGGTCGGCCGGGTGGCGCTGCGCACCGACGCCACGCCTTCGGTCTCCAGCAGCCGACGCGACACCTGTTCGATCGCGGCCAGCCCTTCCGGCGTGTCGAGCGGCGTCTCGCTGCGCCAGACGACCGTCGTGGGCAGCGTCTCCCCGGGACCGAAGCTGTCCGAAATGATGTTGAACCCGCGCACCGAACCGTAACGGTCGCCGATTTCGTCGAGCTGGTTGAACGTGACGGCGTTCTTGTAGCCGACGAGCAGCGGCACGGCCAGCACGGCGATGATCGCCAGCGCGCCGAGCGGCCGCCGGAGGGCGAACGAACCGACGGTGCCCCACAGCCGGCTCTCCTTATGCTCCAGCGAACCCCGCAGCGGCCAGAACAGCGCCTTGCCCAGCACCGCCATGAAGAACGGAACGATCGTGACGAGCGCGATCAGCATGACCGCGACGCCGACCGCGACCGCGACGGCGGAACGGTACAGCGAGAACGTCGACAACCCGATCGACGTGAAGCCGACGAGCACCGCCAGCCCCGCGAACAGCACCGTCTTTCCGGCGGTCCGATAAGTGCGGAGAATGGCGTCGACCTTGCCGCCGCCTTGCGCCAGCTCCTCCTTGAACCGGCTGATCAGCAGAATGCAGTAGTCCGTCCCGATGCCGAACATGACCGCGACCATGAAGATCTGCGTGAAGTTGGAGAGCGGGAAGTCCGCGTACTCCGCCAGGTAGGCCACGACCGACTGGGACACCAGATAGCTGAGCCCGACGGTGAGCAGCGGAATGAGCGGCGCGACGACCGACCGGAAGACCACGATCAGAATGACAAGGATGAAGACGATTGTAATGAGCTCGGTCTTCTTCACGCCTTCCTCGGAGCTCTGGATGACATCTTCCGCAATGACCCAGCCGCCGGTGATATAGTGGTCGACGTCGATGTCCGACAGCGCGCCGTACAGCACATCCTGCTGTTCCTCCGCCGTCCGGTCGCCGAACTCGACATTCAGCAAGGCGAGCACGGTCGTCCCGTCTTCGGATATCATCTTCGCCGCCAGTTCTTCGCTGTCGAACGGCGACGTCACCGACACGACGCCATACGTGCCGCCGTCGTGCTGAAGCTTCTCGATCCCGGCTTTCACCGCCTCAAGATCGTCGTCGGACAAGCCTGACTCGCGGTGGAAAACGAGAACCGTCGAATTCCCGCTTTCCCCCAAATCGTCAAGCATCTCGTCGGCGATGACGGACGGATAGCCGTCCGGCACCGAAATCTGCCCGTGCTCCCGCACCAGTTCGGCCAGATTCGGCGACGTCATAAGCAGGCCCGCCGCCGCGGCAAGCCAAAGCGCCAGCACCAGCCAGCGCCATCTTACGATTTGTCTCATATGGTTGCTCTGCCCCTTCCTTCCATATCCGCCAACACTTCCGCCACCTTCTCGTAGGTGCCGACAAATTGCAGCGCTTCTTCCCGGCTGAATTGGTTCATGACCGTCGACAGCCGCTCCCTTATCCGGTCATCGATCATCTCGGCCAGCTTCCGGCCCGCCTCGGTCAGCGACAGATAGATGACCCGCCGATCCTTCACGTCCGGAATCCGCTCGATCAACCGCTTGTCGGACAGCCGCGTCATGATCGCCGTAATCGAGCTTTTGCCGACGCCGAACACGTCGGCCAGCTCCGATGAGATTGACCGGCCTTTCATGCGAAGATAGCGGATGACCAAATATTGATCCAGCGTGATGTCTTCATCGCCGATGCACCTGCGCAGCAGGGTGTTCACACGCCGATGCATGCGGTACGTCGCTTCTTCATATCTCTTGATAATGGAGGCCAGCAGATCCTGATCCATCTGTCCGTCTCCTGCCTCGCGCTTCACCGCTCGTCCCTCCCCTCCTGCCGTCCGAAGATAATTCGACGGTCGAACAATTTTACAGTAAAACTTTATCACATCCCCTCTGGCCCCGTCAAACGCGATTCCCGGCGCCCGCAAAGAATAAAAGCCGCGCTCCGCGGGAGTCTGCCACTCTCGCGGCGGGCGGCTTCTATCGTTCCGCACAAGACTGCGGCAGCCGGATTGACACGGTCGTTCCTTCACCGCTCCGGCTGACATAACGGATATTCCCATCGTGTTCCTCGATGATTTTGTGGCTGATCATGAGTCCGAGACCCGTACCCTTCTCCTTCGTCGTAAAGAACGGCTCCCCGAGCCGGCGCAGCTGGTCTTCCGGAATGCCGCTTCCCTGATCGATGACGTGCACGAGCACGTCCGTTTCATCCCGCTCGATCGAGATGATCAGCAGGCCGCCGGACGGCATCGCCTCGATCGCGTTTTTCACGACGTTCATGAACACCTGCTTCAGCTGATTTTTGTCGCAGCGGACAATGCACGCTTCCGGAGTCGCCTGCTCCTGGATGATCACGTTGTTCAGAATGGCCTGGCTGCTGAGCAGATCGGCGACCTCGTGCACGATCAGCCGGATGTCCCAATCCTGGTAGACGGAGGCCTGCGGCTTGGCCAGCACGAGCAGCTCGCCGAGGATCATCTCGATCCGGACAAATTCCTGGTCCATGATCTCGTAATACCGGTCGGCCTGCTCGCCGGTCGCCTTGCGGAGCAGCTTGGAGAAACCTTTCAGCGATGTCAGCGGGTTGCGAATCTCATGGGCGATGCCCGCGGCAAGCTGTCCGGCCATCTTCAGCTTCTCCGACGTGCGCAGCAGCTCCTCGGTCCGGCTCTCGATCGTAATGTCCCGCACGATGCCGACCAGCAGCGGGGCTTGGCGGTACTCGTCCCTCATCCATTTGCCGATCGTCTGAATGGTCCGGACGCTCCCGTCCGGCATGGTGATGCGATATTCGCACTTTAGTTCTTGGTCCGATTCGCGCCCGAGCCGCTCGACAAAATATTCCCGCAGAACGGGTCTGTCCTCGGGATGCACGATCTTCTCGTACGCTTCCCAATCGCTGGAGAAATCGGTCCGGCTGAAGCCGAAGACGGCGTACATTTCGTCGGACCAGTACAATTCATTCGTCTCGGGATACCATTCGAAATGGCCGAGACCCGCAATGCGATGCGCAAGCTGCAGATGAGCCCTGCTTCGCCGCAGTTCCTCTTCCGACCGTTTCTTGTCCGAAATATCGCGGCCCACGGCGACAATCCGCTCGACCCCACCCAGCTCGTCCTTCACGATGCTGAACGTTGCCCTGCACCAGATGTAACGGTCGTCCCGATGGCGCACACGGATATCCCGAACGCCGAAGTTCGCCTGATAATCCTCCGTCACTTCGGCGACATGCGGCACTGATGATGCTGCTGCTTCTTCCGCTCCGTCGTCTTGGTCTGCGGCCAGGAGATGAATCCCGATCCGCGACAGGTCTTCGGGCAGAACGTACAGCACGCCCGACTTGCCCGTCACTTCTTCCGGACGGTATCCCAACACGCGTTCAACCGCCGGCGATACGTATTCGATGGTCATGTCCGAATTCAAGCTGACGTAGATGTCATCCGATTGCCGGATGAGCGGGGCGAACAGGTCACCCGTCATGCGGCTGCCGTGTTCCCGTTCCTTCCGATTCCGCATCGCTGCACGCTCCCGTATCGAATCCGAATGGCCTAGTTGATTGATGCTGCTTATACGCTATTCGCGGGATCCGCGTACACCACTGCTTATTCCGCGCCTGCGAATACCGCCTGCTGCCCGCTGCGCACGAGGCTGCTGTAGAAACCGGAAAGCGCCATCAATTCCTCGTGGGTCCCCTGCTCGATGATGCGGCCTCTGTCCAGAACCAGAATGCGGTCTGCACGCCGGATCGTGTTCAGCCTGTGCGCGATGACGATGCTCGTGCGCCCGGCCATCAGCCGGTACAGCGCCTCCTGGATATGTAATTCCGTAATGGTGTCGATGCTGCTCGTCGCCTCGTCGAGCACGAGAATGGCCGGATCGGCAAGGATCATGCGCGCGATGGCCAGCAGTTGGCGCTGTCCCTGGCTGATGCCGCTGCCGTCCTGCCGCAGCATCGTATCGTATCCGTGCGGCAATTTCATGATGAACCGGTGCGCGTTCGCTTCCCGGGCCGCCTGTTCGACTTCCTCATCCGTTGCGTCGAGCCGGCCGTAACGGATGTTCTCCCGGATCGTCCCCTCGAAGAGGAAGACGTCCTGAGGCACGAATCCCATCGCTTTCCGGAGCGACTCGCGCGTAATCCCGCGGATGTCCCGGCCGTCGATCAGGATCCGCCCGCTGTCCGGCTCGTAGAATCGGGCAAGCAGCTGCACGATGGTCGTCTTGCCCGCGCCGGTCGGTCCGACCAGGGCGATCATTTCACCCGCTGCGGCGCGGAACGATGCGCCTTCGATCGTCGGCACGCCCGGCTCGTAGGAGAACGAGACGTTGTCGAAGACGATCTCGCCCTTCACCTGTCCGATCGGCACCGCGCCCCGTTCGTCCACTGTCTCCTCCTGTTCGTCGATCACCTCGAATACCCGTTCCGCGCCGGCGACGGCCGACAGGAACGTGTTGAACTGGTTCGCCAGATCGTTCAGCGGCCGGGTGAACTGCCGCGCGTACTCGGCGAACGTCACGATGATCCCGACCGAGACGATCCCTTTCAGCGTCAGCAGGCCTCCGGCCCCGGCGACGACGGCGAAGCTCATGTTGTTCAGCATGTTCATCAGCTTCGGGATGAAGCCGGAATAGACTTGCGCCCGGTAAGCGGACTCGCGCAG